>ERZ827043.1061-NODE-1061-length-29979-cov-4.620572_pt1 | contig 29979 bp, 24 predicted proteins | sample MGYA00519923_ERZ827043 | MGnify/ENA primary metagenome ERZ827043 (study PRJEB31778, sample SAMEA3449251) | human gut metagenome | biome: human gut; feature: human-associated habitat; material: faeces | place: United Kingdom | collected 2010/2012 ... | reverse complement strand
ATGGCTCCGACGGGAATTCTGGCAAAGCAGCATTTTGACACGCTGCTGGGCATTCTCTCCCCGCTCGGTCTGCGGATCGGGCTGCTCACGGGTGCGATGACCGCAAAACAGAAGCGTGAGGTCAAGACCTCGCTCAGAAACGGTGAATTTGACCTTATCATCGGCACGCATGCGCTGTTTTCCGAGGATGTGGAGTACCCCAATCTCGGGCTTGTCGTCACCGATGAGCAGCACCGCTTCGGCGTAAATCAGCGCTCAAGCCTTATTTCAAAGGGCGACCGCCCGCATGTACTGGTCATGTCCGCAACGCCCATCCCCCGTACGCTTGCGCTTATAATATACGGCGATCTTGACATTTCCGTCATTGACGAGCTGCCTCCCGGTCGGCAAAAGGTCGCTACCTTCGCCGTCACCGAGAGCTACCGTGTGCGTCTGAACGGATTCATCCGCAAATTAGTTTCCGAAGGACGGCAGGTGTTTGTCGTCTGCCCGATGATAGAGGAAAACGAGGAGCTCCCGCCGAACTTGAAGTCTGCGCAGGAGCACGCTGCCGAGCTTCAGCGCTACTTCCCCGACCTCAAGGTCGCATGTGTGCACGGAAAGCTCAAGGCCAAGGAAAAGGCAGAGATCATGCAGGCCTTCGTTGCAGGCAGCATTGACATTCTCGTCTCGACAACGGTCATAGAAGTCGGCGTCGATGTGCCGAATGCGGCGCTTATGATAATCGAAAACGCCGACCGTTTCGGCCTTAGCCAGCTTCACCAGCTGCGTGGCCGTGTCGGTCGAGGCAAGCACAAAAGCTACTGCGTTCTGGTCTCCGACACCGACAATGAGGTGTCCGAGGCAAGGCTCAAGGTCATGACGCAGACAAACGACGGCTTTAAAATTTCCGAGGAGGATCTGCGGCTGCGCGGCCCGGGCGATTTCTTCGGCTCAAGACAGCACGGTCTGCCGGCGATGCATGTCGCCGACCTGTGCTCGGACATGAATGTGCTGCAAACGGCGCAGACGGCGGCGCAGGAGCTGCTTGCTTCCGACCCCGAACTTGAAAAGCCTGAGCATCAGGCGCTTAAGGCTGCGGTCGACAGGCTTTTTGAAATGAATACGGACACGATAAACTGAAAGGTGAAACCATGCGTGAAAATGAAGAAGCCCTCGCCATGCAGCAGAAAGAAAGCCTGCGGAGCTTTGCCGAGGACATTTATAATAAGGTTGGAAGCCGCATTCCCTCAGCCGTGCTGACGCACGACGGGCTGTGCTATACGATTGAATTTAACACCGCCGACCGCTTCTCACTCGTACTCATGGGCAGCGAGACGAATAACGCCGACTGCTTCCAGTCGATGCTCGTGTTTGACGGGTTTTCCGATCTGCTGCTCTCCGACCGCAGACCGTTAGAGGAGTACAAAGCGCAGCTCGTACACCTCGTGTGCGGCATCGTCGGCCGCAAAATAAGCGTGACGCAGGTCGTCAAACGGCACACCGAACGGCGCATTGAATACAAAGCGTTGAATGACGGTACATGGGAAACCGTCAGTGTTGAGCACAAGCTCACCGGCTTCGGCGCCACCCTCCTGCTGTGGAAAAGCAGCGAAGATAGCTTGAATTTTAACTTAGCGATAAACGACAGGCAGTGATTACACTGCCTGTCGTTTTATATCCCGAATATTTTTAATACGGCGTAGGCGACGGCGCTGCCGCTTAAGGATGACAGCGCCATCAAAAGTCCTGTTTTGGACTTTGGTCTGCGGCGCAGGGTGCTCATGTAGCCGCCGGCGGCGGCTTTGGCCTCGTCCATGAGCTTTGCATGCGTTATACCAGAGGTGCGCATATAGTCCTCACGGACGATGAATATTGCCTCCTCGAACACCTTTTTATCCGGTGATTTTACAACTATTACCCGCTTTGCCGTACCTTTTACCACTTCTGCCGCCTCCTGTGATGATATTTTCTGTTCGGATTTTACCCGTTTTACCATATCCATATACATCACCCACGGGTCTGAACTTTAACGGCGAGCACGGTCATGTCGTCGCAGTTGCCGTAAATTTTCTCGGCTTCACGGAGTGTGTCGCGGGCAAGCAGCTTCATGTCATCGGTTGCCGAGTCCATGACCTCACGCAGCCAGCTGTCGTTCGAGTCACCGATAACCCCATCTGAGGCGATTATCGCCGTGCTGCCGGGCTTCAGGCGCATACGCACAACATCGGGTGCAGTGGAAGTGCCGTCGCCGAGGCCGGGTGCAAAGCTCTCGCCCTTGATGCGGCGGATGTTCTTGCCGTTCATGACATAACTTGGCGCAGCGCCGTACTTATAAAAGCAGGTCTCACCGGAGAATAGGTCAACGCACATGAGATCGACCGTTGCAAACCCCCAGTTATCGCCGCTTTTCAAAAGCATCACGGAGTTGAGCGTTTTCATGGCAACGGCGGGGTCGATGCCCGAGCGCAGGAACTTTTCGAGTATCTCGATGACCTCCTTGCTCTCGCTTGCAGCCTCGGGACCGCAGCCCATGCCATCGGACAGGATGACGCACAAAACGCCTGAGTCGGTCTTGAAATATGTTCCCCGGTCGCCGCTTACCTTCTCGCCCTTTTTCTTCATCGCCGCAATGCCGACGGATACGGCAAGGGGCTCGGCCTCAATGAGCGTGAGCTTTGCCATGCCGTCGTTTGCGGATCTCTGACGGCAAAGGCGCAGGCCGAGTACCGCAGACAGCTTTTCAAGATAGTCGGGGTCTTCATACAGCCTTGAAAGCGAACCCGATTCCACCACCGCACGCAGTCTGCCCCGTCCGTCACGGTACACCGCCGCATCCGCTTCAATGTCCATCGTGCGCAGATAGCGCATGAGTCGCCGCTCGGCAAGGTGGTCGGCGCCGTTTATGCTGCCGAGCTCCTCGGCAACGCCGCCGAGGATATCCGCCATGTCCGAATACTGCCCCCACGCCGTGTCACGGCTTTCACGCAGCTGCGCCGCAAAATGCTTGCGATAAGCCGCAGCACGCAGTTCACCGTTGACGGCGGTGACGAATGCCTCGGGCGTTCGGCATTTTTCAACGAACCTCAGCGGGATATCGCCGAGCTGGAGCGTGCCCCGCTTTGTCATGGCGGCCGTTGCATCGTTTAATGCCGAAAGCGTTTCCATGTACTCGCTGTTCCAGCAACGATTTTTGTCCTTGCACATGACGCACACGCAGTCGGCGGCACGATCAAACACCTTGGCAGGGTCTGCGTCGTTGTATTTTTGCTCGACATTGCGCCGCACTATCTCAAACAGCCCCGCATACGCCGAGCCGAGCTGCGCAACCCGCCGTGAGACATAGCGTCTGAGCCCCGATTCCCCGCTGCCGCCGCCGACGGGTTGGATGATAGTCCCCACGGTGCAAATCACATTTGACGGCAGGAGCATGAAAATGACCGATGCGCAGAGCACTTCGACAAGGTCGCTAAGCTGCGGTGCTACCGTCCATGCGAGTGCTGCCGCAACGGCATTTGAGAGAACGAATGCAAGCAGGAACGCAAGCCTGCCGCAGCGGTTAAACAGGCCCGAAAGCAGTCCCGAAAACGCATAAGCCATCGTGAAAAATGGTGTTCCGCCGGTCGTGAGATCCATCGCAATACCAAACACCGTGCCGACGGTGCAGCCGGTCATCATCCCACAGCGCAGTGAGCTCATCATAATGATGAGCACCGCCGCAAAGCGACCGACGGACAGTGTGTCAAACAGGACAAGTCTCGACAGCGCCATCATGAACACGGCAACGGTTATCAAGATCGCACTTGACCGTCGTATCTCGGCAGACTCGGTCGTGGGTTCATCCTTTTTGAGCGCCTCGGCGATAAAGTAGCTCACGCCGAAGGCAAGCACCGTTTCCAAAAATACGACTGCAACGGTGGGTGCATTGCTTAGTATCTGCGAAAAGCTCGACAGCACGCCGGTGGCTAAGGTCACGGCGGCAGCGGTTGTCGGCGCAAAGAGAGTTTTTTTGTATAGCTTTGTGTCCTGAAACGAAAACTCCACCGTGAAAACGATAACTACCGCCGCAAGGTAGCGTATGCCCCATGACAGGCCGCCGGAGACTATGTAGCCGAGCGCCGCCCCAAGCAGGCAGCACACTCCGTTGACCCCCGCTCCGGCAGCGGCAACTATCGCAATGCCGAACGGACCGGCCGTGCCTAATACCCTCGCCGTGCCGAGCACAAAGCCGCCGACAAGATACATGACAGCCCATGCTATGGCGGTGACATCCTCAGAATTTCGCTGCACCACGCTGTCCTCAAATGCGGTCTTTATCGCCGCTATCGAGCCTTTTACATTCATAATATCGCCTCCGAAGTTTACATAAGGTATTATTTATTATACTTATGTAATTCCCCGAAGCGCGTCATTTGGCGCTGTTGAGAAATGTTTTATCAGCAGGGGAAATAAGCGAAAATAAAAACAGGACTGTTTCCAGTCCTGTTTTTCAGTCTATCGTGAAGCTTTTGCCGAAGGGATACGGATTTCCCCTCACCTTTTGCATCCAATCGATGATACCGGCCTTATCGGTCACGACCATGCCTGACAGGCGATCGATGCCGAGCGATTTTAGCTCGGGACACATGGGGACGGTCGGGCCGATGACGACGGTCTTTGCGTTTCGAGATAGCTCAAGCAGCCTCGGCATGGTCTTGTTCACCGCCGCGCTTCCTGTGATGATAGAGACATCGCATTCGGGCAGGATATACTCGCAGGCACTGTCCGGCAGGTCACCGTCACGGGGCTCTCTTTCAATTATGTAAACCTCTTTTGCTCCCTTCAGTGCTTCATCGCCGAGTTTCAGGTGACCAATGAGCGCAACGGTCTTCCCCTCAATATCCATGCCGTCGGTGCAGCTTTTCTCGCCGTCGGCAAGGTGCAGGCGCTCCATGCGCTCGGTCGTATTGTAAAAGGCATTTATGACTGCCATCGCCTCGCTCGCCTCATTAAAGCTCCAGCTCATAACGGCGTGTGCCGCTGTCTTTGCGCCCAGCCCCACGAGTGAGGCAAACTTGCGCTGCACGCTCTCGCCCTCGGTGTTCATGGCAATTCCGAAGCTGCCGTTTGATAGCTCTGCTCCGACCCACGCAGCTCCCCGCACGATACCTGTCACGGTAAGCGTATCATCCATGCCGTCTATTAAAATTTTATAATATTCCTTCATGATCACACCTCTATATCTTTCTTGCGTTATTATAGCAGGCAATGTTATAATTGCGCAAGAGGTGAACGACATGTACTTTGACACCCATGCGCATTATGACAGCGGAGCGTTCAACGCCGACCGCTATGAGATACTCGGCTCGATGCCCGCAAGCAATGTTGGGCTCATCGTCGACCCGGGCTGCGATCTTGAAAGCAGCAAGGCGGCGATAGCGCTTGCCGAGCGCTTTGATTTTGTATACGCCGCCGTCGGCTGGCATCCCGAAGATATGGACAAGCTTTCGGAGGAAGCTTACGCTGAATTGGAACGGCTTGCCGAGCATCCGAAGTGCGTTGCCATCGGCGAGATAGGGCTTGACTACTATTGGGACGACACCCACAAGGCCGAACAAAAGGTGCTTTTCAGACGGCAGATAGAGCTTGCTTTAAGGCTTAATAAGCCAGTCATCGTCCACGACCGTGAGGCGCACGGCGACTGTATGGAGATAGTGCGGGACTACCCCGCTCTGCGTGGCGTGTTCCACTGCTACTCGGGCAGCGCCGAGATGGCGGCGGAGCTATTAAAGCGTGGCTGGTACCTCGGCTTTGACGGGCCTATCACATACAAAAACGCCCGTAAGGCAATTGAGGTTCTCGAAATGTGCCCGCTCGATAAAATGGTCATCGAGACCGACAGCCCGTATCTCACCCCAGTGCCGAACCGAGGCAAGCGCAACGACTCACGGCAGCTTGAGTTTGTCGTGCGCAAAATCGCCGAGGTAAAGGGATTGAGCGCCGAGAATGTCGAGGAGCTTACGTATACTAACGGCAAAAAATTATTCGGAATTGGTGATTGAAATGTATAAACCCGAAAAGATACTGACCGGTGCGCCGAACGCCCGTGACCTCGGCGGCATCGAGACCGCCGACGGCAGGTGTGTAAAACCGAACCGGCTTATAAGGAGCGGCATGCTCGCAAGGCTCACGGACAAGGATGTGGAATACCTCAAGTCTGCAGGGCTCAAGACCGTTGTCGATTTTCGCACGAGCGCAGAGCGTGTGCAGAAGCCCGACAGGCAAATTGACAATGTCGAATATATCGTCTGCCCCATGCTTGAGGACAAGGCCGAGGGCATCACCCGTGACAAGCCTGAAAGTGAGGATGAGGAGGCGCAGCGAACGCTGAAAATGGCTCACCGCCTTATGGCAACAGACCCCGACGGCGTTCGGCAGATGCGAAGCCTCTACCCTATTCTCGTTACGCTCGATCACTCGATAGAGCACTACCGCAAATTCTTTGAGATACTGCTAAACCACGAGGACGGTGCGCTTTTATACCACTGCACCATGGGCAAGGACCGTGTCGGCACGGCTACGGCGCTGCTGCTGACGGTGCTCGGCGTTCCCCGTGAGGGCATCGTTGCAGACTACATGATCACCCGTGAGCGCTGCGCCCCGGGCACGCAGAGGCTGCTTAATAACTGCCGCAAGTTTACCGACGACGAGGCGGTGCTTGAGTTTGTCTACCGTCTTGACACAGTGCAGGAGGACTTCATCGCCGCGACCTTTGAGACCATTGACGAGGTACACGGCGGTATGGACAGCTTCCTGCGTGAGAAAATGGGGCTTGACGAAGCGTCCATCGATAGGCTCAAGGCACTGTATTTGGAGTAAAATATACACATAGTTAAAAATCAGACATTTCAGCAGGAATGCCTGATTTTTTTGCGTTTTAACGGCAATGTCCATATTTATATTTTCGATACATTGGCATGATATGTATGAACAATTACGCTACGCCCGACCCCGAGAAGGCCGAGCACATCAATGTTCCGGCAACCGGCGAGGTGCAGGCGCTTTGGCTCGTGCGCACCGAGCCGAGCTGCACAGTCGGCGGCAGAGCGTATTATATCTGCCCGGCGTGTCACCAGACATAATATGAGGCCGTCCCCGCCAACGGGCACAAGTGGGACAGCGGCAAGGTCACGAAAGCTGCCGGATGCGAGACCGTCGGAGAAATGGCCTACACCTGCTCGGTTTGCAGCGCAAAAAGAACGGAAGCGATAGCTGCGACCGGTCACAGCTACGCAAACGGTAAATGCACACGATGCGGCGCAGCTGACCCCAATTACAAGCCTGCACCCAAGGCTCCCGAGCTCAAGATAACCACCTCGGCGGGCAAGCCGAAGATCTATTGGAACGCAGTTGACGGTGCGGTGAAGTACTGGGTGTACCGCTCAACGGACGGCAAGAACTTCAGCTACTGGGACAGCACGACCAAAACCACCTACATAAACAGCGGTGCAAAGAAGAACACCAAATACTACTACAAGGTCAAGGCGGTCTGCGCATCCAACTCCAACGCAAATTCCGCACAGAGCAGCGCAGTCAGCATCAAAGCGACAAAATAAACCACAAGCCCCCGTGGAGACACGGGGGCGATTCAATGAAAAAAGCACCCCGAGGTTCGGGGTGCTTGAATTTTATTTGGAGTTTTTGCGGGCTTCTTCGAATTTGCGGAGGGCTTCCTCGTACTCACGGCGGGCGGCCTCAAAGTCCTGCTGGCGGGTCTCCTCTTCCTTGCGGCGAGCTTCGGTCTCCATACGCTCGGTTTCCTCGTTCAGGCGCTTGGTCTGCGCCTGCATGCGTGCGACAAGGTCGGAGGGGATGGTGCTGCCGTCGACCACGGTCGGCTCGTCGGGAGCGGCGGTGGGCTCGGGCCGTATGACCTTTTCCTCCACAGCGGGAGCTGCGGGTGCGGGCGCTGCATCTGCGCTGCCCCAGCCGTTATCGTCGTCGTCCTCGTCGGTCTTTATGACACGGCGGGGCTTTTCCTTCTTCTCGGGCTTTGCGGCCTTCACCGCTGCAGGAGCGGCACCTGCGGGCACAACGCCTCGCTTATACGCCTTGGTGCAGACGATGCAGACGATGACCGCCAGCAGCGCTGCGACCAAGATCGCCATCATTGCGGCAAATTGCAGCGAACCGTTGCCGCTGCCGTCCTCGAGGGCGTACACAAAGTAGCGGTAGTCGTTGACATAGCCGTAGATGTTCAGCGCTGCGGCGCTTGCTGCGGCAGCGCAGGCGAGAACGAGTGCGGCCACGAGCGTCTGGAGCTTGGGGCGGAACGCAACGAGGATGCCGATCGCACCGGCGACAAGGCCGATGACGGCGAGTATCCTGAGCAGCGAATAAAGCTGCTGGCGCAGAGCCAGCTCCTGCTGGACGCTGTCGGCCTCCTCCTCAACATAGGCGTTGGCGGCGGCGAGCACCTCATCATAATCACCTCTGTCGGTGACCTTTTCGGCAATGCCGTCGTTTGCGAGCAGAATTTTAATGCCTGCATCGACTATCTCCTGCGCATCCTCCATCTCTTCGAGGTTCTGCAGGTCGTTTGCCATGGAGGCGCTGTTGCTTGCCATCTTGCGCTTGCCTGCTGCAAGCTGCTCGGCAGCGTCGGCAAGCTGAGCCTTACCGTCATCGAGCTTGGCCTTGCCTGCGGCAAGCTGCGCATCGCCGTCGTCAAGCTGCTTTTTTGCAGCGGCGAGCTGCTCCTTGCCTGCGGCGAGCTGCTCTTTACCGGCGGCAAGCTGCTGCTTGCCGTCAGCAAGCTGCTGCTTGCCCTCCTCGAGCTGAAGCTCTGCGTCGGCTATCTGCCTGTCAGCATCGGCAAGCTGCTGCTTTGCGGCGTCGTACTCGTTAAAAAGCTCCGTGACAGTCTTGTTATAGCCGAGCGAGCGAAGCAGGATATTCAGCCCCACCTCGGTGTAATTGCCGCCGGTCGTGCCGTGGAGCTTATCGTAATAAGGCTTTGCCTTGTTGTAGATAGGCGTGACCTCGTCGAGCTTCGCCTGACCCTCGTCACGCTGCTTTTTCGCCTTGGCAAGCTGTTTTTCGCCGTCGGCTATCTGCTTTTCGCCGTCGGCTATCTGCTTTTCGCCGTCGGCAATTTCCTTTTCCTTTTCGGCAATGAGCTTCTCGGCGGCGGCGTAATCTGCCTTGCCCTTATCAAGCTGCGCCTTGGCGGCGTCATACTCCTTCTGACCCTTGTCAAGCTGCGCCTTGCCCTCGTCATACTGCTTCTGACCGGCGCTTATCTTGCTGCTGCCGTACTTATCGGTGACAACGGCTTTGGCGAAGTTCTTGGCGGTCTTGTCGCCGCCATTGTCCTTTATATCGTCATAGCGCTTGGAGATGAGGGCTATCGAGTTGCGGATATCGTCATTTTGCAGATTGGATCTGCGCAGGATGCCGGTTATATCCTCGAGACCGGCGGCAGCGGCGAAAAAGCCGAACACCGAAGCGATCACAAGGCAGATGCTGATGACAGCCAGTGCGATTCTTTTCATTTATTTTCTTCCTTTCTCGTAAACGAACAAGCGATCCCCCGATTTACTTGTCCGCCGTATGCTTGCGTGCGACCTCCTCGAAGTCATCCTCAAAGATGGGCGGTACACGGAAATGGATTTTCTTTGCAAAGGTTGTTTCCTTTATAAACTTATCGCCCCACAAAAGCAGCTGCGGCAGGACGAACATGACGAGCAGCAGTGAGATGAATGTGCCTCGGCCGAGTGCGATACCGATATCGGAGGTAATTGCCTCGGTGGACAAAAATCCGATGAGCAGACCCGCAATGGCAAGGATGCTGCCGGAGGTGATGAGTGTGGGCAGAGCGCCGTTGAGTGCGGCGGTTATCGACACACGCTTGGAGTTGTTTTGCCGCAGGGTGATGTAGCGGTTTGAAACGACGATGGCGTAGTCGATATTTGCGCCCATTTGTATAGCCGTGACGATGAGGTAGCCGACGAAGAATATCGGCTCGTTCGTCACATACGGCCAGGTGAAGTTAATCCAGATGCTGCCCTGAATGACCGCAATGAGCAGAACGGGAAGTCCGGCCGAGCGGAAGGTGAACAAAATCACGATGACGACGAACACGACCGAGAGGATGCTGACCATGGCATTATCCCTCGTGTAGGTTTGCTCAAGGTCACGGGAGCAGGTGGCGTCACCTGCGACATATATCGTGCCGTCGTAATACTTTTCGGCGATTTCGTGAATTTGGCCGATGAGATCATACGACTGCTGCGACTGCACATCGGTGTCGCAGTACACCAGCATGCGGCTGTAGTCGGGACCTTGGAGCTGCGCTTTGGCATCGGAAAGCTGAGAGTTAAGATCCTCTATCATGCTCTTCTGCTCGGCCGTGACCTCAACATCGCCCTTTTCCACGACCTCGTACAGGAAGGAAAACAGGTCTATCATCCGCACCTTGTAATTGTGCAGATCCTCGCCGACCTGCTTGTAATCGTCATGCGATGCGCCGTAGTAGGCAAACAGCGCCGATGCCGTCATCTCGTCAAGCCCTGCGATATCGCAAAATTCGCTGATCGTGAGCTTGTCGGTGAGCTTATAGCCGTCCGTCACCTCGGTTATGGCGATGCCCTGAACGGAGGTCACATGGTCAAGCTTCGATATCTCCTCGAGCATGTCCGCCTCGGCCTGATAGTCGCCCGTCGGGACAACGACGGCCATCATGTTGCTGTAGCCGAAGGTATCGTTTACCTCGGCACGGGCAAGCTGCCGGTCGTTGAGGTTAAGGGGCATTGCGTCGGAATAGTTATACGAAAACGGGCAGTGCAGCGCACAGTAACCGCAGACGATGAGCACAACGATGAGTATCGGCGGGACTATCTTTCTCGTTTTCCAAGCAAATCGGCCCGCAAAGTCGATATGCGGGATGACACTGCGGTGGCGGGTCTTGTCGATGGCCTTGTTGAAGGTCAGAAGAAGCCCCGGCATGAGGAGGAACACCGACAGCATCGAAAGCAGGATGGATTTTATGAGTACCCGTCCGAGGTCGCTGCCGAGACCGAACTGCATGAACGCCATGGCGATAAGTCCGCCGATGGTCGTGAGGCTGCTGGAGGATATTTCGGGTATGCCCTTTGTAAGGGCATCTATCATTGCCTGTCTCGGCTCGGAGTGCTGCTTTTCTTCGGCAAAGCGGTTGCACAAAATGACCGCATAGTCGATCGCAAGCGCAAGCTGGAGAATGAGCGTCACCGCATTGGAGACATAGGAGATCTGCTTGAACAGGAAGTTTGTGCCGAACTGAAGCAGGGCCGCTGCACCGAAGGTCACAAGCAGCACCGGCACCTCCGCATAGCTGCGGGAGGTCAGAAGCAGCAGGGCAATGACTATCACTACGGTGATTATGCCGACGACCAGCATCTCGCTTACTATCTGCACCGAGGGGTTATAGCCGACCTGCGTGTCGTAATACACCGTGTAGTCGGACAGGATGTCCTCTATATCCTCAAGGGCGCTTAAGCTGGCCTCGTCATTGTCGCCGCCTGCGAAGGTGACAGAGAACATCGCACGGTTTTTGGTGTAATGCAGGCTCGAATCGTCAAAGCTCACGGACCTCACACCGTCAACGGCGGCAATGTCGTGGTATAGCTCCAACGCATCGGAATAGCTTATGTCCTCGACCATGATCCTTGCGGTGCTGTAGGTCGTAAACTCCTTGCCCATAACGCCGAGCGCCTGACGGGTCTCGGAATTTTCCGGCAGGAAGGTGTAGAGGTCGGAGTTGACCTTGACCAGCCCCGAGGTGAATATTGAAAGCGCCGTCGCCACGGCAAAAATTATCATTATCAACTTTCGCCTGTCGACGATAAAGGTCGCTAATTTGCGCATACTAAAGCCCCAAGTTCAAAAATATTACACTACCAACAGATATACCTTTACATAATATAATAAAATGCCGATTTATTCAAGATGCAGAAATGACTTTAATATAAAATTAACAATTATTTTTCCGCATTGCTTGAAGTATCGGTAATATCGTTATATAATACTTAAACCTGTTTTATATCGGAGGGATACGCCGTGGTATCACTGCTGTCCAAAATTTTCATAAAAAACCGTGACGATGTGACCGATCCCGCTGTCAGGAAGGCCTACGGCAGCTTGTGCAGCGCATTGGGCATCGTTTTGAATGTCCTGCTGTTTGCAGGCAAATACATTGCGGGAGCCGTTTCCGGCTCTATCGCCATAACCGCCGATGCGTTCAACAACTTATCAGACGCAGGCTCGTCGGCGATATCGCTCGTGGGCTTTCATTTATCCAGCAAAAAGCCCGATCTTGACCACCCGTTCGGCCACGGGAGGCTTGAGTATATCTCCGGCCTGTGCGTTGCGGCGCTCATCCTTGTCATGGGCGTGGAGCTGCTCATAAGCTCGGTACAAAAGATAATAACACCCGAGCCTGTCGAAACAGGTCTGCTTCCGGCGGCGATATTGATAGTTTCCATCGCCGTGAAGGTCTATATGTCGGCGTATAACCGCTCTGTCGGCAAAAAGATTTCGTCGTCGGCGATGCAGGCAACGGCGGCCGACAGCCTGTCGGATTCCATTGCGACTACGGTCGTTTTGCTGAGCATGGGCGTGAGCTATTTCTTTGATGTGAACATTGACGGCTATGCCGGTGTGCTCGTTGCACTGTTCATCCTTTGGGCAGGCGTCGGCGTTGCGAGAGACACGCTCTCGCCGCTTCTCGGTCAGGCGCCCGATCCCGAGCTCGTGCAGAAGATAGAGGATATCGTTATGAGCCGTGAGGAGATAATCGGTATGCACGATCTTGTCGTGCACGATTACGGCCCGGACAGGCTCATGATTAGTTTGCATGCCGAGGTCGACGGCAGGGGAGATATCTTTGAGCTGCACGACGCAGTCGACACCGTCGAGCGCACGCTCGCCCATGATCTCGGCTGCGAAGCGACGATACATATGGATCCCGTCGTGTGCGACGACGAGGCGGTCGATGCCGAGCACAAAAAGCTTCTGGAGGTCATCGCCGGAATTGACGATGTCATCGGCGTGCATGATTTCCGCATGGTCGCAGGGCCGAGCCACACCAACCTCATTTTTGATGTTGTCGTCCCCTGCGGTATCGCAAAGACCGCAGACGAGGTGCGAGCCGAGGTATGCGCCGCCGTTGAGGCGCAGATGCCCGGACGCTTTGCCGTCGTTAATGTTGATACTTCATTTGTAAGATAAGGATGCCCATGGATAAGACTTTACAGAAAACCAAGCTCTTTCCGAGCTACGCTTACTTTCCGCTCGTGATAACCGTGCTTATGCATATGGCGATATTTTGGGGCACAAAGCCGCTTACCGCATCTGCCGTGCATCACAGCATTCCCGTGCCGCTTGACGAAGTGATACCGCTTGCGCCCGAGTGGGTCACGGTCTACACGGCGACCTTCATCTTTTGGATACTCGGCCTTGCCGTTTGTATGCGTCAGGAGCGGGAGCTGTGCTTCAGAATGTTCACCGGCATTTACATCGCCGAGCTTATATGCGCCGTTTTTTTTATCGCCGTTCCCACGGTCATAGACCGCCCCGAGGTAACGGGCGGCGTTTATTACGACCGGCTTCTTGCGCAGCTTTACTCCGCCGACCAGCCGACGAACCTGTTCCCGTCCATGCACTGTATGTTCGCATACATGGTGTTCCGAGGCTTCATGATAGCCAGGCTCGATAAGCCCATTGTCATCGGCTCGGGACTGTTTGCGGCGCTTGTGTGCGCATCCACGGTGTTTGTTAAGCAGCATTTTTTCGTCGATATCATCGGCGGTATAGTATTCGGCGAGGTCGCCGTTACGCTCTCGCTCAAAACCAATGCATGGAAACTTATGGATAAAATACATTTTAAACTCTTGCAATTAAAAAAATAGTATGCTAAAATAGACAAAATTGCCGGAAAAATTTAGATTCAGGTCGATGGGGGTCGACCGATAACGGAGGGAAACATGGCGCAGACCAAAAAGAGAAGCATCCTGTTTGTTGTGGCACTTGCAGTGCTTGCAGCGCTCATCGTCATTTTGGCGGCAACGCTCTCGGCGTGCTCCGGTGACGAGGACGAGAAGACCGAACCCACCCCGACCGAGACGGCTCAGCCCGAGGCGACCACCGAGCCGACTTCGGCCGATGCAGCGACCGTCACCGGCAGCAATGACGCAGCCGTGAGCGGCAGCAATAGTACCGCCGCAAAGCAGCCGACCAAGAGCAGCGGCAGCTCAAGCAGCTCAAGCAAAAATGACGGCGGCAGCAAGGATAACGGCCGCAACAAGATTGATTACATCATGAACTATGGCGACAATGTTGAAAAGGGCGTCGAGGGCGCAGCGGACAACTTTGTCGGCTCGCTCAAGGACATCGGCAAGGCCTACGACAAGGGCGATATCGAGGGCATCACCAATACCGTCGAGGACTTCTCCAAGGGTCTCGGCGACTTCCTCGGCGGCGTTAAAGACAGCATCATTCCCTGATAATTCAAACAGCAAACACTCCGTGTTTTTATGCGGAGTGTTTTTTGTTTGCGCGATAGGTTGGTGTACGGATTTAACTTTAGCACGCACTCACAGGTCGGGCTGACGCAATAACGATACGCAGAAGTGTTGATGCGTATTGAAAAGACTTTTCTTTGGCAGAGCAAAGAAAAGTTAATAAATGCCAGCCACCCGTCAATCTATTGATGCAGTTGTGTTTTTACGCTTTCCCGAAACAGTCAAAAGTTTGACATAGCGGAATAATTGTGATATAATTATACTGTTAGTTTAGTTGATTGGTTTATAAGAAAAATAAATACATAATAAGGAGATCAATTATGGCACACAGACCGAATATTCTGAAGCTGGCGACAAAGATCAGCCTCGAAAGTCTGACCTACACCGGCATCACCTACAATGACCCCGAGTACCGCATTCTCGAGCCTATCGTCGACGACGATATGTGCAAGGTCATGCTCCACATGAAGCTTGACACACCCCGCACCACCGAGGAGCTTGCAAAGCGCTGCAAGGCAAGCGTCGAATGGACCCGTGAGCAGCTTGATAAGCTCAATGTGGCCGGCGTGTGCCGCACCATGGAGGGTCTCAACGGCGCAAAGGCCGGTTGGTACTACCCCATTTGGGTGCCCGGCATCATGGAGGGCATCCTCTCGAACAACGAGCAGTGCGAGCGCTACCCCGACCTCGGCGCATGCTTTGAGGAGTACACCCGCCGCCGCATCGCAATGGTTGCTCCCGTTCTGCAGAACGGCAAGCAGGGCATGATGTTCATGCGTGTTATGCCCGTCATGAGCGCCATTGAAAACAACTCCAAGACCGCATCCTATGACGAGGTGCGCACCCTTATCGAGAAGGCATCGGCCATCTCCGTCGGCCCGTGCTCCTGCCGTCGTTCCCGCCGCCTGATCGGCGAAGGCTGCGGCCACCTCGAAGAGGATATGTGCATGTACCTCAACGACAACGCCATCAATTACTCCCGCCTCGGCACTCACCGCCTTATCACCAAGGAGGAGGCATATGAGATATTAAAGCGTGCCGAGGACAACGGCCTTGTCCACGAGATAAACCAGACCCCCGGCTTTGAGGACACCACCGCTATCTGCAACTGCTGCGGCTGCTCGTGCTACGCTCTGCGTATCGCAAACTACTTCCGCTCGGCAAAGTCGATACAGTCCAACTTCCTTGCCAAGGTCGACAAGAACAAGTGCGTCGCCTGCGGTCAGTGCGTCGAAAACTGCCAGACCAATGCTCTCAAGCTCGGTCAGAAGTGCAGCACCGTCGACCCGAAGATCTCCGACGCTTACCATTCCGATAAAGAAATTCCTTGGGATCCCAAGAGCTACAATGTCAACTACCGCACCAACCGCACCGATGTAATGCCCAGCGGCACCGCACCCTGTAAGGCGGCTTGCCCGGCCCATATCCCCGTTCAGGGCTACCTGAAGTTAGCGGGCGAGGGTCGCTACACCGAGGCACTCGAGCTTATTAAGAAGGAAAATCCCTTCCCCGCAGTCTGCGGCCGCATCTGCAATAAGCCCTGCGAAGCCGCCTGCTCCCGTGCGAGCATCGATGACGCCGTCGCAATCGACGATGTCAAGAAGTTCATCGCCGAGAAGGATCTCGACGCAAAGACCCGCTTCGTTCCGAAGCTGCTCAATCAGATCGGCAGAAAGTACGAGGAGAAGATAGCGGTCATCGGCGCAGGCCCTGCCGGTCTGAGCTGCGCATACTACCTCGCCGTCAAGGGCTACCCCGTCACCGTTTACGAGAAGGAAAAGGAGCTCGGCGGTATGCTGACCCTCGGCATCCCCTCGTTCCGCCTTGAGAAGGATGTCATCAAGGCCGAGATGAAGGTGCTCAAGGATCTGGGCGTGAAGTTCAAGACCGGCGTTGAGGTCGGCAAGGACATCACCCTCGACAAGCTGCGCAAGGACGGCTTCAAGGCCATCTACCTTGCAGTCGGTGCATCCAAGGGCGCAAAGGTCGGCTGCCCGGGCGACGACCTCGACGGCGTTTTCACCGGCATCGACTTCCTGCGTGAGGTAAACCTCGGCAATAAGCCCGCTATCGGCAAGGCAGTCGCAGTCATCGGCGGCGGCAATGTCGCCATCGATGTCGCAAGAGCGGCAGTCCGCCTCGGCGCAAAGACCACGATAGTCTACCGCCGTGACCGTGACGCAATGCCCGCAGCGGACGACGAGATAGAAGAAGCCATCGAAGAGGGCGTGAAGTTCAAGTTCCTCGCAGCTCCCGCCGAGATAACCGGCGAGGGCAAGGCAGCCGAGCTCAAGGTCGAGATCATGGAGCTCAAGGACGGCAAGCCCGTCGGCACCGGCGAGTTCGAGACCATGAAGGTCTCCGCCGTGATCTCCGCAATCGGTCAGAAGATCGACCTTGAGGGCATCGAGGGCATCAACACCGGCGCAAAGGGCACCGTTCTCGTCGACGAGTACGGCAGAACCAATGTTGAGGATGTTTTCGCAGGCGGCGACCTTGTCACCGGCCCGAAGTTTGCCATCGACGCAATTGCGGCAGGCAAGGAGGCATCCATCTCCATCCACCGCTATGTACATCCCGGCCAGACCCAGGATCTCGGCCGTGACCACCGTGATTATAAGCCGCTGGATGTCGCAACGCTTGGCATCAACGCAGTCGGCTTTGACAATGCACCCCGCCAGAAGGCCGCCGATGCGCCCGCCAAGGAGGCAAAGAAGAGCTTCAAGGATCTGCGCGGTACCCTCACCGAGGAGCAGATCAAGAAGGAAGCCGCCCGCTGCCTCGGCTGCGGCTGCGTCGTCGTCGACGAGGATATGTGCATCGGCTGCGGCATCTGCACCACCAAGTGCAAGTTTGACGCCATCCACCTTGAGAAGGTTATGGATCACACCTCTTACAGCTACATGAACACGCTCATGACCGCCGTCGGCAACGCTCCGGCAGCCGCAAGCCGCTTCGTGGCAAAGAAGATCCTCAAGAAGTGATATGCACGAGATAGGTGTTGTAAAGCAGGTCGTGCGCACGGTCGAAAGCTTCGCCGCCGAAAACAATGTCAAGAAGATTGACGAGGTCGTTCTGGATATCGGCGAGCTGTCGCTCATCATCCCGAAGTATGTCGAGGAGATTTATCCTGTTGCGACCGAGGGAACGATACTTGAGGGCACGAAGCTCATCATGAATGTCATACCCGGCATGGCCGAGTGCGACGACTGCGACGAAATTTTCAATGTCATCGAGCACGAGGGCTACTGCCCGAACTGCGGAAGCTTTGAAAAATCCATCCTCACCGGCCAGGATTTCACCATAAAAGAGATCCATGTCTCCGAGGAATAAACAAAAAGCCTCACGATTCAAACGAATCGTGAGGCTTTTCTCACTTCATGCGACATATAAAAGCAAGAACGCATGTTTGCGGCAGGTGAGGGCACTTGTTCGTTAGAATGAATAAAAACGCACATTCGCTTGCGCATGATTGTTGTAATAATGCATATTGTTGCGAGTGTGTTAAAATTTCATGAAAAAATATTCAATAAAACACTTGACATATCCATTCGGAAAGCGTATATTATGCGCTGTCAATGAATAAATACTCACCGAAAGGAAAAATCGACATGAACCTCAAAAAGAAGCTTATGGTTTGCGCAATGACCGTTGCAGCGGTCACTGCGATCGGTATCGGCAGTGCTTCGGCCTGCACGATGATATATGTCGGCTCTGATCTCACGACCGACGGCTCCACCTTCATGGCGAGAAGCGAGGACTACTCCAACAGCTACAACAAGGTCGCTTATGTAAGCGAGCACGGCAAGCATGCCGCAGGCAGCGTATACGAAGGCTGCTACGGCTTTACCCACACCTTCAGCCACGACAGCTACTCCTACACCGCCGTTTCCGACGATAATCTCGGCGGCGTGTGCCCCAACTGCGACGGAACGCACGCACACACCCCGATGGAGGAGTGCGGCACGAACGAGAAGGGCGTTTCCGTTTCCGCAATGGTCACGCTCGGCTGGAAGGGCAACAGCTACTTCAAGGCGCTTGACCCGATGGTCGGCGGCGGCATGTGCGAAAGTGACATGGCCACTGTTCTCCTCGGCGAAGCAAGCTCCGCTAAAGAGGGCGTTGAGCTGCTGATGAACATTTACGACACTGTCGGTGCCGAGGAGCGCTCGGGCGTTCTCATCGGCGACCAGAAGGAAGTCTGGTATGTCGAAAACTACACCGGCCACCAGTACATTGCGGTCAAGCTCTCCTCCGACATGATCGCCATCAGCCCGAACATGGGCGCTATCGGCCTTGTCGATCTTGACGACACCGAGAATGTCGTCGCATCGGATAAGGTCATCGAGATCGCAAAGCAGGCAGGAACCTATGTCGGCGATGAGGCCGAGAACACCATTGACTTCCGTGCCTCCTACTCCAACACCGGCATCAATTCCCGCATGGTAAACGGCCTTAACTACCTCGCAGGCAGCGAGAAGTTCACCTCCGCAAACACCGCAAGCTCCGACTTTACCATCACCAATGTCAAGGACGGCAAGATCGTCACCATGACTACCGCTATCGAAGCGGCCAAGAATCTCGGCGCAAAGGATATGGTCGACTTCTACAAGGTCAACGGTATCGGCAACACCGGCAATCTCGAGTGGCACATCTTCCAGATCCAGTCCACCGGCCCCATGGAGACAGCCACCGTTGAGTGGCTTGCAATGGAGCACGGCCAGTACACCGTTGCAATTCCTTACCTGCCCGTTTTGACCACCGACATGTACGAGGGCTACAAGGTCGGCGGCCTCGGAAGCGCAAGCTTCACGACAGAAAAGCCCGACAGCTTCTACGGCGCATTCCCCTCTGTCAGCTGGAAGGGCAGCGGCTACAAGATCCTGCCCGAGGGCTGGGAGACCGGCTACTACTGGTCTGTTGACGGCCTGAGCAACTTCGCTCTGTCCGATGAGTGCTCTGATGAGGACAACGCACTCATCCACGCAAAGCTTGCCGAGATGCAGGCAAAGTGCTACGACAAGATCGGCGAGATGAAGGCCGCAGTCAGCGGTATGGACACGGCATCGGCTAAAATATACGCCACCGCCGAGAGTGCAGCTCTGGCAAAGCAAGCACATCAGCTCACCCTTGACCTTTACAAGCATGTTGCAACCGGAGAGCACAGCTACGGCGACTGGGAGACCACCGTCGAGCCGACCTGCACGGATGCCGGCAGCAAGCAGAAGGTCTGCTCCGTCTGCGGCGACACTGTCACCGAGGAGATAGCCGCAGCCGGCCACGCATGGGAAAGCGACTTCACCGTCGACAAGGAGCCGACCTGCACCGAAGCCGGCAGCAAGTCCGTCCACTGCGCAGACTGCGACGCAGTCAAGGACAAGACCGTCATCGAGGCCAAGGGTCACGCATGGGAAAGCGACTTCACCGTTGACAAGGAACCGACCTGTACCGAGAGCGGAAGCAAGTCTATCCACTGCGCAGACTGCGACGCAGTCAAGGATGTCACCGTCATCGCACCACACGACCACAGCTGGGATGAGGGCAAGGTGACCAAGGAGCCCACCACGCTCGAAAACGGCGAAAAGGTGCTTACCTGCACCGAGTGCGGCCAGACCGAGACCGTTTCGATACCCGCACTGGTCATCCCGCAGACCGGTGACAACAGCAACATCGCAATTTGGCTCGGTGTGCTCGTAATGTCCGGCCTTGGCGTGAGCGCAGTAGTCGCAAGTAAGAAAAAAGAAGAAAACTAAGAGTGTTAGCAGAACCCCGTCAGAGCCTCGTCTCTGACGGGGTTTTTCTTCATATTGCAAAAGCAATGCTTTTGTGTTACATTATAATAGTGTTACTGCAGATTGAAACCTCAAGGAGGAAAAATACATGAAAAGGTTATTGGCACTGTTCTTAGCCCTTATCATGGTGTGCACGCTCCTGCCCGTCTCCGCTTTGGCGGCAGGCACGGATACGCTCACCGTCTCCGGCAAGGAATACACCGCCAGCGCTTCCGGCACGGGCTGGTCATGGGACGCAGCGAAAAAGACGCTGACCCTGAGCGGCTATGACGGCAGCGCCATAAAATACGGCGGCGACCTGACCGTCGTTTTAAAGGGCGCCAACACCATAAGTCTTGCAAAGGATGCAAAGTCCGGCATATCCGTCGGCGGCAAGCTGACGATAAACAAGACAAGCTCATCGGCAAGCGACACGCTGACCATTAAGCAGACCGTGGCCGCATCCCCGTCGAACCTCATCCAGACCGGCAAGGACGACGAGGCACACGCATGCGTCATAAACGGCGGCACCGTCACCCTCAAAAACGAGGTGGTCGGCGGTACCGGCACGGGCATTGCAAACATGACCGTCGTAAATAATGACGCACGGCTGAATATCACGGCCCCCTACCGTGGCGTAGGCTCGACCCTCAAGACCAACACCTCCGGCGCAGTCACCGTTACGACAAACGGCAGCAACTCCTTTGCCGCCGCCGTCTGCTCACTCGATGCCTCCGGCACCGGCACCGTGACGCTGAACGCCCCCACACCGGCGGTCACCGTGTGCGAGAGCCTGAAAATTGCAAGCACCGCAGGCAATGTCGTCCTAAACGGTTATACCAAGGTCGCAAACGATCCCGTGGACAACTACTCCGTTGACTACAATAAAAAGGTGAAGGGCGTAGATAATTACTACGAGGGCAGCTATACAACTGACCCGAACGGCAACCCCGGGTATTATCTTTGCGACTCAAGCGGTCAGCCGCTTTCCTCGGCGACCTATCAGACCGTTGACGGTCAGCCGCTTGCGATAATGGACTCGAAGCTGCTCGACCTTTCCGGTCTCAAGGTCGGCACAAAGTATGAATCGACCATTGCCGTTATCAACGCCACCAGAGGCGGCTCGGGCGGCTATGTGTTCTCCGTTGCCTCCGGCAAGCTGCCTGCGGGGCTTACGATGGACTCAAAAACCGGCCGCATCTCCGGCACACCGTCGGCTGCAAGTGAAGCAGGTGCCTTTGTCGTCTCTGCCAAGGACAGCAAGGGCTCGACCGCACAGGTAACGATAAACTACTCCACCGTCAAGGCGTCCGAGGAGTTTTTGTATGTCGATTATTCGGATAATTCAAGCTACATAAAGTTCAATGTCAAGACCGATAAAGAGGGGCTCGGCTGGAGCTACACCGCCTCGAACAAGACCCTCACCCTCAAGGGCTACAACGCAGGCCCCATCAAGTGTGACACAGACCTCAATATTGTCCTGAGCGGCACTAACACCGTCACTCTGCCCGGCCCTGCCCGTGAAGGCATCAGTGTCAACGGCAAACTGACGATAACAAAGACCAACAGCACCCTCGGCGATACGCTGACCGTAAAACAGACGACCACCACGACCTCGGCCGACCTTATCGTCACCGGCAGCGCAGGTCAGGCGCAATCGCTTGAGGTCAACGGCGGCACCGTGAACCTTGTCGGTGCGGCTGGTGCCACCGGCACGAGCGGCATCACCAATTGGGCGTATGTCAACAACGACGCAAGACTTAATATCACGGCCGCATACCGTGGCGCAGCGTCAAGGCTTATCGCCAACACCTCCGGCGATATCAGAATAACCGTCAACGGCGCCAAAGACGGCGCTGCGGCGGCATATCTGCTCAACACCTCCGGCAGCGGCAGCGTCACGCTCAACGCCACCGGCACGGCGACCACGGTGTACAATGCCCTGACCGTTGCAAGCACCTCAGGCAGCGTCGCCCTCAACGGCTACACCAAGGTAAATACGACCCCGTACTCGAACTTCTCCATCGCATCGAATAAGGCCCTGCAAAACAGCAATGCATACTACTTCGGCTACCGCACCTCGACTGCGACCACCGGCAGCGGCTATTATCTGACCGATTCAGCCGGCAAGCCGCTCGAATCTGCGGTCATCGCCTCCAAGGCGAACCTCCCGCTTACCGTCATGGATTCTGCGCTGTTCGACCTGCCCGCAGCAATGGTCGGCATCAAGCTTGATCGAGAGATATACCTGTCCTGTGCGACCTACGGCGGCGCAGGCGGCTACAGCTACTCGATAAAGTCCGGCTCGGCACTGCCCGCAGGGCTCACCGTCAATAAGGTCACCGGCGCAATCTCCGGCACGCCCACAAGATCCGCTTCGGCAGGCTCGTTTGTCGTCGTCGTGACCGATAAGGCCGGCGCCACCGCCGAGGTCACGATAAACTACGGCAAGATCAGCGTTGACAAGGTCGGCGTACCCAGCGTCACCGGCGGCAACGATCCCGACACCGGCAAGCCCCGCCTCACTTGGAACCCCGTTGACGGCGCAGCCAAGTACGAGGTGTACCGCTCCGGCACCAAAAACGGCAAATACTCGCTGTACTGCACCACTGCCGGCACGAGCTACACAAACTCCACCGCCTCCGCAGGCAGCACCTATTACTATAAGGTGCGTGCCATCGGCTATGACGGCAGGGCAGGCTCTTATAGCGCAATTAAAGAGCGCACCTGCGACTGCGCAAGACCCGTCGTCACCGCAGGCAATAACGCAACCTCCGGCAAGGTCACCCTCAAATGGACGGCCGTGACCGGCGCAAAGAGCTACGCCATCTACCGCTCCACGAGCATTGACGGAACATACACCAAAATGTACACCACGACCTCCACGAGCTACACCAACTCCACCTCCAAGGGCGGTGTGACTTACTACTACAAGGTTTATGCCCTGTCCTCAAGAACAAGCTACGCCGACTCTGCGGCAGCTCTCGTTGGCCCATGCGTATGCAAGTGCGCAGCACCCACCGTCACCAGCGGCAACAACGCCTCCTCCGGCAAGGTCACCCTCAAGTGGAAGGCGGTCGAGGGCGCAACGAAGTACGAGATCTGGAGAGCAGGCACCAAAAACGGCACCTACACCAGAATGTACACCACCACGAGCACGAGCTACACCAACTCCACCTCCTACGCAGGCTACACCTACTACTACAAGGTCAAGGCCATCTGCGGCACGAACACCGCCGCGAACTCCGAGTTCAGCGCCATCAAAGAGCGCACCTGCGACTGCGCAAGACCCGTCGTGAAAATAAGCCTCAATAACGGCGACCCGAGGCTGACTTGGGCCAAGGTGTATAACGCAGACAGCTACACCATCTACCGTGCCACCACCGCAAACGGCAAATATTCCAAGATGTACACCACCAAGTACACAAGCTACACCAACACCTCCGCCGTTGCGGGCAAGACCTACTACTACAAGGTCGTCGCCAATTGCAGCCGCAGCAGCTATGCTACTTCGGCCTACAGCAATGTGGTGCACATCCTTGCAAAGTAAGGGACTATGAAAATTTAGCAACATACCATGAAAAATCCGGGGAGCTTATGCGGCTCCCCGGTTTTCTTTGTCAATTGACACGGTGTTAATAATTTGTTAAAATACTGAAAGTGTTCACTCGGGACGACTGTTTGTCGCCGCCCGAAATATGCAAAAGGAAAGAGAAATGAAAAAATGAAAATCGTAAAAGCGTATAACAGCGTAAGCCTCGTGCTGCGTATCGTTATCGGCATGGTCATCGGCGTGGCTCTTGCCCTGCTCATCCCCAACGCCGCCGAGACCGCACCCGGCATCGGCATCTTAGGCAGCCTGTTCGTCGGCGCTCTGAAGGCCATCGCCCCGCTGCTGGTGTTCATACTCATCATCAGCGCACTTGCACAGTCCAAGGAGAAAATGGGCAAGCAGTTCGGCACAGTTATCGTCCTGTACCTCATCTCCACCTTCCTTGCGGCAGTCGTCGCCGTCTGCGCAAGCTTCATTTTCCCCGTGACCATCACCCTCACGGAGGCCGCCTCCGATGCCGCTCCCGACAGCTTTGCGGCCATCTTCACCGGCCTTCTTAACAACATCGTTGCCAACCCCATCGGCTCGATCGTCAACGCCAACTACCTCGGCGTTCTGTTCTGGGCAGTCGTCCTCGGCTTCATGTTCAAGGGTGCATCCGACACGACGAAAAAGTTCCTGTCCGATGCCTCCGAGGCAGTCACCAAGGCAGTCCGCTTCGTTATCAATCTCGCACCCTTCGGTATCCTCGGTCTCGTGTTCACCGCAGTTTCCACCAGCGGTCTTGCCATCTTCAACGAGTACGGCAAGCTGCTGCTCATCCTCGTCGGCTGCATGCTCTTTGCCGCCCTTGTCGTCAACCCCATCATGGTGTTCATCGTCATCCGCAAGAATCCGTATCCGCTGGTGTTCAAGTGCCTCAAGGAAAGCGGCGTCACCGCATTCTTCACCCGCTCCTCGGCCGCTAACATCCCCGTCAACATGACCCTGTGCGAGAGCCTCAAGCTCGACCGTGAGTTCTACTCGGTCTCCATCCCCCTCGGTGCGACCATCAACATGGCCGGTGCAGCAGTCACCATCACCGTCATGACCCTTGCAGCCGTCCACACACTGAGCATCCCCGTGAGCCTGCCCGTAGCCATCGTTCTGTCGGTCATGGCGGCCCTCGGCGCATGCGGCGCATCCGGCGTTGCCGGCGGCTCGCTGCTGCTCATCCCCATGGCCTGCTCGCTGTTCGGCATCAACAACGACATCGCAATGCAGGTCGTCGGTGTCGGCTTCATCATCGGCGTCATCCAGGACTCCGTCGAGACCGCCATCAACTCCTCCTCCGACGCACTGTTCACCGCCGTTGCGGAGTTCAAGCAGTGGCGCAAGGCCGGCAAGGAGATCAAGTTCTGAGCCAAAACCCGAATATAACGAGTATAAAAAATCTCCCGTCCATGGACGGGAGATTTTTTATACTCAACCTAAGGTCTGCATTTGCAGGGCGTTCTGGATCGCCTGCTCGTATGCCTGCTTTATGCCGTCGATATTGTGGGTCGCATTGAAAATGTCGAGCACTCGCTGAGTGTCGCCGCCGGTGATCAGACCGACCAGCACGCACAGCGCACCGAGCAAAACTGCGATAATGCAAACGGCGGAGATTATCTTCCAAGCCTTAGCCATCTATCTCCACCTCCTTGACGCAAAGCTTTCTGCCGAGGTTTTTGATGCCCCGGATGAGCCACGGCACGGAAACGATGATGAGCCACACGGCAAGCCATGTGACCAGCACGCCCAGCGCCAGCACGGCGAGATTCACGCCGAAGCACAGCAGCACATCGGCAAACACCGACATGCCCGAGAATGTGAAGCTTAAAAGGCTGAAGCCGACACGCAGACCCAGCAGTCCGCAGCCGAGCACACCCAGCTCAAGGCCGAGCATCACGAGCAGCAGAACAAGCCCCACCGGGATAGACACGATGATATAAAGTATCAGCGCAAAAACATTCGTTTTCTTGACCTTTTCCGGCGCAGCCTCGGGCGTTTCGTTGAACACTGTCGCCAACACATGCGCCGTCTCGTCGGCGGGCTCCGCCGCCTCGACTTCCGCTGTCGCTTCCGCCTCACCGCCGTCGTCGGCCTGCGTCTCCTGCGCCTTCGGCGCAGCCTCGGCCTCGTCGCCGGCGACCTCCGCAGTGTCCGCATCGGCATCTTCGGCTTGCGCCTCAGAGTCGCTTGCCTCACTGTCGTTTTCGGCATTTTCCTCGTCAGCCGCAACGGCTTCCGCGGCGGGAGCTTCGTCCGCCTCGTCGGCGGGCCGCTCCGTCTCCTCGGCTGCTTCCTCGGCCGGTTCCTCGACCTCAGGCTCTGCCACCGGCTCGGGCTTGGGCTCTTCCTTGAAGAAGATGGGCTTATACTCTATGCCCTCCTCGGCCGCCTTTTCACGGCGGATCTCCTCAATGATATCAACATATGCGTCCGCCGCCGGCTCGTTGGGTTTAACGATGGGCGCAGACGACTTCTTCCCCTGCGTGGGGATAACGGGCTTGACCTTAACAGCTTCGCCGCTTCCACCGTCCTTTGAATCTGCGTGTACGGAGAGCTTGCGCTCGTCACGCTGATAGCTGCGGGAGATGGCAACGGCCAGCCTTGTAGGCGAGCCGAAGGATTCAAGCATTGCCTGCTCGTCCTCGGCGTTGTCCAGCATCTCGTTGTACTGCTGGATTATCTCGCTTCTGTCCTCCTTGAACATGAAGGTGAGCAGCTTGGAAAGCTCGCTCATAAATTGCTGCCTGTTGATAAGGATCACCTCACTTCCGACAATCTTACCATATAGTTTAACAGATATATTATAGACAAAAAAGCAACGATGGTCAAGATTTTTTGCTTTTGAGCCGACGATAGCCTACTCTTGACAACGAACGAACTCTTATATAGAATATATAGGTTAAAATATGTGGGGAGAGGGACTCCCGACAGATAAAGGAGAAAAAATAGATGGCAAAAGAGAAAAAAGTTGAGCAGATAACCGATATGGAGCAGGACTTTGCTCAGTGGTTCACCGATGTCTGCACCAAGGCCGAGCTTGTCGATTACTCGGGCGTAAAGGGTCTGTTCATCATGCGCCCCTACGGCTATGCCATTTGGGAGAACATTCAGTCTGTTCTCGATAAGAAATTCAAGGAGCACGGCCATGAGAATGTTTCTATGCCCATGCTCATTCCCGAGAGCCTTCTGCAAAAGGAGAAGGATCATGTCGAGGGCTTTGCCCCCGAGTGCGCATGGGTCACCGTAGGCGGCTCAGAGGAGCTCACCGAGCGCCTGTGCATCCGCCCGACCTCCGAGACCCTGTTCTGCGACCATTGGAGCCACACCGTCCATTCATGGCGTGACCTGCCGATGCTGTACAACCAGTGGTGCTCCGTTCTGCGCTGGGAAAAGACCACCCGCCCGTTCCTCAGAGGCAGAGAGTTCTTGTGGCAGGAGGGTCACACCCTGCACGCCACCGAGGAGGAGGCACGCAAGGAGACGCTCCAGCAGCTTGAGGTCTACGCCGATGTGTGCGAAAATTACCTCGCAATGCCCGTCATAAGGGGCAACAAGACCGAGAAGGAGAAGTTTGCCGGCGCCGTCAACACCTACACCATCGAGTGCATGATGCACGACCACAAGGCGCTCCAGTCCGGCACGAGCCACTACTTCGGCACCGGCTTTGCCGAGCAGTTTGGCATCACCTTCACCGATAAGGACAACAAGCTCAAGCACCCCCATCAGACCTCTTGGGGCATGTCGACCCGTGTCATCGGCGGCATCATCATGACCCACGGCGACAACAACGGCCTCGTCCTGCCGCCCGAGATAGCGCCCATTCAGGTCATCGTCGTGCCCGTTGCGCAGCATAAGCCCGGCGTCACCGAGAAGGCCACCGAGCTGTACGAGACGATAAAGGCCTCCGGTGTGCGTGTCAAGATCGATGTCAGCGACAACAGCCTCGGCTGGAAATGCGCTCAGTACGAGATGAAGGGCGTGCCCCTGCGCATCGAGATCGGCCCCCGTGATATCGAAAACGGCATGTGCATGGCCGTGCGCCGTGACAACGGCGAGAAGATCCCCGTCTCGCTCGACGAGATAGGCGAGAAGATACACGAGCTGCTCAAGACCGTGCAGCAGGGTCTGTTCGACAAGGCAAAGAAGAATCTCGACGAGCACATCTTCGAGGCACATTCTCTTGAAGAGGCAAAGCAGCTTCAGGAGGAAAAGGGCGGCTTCATCAAGACCATGTGGTGCGGCGAGATCGAGTGCGAGATGAAGATGAAGGAGCAGGCGGGCATGACCTCTCGCTGCATCCCCTTTGCGCAGGAGAATCTCGGCGACACCTGCCCCATCTGCGGCAAAAAGGCCAAGCACATGATCTACTGGGGCGTAGCGTATTAATAGAAGATAGCTTAGAGTATAGCAAGCCCTCCGCCATATCGGCGGAGGGCTTGATTTATGTACCGAATGCCGCAATGAGTGTCGGCTGACGGAAAGCGTCAATGTTGTAGTCGTCGGGGGCAATGGGGAGAGGGAACGCCTTGACGGTCGTGTTTGCGCAAGCGCCGAGCTGAACGGAGATGACAGCCGAAAACGGCACGGCGCTGCTGTCAAGCTGATCGAGAATGTATCGCAGGCTCGCAAGCGGCTTGTCAAACCACAGCTCATAGCCCTCGTCTGCGTCTATCCCGCCGCTTCCGAGCAGCTCGAAAAACTCGTCTATCTCCTCATCGATTTGCTCTTTCCCCGAGCCCGACATGCCAAGCATCGGCATGCGGAGTAAGAGCCTCATTTTTCTGTTTGCTTTAACTATCGTCATCGTTTTTTCTTCTTGTTCCTGTTGCGCTGCGGTACGGTCTGCCCGTCGGCAAACTTCGCTTTCTGCGCCTGCTTTTTCTCTCTGCGCTCTTTGCGCTTTTGTGCGGGGACGATTATCTCACTGCGGATGTCCAAAAATGCAAGAAACAGCGAAAGCAGCATCGGAACGGCACAGAGCACGCCGAAGATGATGCGGGATTCAAGCTGCCCCTTGTTGTGAGCCTCCAGAGAAAGCGTGTCGCAGCCATCCGCAAATGCGACCGTGTGTATATCAAGTTCATGTCTATCTTGCGGAAGATGCCAGTCATGCGTGACTATTGCAGTTACCCGCTTGCCGGACGCTTCAAGGCGCTCAAATTCGTCATGTATTTCATCTTCGCTTACCGTGCTGTCGCTTTCTATAAAAAAGCAAGGCTGACCGTCCAATTTGTACTTGACAGAAAGACCATAACGCCGATGGTGGTAGTTGTAAAACTCGACATCGGTGACGACACCGCTTATCGTTGAGGTGTTGTCGGCATCCTCGTTGTCGTAATGGATGAAAACAAGGCACAGCAAAGCCGCCGGAATAAGAAACATGAATTTTAAGTACCAAGCTATCTGACTTAGCGCCTGTTGTGTTCTGCTGTGCTGATGCATAGACCCATCCTTTTAATCGTTAGTTCTGTTTTTAATCTACCATCATTTCCTACCAGCGTCAATAAAAAACCGACGCAGTATATCTGCGTCGGTGCGTATGCTCGGGTTTACTTGATGACGGCTTTGGCGTTGTCGAGGGTGATGACAATGCCGTTCTTGGCGGCGACCTCGTTCACCTGCGAAACAAGCTTCTGGGCGTTGGTGTTCAGAAACTTCACCGTAAGCGCTTCCTTCTGCTTCTGGCTCATCGCCGCAAGAATGCCCTTGACGATCTTCTTCGACAGCTCCGGCGATGCGCCGACGGCCTTGCGGATCAGGGGATTGACATCTTCGCCCTCGGACAGAATGCGGATCAGGTCGGGGAGAAAGTTGTCAAGCGTCTCTGTATAATCAAAATCACTTACCTGCATGGTTAACTCGATCATTTTGAGTGCCTCCTGTAATAGGTTTTTCAATCGAAGCTATTATACATAAATCACCCCCGCTTGGCAACAACAAAAATGCGAAACTTAACTGTAAATTTAATATTTTTTGCGCAAAAATATTGACAAGAGGCAAAAATCTTGGTATTATCTTTAAGCTGAACATAGGAACGGCCCTGCGGGCGTAGTTCAATGGTAGAACACCAGCCTTCCAAGCTGGATACGTGGGTTCGATTCCC
>ERZ827043.1055-NODE-1055-length-30126-cov-2.936051_pt1 | contig 30126 bp, 28 predicted proteins | sample MGYA00519923_ERZ827043 | MGnify/ENA primary metagenome ERZ827043 (study PRJEB31778, sample SAMEA3449251) | human gut metagenome | biome: human gut; feature: human-associated habitat; material: faeces | place: United Kingdom | collected 2010/2012 ... | reverse complement strand
GCCGATCTGATTCGCGACAAGAAGCTTCCCGAGATTTCAAACGTTCATGACGGCGGCTTCGCACCGGATGGCTTTATGCTGGCGGAAATTGGTATTGGCTCAATGACAAAACCGGCGCAATGGCAACTGGCTGGGTGAAAGCAGCCGACGGAAAATGGTATCTGATGAACAGATCGGGAGCCATGCTTACTGGCTGGCAAAAGAGGGGGTCATGGTACTACCTGGCCTCCTCCGGCGCCATGCAGACTGGATGGATCAAAGATGACAACGGCAAATGGTGGTTTGCCGAAGGCTCAGGAGCACTTGCCACTTCAGCTCATTGGGTAAAGGGCTATGGCGGATCCTGGTATCGCGTTGACAACAATGGAGCAATGGCAACTGGCTGGCGTCATGTTTCCAACCAGTGGTACTGGATGGACCCCTCGCAAGACGGAAAGATGGCAGCCAATGAACTCGTCAACGATAATGGGACGTATTATTGGTGCAATTCTTCTGGCGCCATGATTCGTAATGGCTGGTGCAAAGACAGCGCCTGGCATTGGGCTTCCGGATCGGGGGCAATGAGTTCTGGCTGGCTGAAAACTGGCGGCTCTTGGTACTGGCTCGACCCCTCCGACCCAAAGCATCCCATGCTAACAGGATTGCAGACAATCAATGAATCCGATTACTTTTTCAAGGATTCAGGCGCAATGGCGTCAGCTTGCTGGGTGAAAGTTGACACAACAGGAAATGCTCGCTTTGCTTCGTCTTCTGGGGCGCTTGGCAACATAGCTCGCGATGCTGACGGCACATTAAAGAGCAATGGCGTTCTTTGCTCAGGCTGGGTAAACCTCGGTGATGGGGTGAAAACCTATGCTGATCCCATATCCCATAAGGCCATGACCGGCTGGATTAAGGACGGAACCGAAACCTATTACATCAATCCCTCTTCAGGCGTTGTGTCAACCGGCTGGGAGCAGATCAATGGGGCTTGGTACCTATTCAACTACAGCGGCAAAATGCTGACCAACTGGCAAAAAGTCGGTGGTAACTGGTACTACATGGATTCCTCTGGCGCCATGCAAACCGGTTGGCTGAAAACTGGCGACACCTGGTATTACCTTAATGGCTCGGGCGCGATGCTCACCGGGTGGCAATGGATCGGCGGCGACTGGTACTACATGAACGGCTCGGGCGCGATGCTCACCGGGTGGCAATGGATCGGCGGCACTTGGTATTACTTCAATGGCAGCGGAGCTTGGGTCCCCAACCCGGAACGCGCCCAAATGACAGATCGAATCTGGGGATGCAACAGTGGAACCCAATGGCTCATTGCCGTAAACAGATCGACTCATAAAGTTGGTATCTATAGGGGCTCATCACACAATTGGTCCCTGCAGTATTACGTTGACTGTGTTACAGGAGCACCAAGCAGCCCCACAATCACAGGAACGTTCCGAACTAGCGGCGGAAAAAGGATGGCACTGAGCACCGATAGCCGCGCAAAATGGTGCACACAGATCAGCGGCGGATACTTCTTCCATACAATTCTCGCTTCAAACAACGAGCTGGGGAAAAGCCTTTCCCATGGCTGCATCAGAATGGCATACCCTGATGCGCAGTGGATATACAACAACATCTACGCTGGTACCACGGTTGTAATTTACGGATAGCAACTAAAGGGCGAGGGGTTCACCCCCTCGCCCTTTTTCTTTAGCGGTCACAACTTGTGTGCCACACATGAAAACAAAGGCTCACCCACCAACGAACCCCGACAAAACATCGCATGTTTAGATATTATCGAAAGGACAATTCACGAAAGGCGGCTTGCATGGCGTTTGAGAAAAAAATATTCAGCTCCATCCTTTCATTGGTTTTGGTAACGGGTCTCTTACCTTGCCCCGCATTCGCAGATACCATCAATGCAGGCAATGAGACTAAAACAAAAGACCCAAGCAACCAAAACTCAGCATTTTATGACGATGGCATAGCCTCAAAACCCGATCTGTCCGAAACCGACGTGGATGACAAGACCACAGGCAACACGGACGAGTACGACGATTCCGATATCGCAGCAATGGATGACGGCGAATACGATACTGACGCCGAATTTTCCGAACCTGACTACAGCGATGGCAAGCTTGCAATATGGGCAGACGGGCTTGACGGTTCCACCGATATTACGGATATATACCCACCAGATACCAACGAGATCGAACTTTATTCAAATGGTTCCAGCGTTTCCCCCATGACGTTCAGCAACGAGATGCTTTATTTCTGCAAGTATGAAAGCAGCTGCAATTACGACCAAGGACTTAGCTCGGGCGATGGCTACCATGCAGTGGGCTATTTCCAATTCGACAACCGCTATGGCCTGGGCAGCTTCCTTAAAGCGGTATATCAGTACAATCCCTCAAAATACAAAGCCCTCAAAGTCATCGGCGACCGCTACGGATGGGATGTAACGGGCGCAACAAGAAGCAACAACACTTTTACCCGACTGGGCAACGACCTTAACACCGCATGGCACGCCGCATACAAAGCCGACCCCAATGAGTTTTCACGGCTGCAAAACGGCTGGGCCTACACGGAGTATTACAGCGGATCGCTAGGAGCCCGCGGGTGCCTGGGCGCATTCGGCATCAACCTCGACAACCGCCCCGATTGCATCAAAGGCTTATGCTGGGGCATGGTCAACCTCTTCGGAGCTGGCGGTGGCGCCTCGTATATTAAAAACGGCAACTACTACGGCGCAAACTGGTTTTTCAAGCATTCAGGCATCAACGAATCCATGTCCGACGAAACGTTGATTGTTACGCTCTGCGACTTCGTTGTTAACAATGTTTCCAAGCGCTACCCCAAGCAGCAGATATATTGGAAAGGATGGCAGAATCGCTACCGCAGCGAAAAAGAAGATTGCCTGAGTTACCTGAATGTTGACCGCTGGATCAACAGCGGCGGCAAGTGGTGGTACCGTCACGCCGACGGCTCCTACACACGCAACGACTGGGAACGCATCAATGGATACTGGTACTATTTCGATGGTTCTGGCTGGATGCAAACTGGATGGCTGAAGCTCGACAACTCCTGGTATTGGCTCAATGGTTCTGGAGCAATGGCAACCGGATGGCAGAAAATTGGCGGCAGCTGGTACTACTTCAATGGCAGTGGCGTCATGCAGACTGGATGGCTGAAGCTCAGCAACAGCACTTACTACCTCAACGGATCAGGCGCCATGCTCACCGGGTGGCAGCTAATCAACGGAAACTGGTACTACATGAACGGGTCGGGGGCCATGCTCACCGGGTGGCAGTGGATCGACAATGATTGGTACTACCTCTATAGCAATGGCGTAATGAAAACGGGTTGGTTGGAGCTCGGCGAAACCAAGTATTACCTTGATGGGTCCGGAGCCATGAGAACAGGATGGTTCAAGGTCGATAGCAAATGGTATTACGCCAATGGTTCGGGAGCGATGCAAACAGGATGGCTGAAAACCGGCAACACCTGGTACTACCTCAACGGGTCGGGGATTATGCTCACCGGATGGCAGTGGATCGGAAGCGCCTGGTACTACCTCAACGGGTCGGGGGCCATGGCGACTGGGTGGCTGAAACTTGGAACCACGTGGTACTACCTTGACGGGTCGGGGGCCATGCTCACCGGGTGGCAATCCATCGGAGGAAAGTGGTACTACCTTAACGGCAGTGGAGCCATGAAAACCGGATGGTACAAGGTCGGCAGCAACTGGTACTATTCCAACCCTAGCGGCGTCATGCGCTACTCCACCTGGATCGGCGACTACTACCTGCTGGGCGATGGACGAATGGCAACCAACCGCTGGGTCGGGGGTTACTATGTGGGCGCCGACGGGAAATGGGTGCGATAAGCCAGTCGTCCCGTTTATTGTTTGTTCAAATTATTTCCATATAGCCGAATATTGAACATAAGTTCAATATTCGGCTATACTTATTTATATTGAACAAACCAACGGGGAGAAACCTTTGCTATCTAAGAATGAATTCAATGTGCTCGTTGCTCTTAACGGCACGCCATCCATAAGCCAGCGCGAAATAGCAAGCAAATCGGGCATTTCGCTAGGAAGCGCAAACGCTGCACTTAAATCACTCACCGAAAAGGGCATGGTCTCAAATGGCGCAATTAATGCAGAAGGCAAAGAAGCGCTTTCTCCCTTTAAGGTAGATAATGCAATCATCATGGCGGCTGGCCTCTCTTCGCGCTTTGCCCCTATTTCCTACGAAAAGCCCAAGGGCCTTCTTCGCGTTCGAGGAGAAGTGCTTATTGAACGACAAATCAAACAACTCAAAGAAGCGGGCATTAATGACATTACTGTTGTCGCAGGCTATAAGAAGGAATATTTCTTCTACCTCGAAGATACGTTTGGTGTAACCATCGTTATTAACCCCGAGTACGCATCGCGCAACAACAACTCTACCCTTATGCGTGTTCGCGAAAAGCTTGGCAATACCTTTATCTGCTCTTCGGACGACTACTTCACCGAAACCCCCTTCGAGCCGTACGTGTATCAGGCATACTACGCAGCTCAGTACTGCAAGGGCGAAACCCCTGAATGGTGTATCAAGGAAGGTCCGAACAAGCGAATTGCCGGGGTAACCATCGGCGGCTCCGATTCTTTGATTATGCTTGGGCATGTTTACTTCGACAAAGCGTTCTCCAAGCGTTTTTCCGAAATACTTGTCGCAGAATATGACCGCCCCGAAACCGCAGACAAACTTTGGGAGCAAATCTACATTGACCACATCAAAGAGCTCGATATGGTAGTACGACCCTACCCTGATGGCATGATCAACGAGTTCGATTCGCTCGATGAACTAAGGCTTTTCGACCCTGAGTTCATCCAGAACGTCGATTCAGAAGCCTTCGATAACATCGTTGCCACCCTTGGCTGCACCCGAGACGAAATTCATGACATCTACCCCCTGAAGCAGGGTCTTACCAACCTATCCTGCCATTTCGCCATCAACAGCGGGGAGTACGTCTACCGCCACCCCGGCGTTGGCACCGACAAGCTAATCAACCGCCAGGAAGAGACAAAAGCGCAGGAACTGGCTCGATCGCTGAAAATCGACGACACCTTTATCTATGAAGACCCCGCAAAGGGCTGGAAGGTTTCCCGTTTCATTCCCAACTGCGAACAGCTTGACCCTTCAAACCCTACCGACGTAGAAGAAGCCACCTCTCTTATCAAGAAGCTTCACGGCTCTGATGCGAAATTGGCACTTAGCTTCAACTTCTTCCAGAAGTCGTGCGACTACGCAGGCCTTATCGAACCCCCCGACCTTGATGCCATCCCCGACTTTCGTCAGCTGGAATCGGAGTTCGCGCATCTCTACGACCTATTCAGCACCGACGGTGTTGGGCGTACCGTTCTTTGCCATAACGACTTCTTCTATTTGAATCTATTGAAGGACAAAAAGGGTACTCTTTCGCTAATCGACTGGGAATACTCCGGCATGGCCGATTTTTCACAAGACCTGGGAACCTTCATTGTTTGCAGCGAGCTTGACGAGGCGGCAGCAGACAAGCTTATCTCCCTTTATTTCGATAAACAGGCTTCCATTGAACAACTTCGACATTGCTATGCCGCAGTTGCCTTTGCTGGTTGGTGCTGGTATCTCTGGTCCCTTTACAAGGAATCCCAGGGCGAATCGGTCGGAGAGTGGCTGTACATCTACTATCGCTACGCCAAGAAGTACCTTGATAAATCGCTGGCCCTCTATCAAACAGGCGTCAACTAACGCGATCCCCCCCCCTAGAAACCGACACCCTTTCGACAGGAGCAAACATGCAACAGAGCATTTCCAACCTGCAAAAACAGCGTCACCGCAAATACATGACAAAAGGGATAGCCTTCGCTGTGGCTTCTGGCATTTGCTACGGCCTGTATACGGCATTTTTAACTCTGGGAGAAACACAAGGCGTATGGGCAGCATGGTTTGATGGCGAAGGATGGAACGGCAACGCACCCCTTAGCACTTTTGCAATCACCTTCACCCTCGCCGCGCTTGCCGCGGGCTTGAACGATACGTTCAGCGGATTGTGGTCAGTGGCCATGTGCGCCAAGAACGGTCAGCTGGGCGACCTTTGGAAAACAGTCAAGACGAAGCCCGGCTGGGTAATGATGGTTTGCGCAGCCATCGGCGGTCCGTTCGCCACCATTGCCTACGTGGTGGCGCTGAATTCAGCAACCGCAGCGGGCAACCCGGGCGTCATTGTGCCCATCGCTGCGCTCAACTGCGCTATTGGCGCCATTCTTGGTCGCGTGCTGTTCAAGCAAAACCTTGAGGTCCATAAGGTTATCGGCATCTTGATTTGCCTTGCCGCTGCAGGCATTATTGGTGGCACCAGCTTTGCCAACATGGGCCCCGAAGCCCTGTTTGGCTGCCTGTTTGCCTTCCTTGCTGCGTTCGGCTGGGGCTTCGAGGGCTGCGTTGCGGGCTTCGGAACCATCCTAATTGACTACCGCATCGGCATTGCCATTAGGCAAATTACAGCCGGTGTTCTAGAACTGGCAATCGCCTTCCCTGTTCTTACCGTAATGGGCGATAGCATTGCTGCCGCGCCTGCTATCCTGTGCACGGCCGTTTCCGACCCCTCTATATTGATCTTCGCCGTGTCAGGTCTGTTTGCAATGCCAGCCTTTTCGTTCTGGTATAAGGGAAACTCCATGTGCGGCACCGCACTGGGCATGGCGTGCAACGGTATGTACGCCTTCTGGGGCCCGTTCTTCATCTGGATTGTATTGGGCGTCTTGAACATTGGCGGCTTGGCTGCCGACTACCCGCCCCTTTCCGCAATGCAGTGGATTGGCGCGCTTATCATGATTGCCGGCATCTTCTGCATTGCCATCAACCCCACAAAAAGCACCAAGGCACATAAGGAGTAGCCAAAATGAAGAACAACCTGCCCCCCTTGCACTACGCCATTATCGAATGCTTCAACCACGGCGAAGAGCTGAGCGCAAACGATGTTATCGCCACACTCAAGGAAGATTACTCAGGCTACAAGCTGCTGAATAACAAGGACGTAGATGAAGCCCTGGCAACCTCACGGGAAAATGGGCTGCTTGAAGAGACGAAAGTTGACGTTGATGGCGATAGTCAACTTCGGATCTTCTACAAGATGACTGCTTTCGGAACTGATATGGTGCGTCGTCACCTTGGTTAGACAGAGGAATCGTTTTTGATGCCGCTTTTAAACAGCGCAAGCTATTGTAGTGTCAATCCGCAATCTTATAAAGCCTCATGTCTCCTTCGGCCATAACCACCTCGAAACCGGGAGTTGAATCGGTTATTCGCAATATGCCGTCCCATTGATCTGGGTAATATGACCAAAGATGAATGCGTTTCTTGGGATCGCCATCCCGATCGAGCAGCAAAACGTACTCAGCATCGAAGCTATTTACAGCAGCCTTCACCTCTGGATCAGTGGCAACCCTGTCGAGACTATGCCGAATAACCGCACTCTCTGGCTCCTCTCCACTAGAAGGCAAAGCGAACCACTTGTACAAAATATTATCAGCATCATATAGAGCGTAGAGAAACCCACTGCCGTCATTGGGCTCGTTGACTATCTCTACATCCTTGGGAACCATCTGAAGGGCCTTTTCAGCAAACTGCCTCTCTTCAGGAGCCAGAACATTATCCACAGATGCGCTATTCTGCACCTTAACCTTATCAGCAATGTTTCCGAATCCCGTATCGACCGAACCACAGCCAGCAAATGAAAAACTCGGACCATAAAGGAACACCACGAACAACAGCGCAAACGCGCAGACACCAACCTTGCTGTTAAGGCAAAGCGTCGTGTCCTTTTCGTGTTTCGTCAAGAGCGATGTAATCCAATCAAGCGTCCATTTTGCGCCTAGAACAATAAGGGGGAGCGATACAATGGCGGCAGTTGCCGCAAGCCTGTACGGATCCGTATACCAAAAACCCGAAAGTAGATGCTTGGTAAATCCTTCAGTCGATACGGAGGAAAGGTAGATCAAGCATGCAAACGCATATGAGAAAGCCAGCCAGGCTGTTTTCCTGGAAGAAAGCGCTTTTACCGCACCAACCACAACAAGCAAGGCAACAAGCGGCTGGGCAGCTCCCGTGTTGAACGAATACAGCAGGCAATCCATGAAGGCCTGCCATTTTCCAACGGTCGCAGGCCAATTAAACTCAACTACGCTCCTAATCATTGATATGGGAAGGCTGTACAGTGCGACCCAAATTACCAGCATAGTCGCACTAGAAACAACAAGAGCAAATACAGCCTTAGACCCGAAACTGCCGTCCTTGCCCCATGCTTTTAGCACGCATTCAGAAACAAAGAAGGGCATCAAAACCACCAACTCGGCAAAAATAGCATTTGGCTGCGCGAACAACAAAGCAACAGCTGCATTGCCTGCTGCCAAAAATGCAACTACGCGCGTATTTCGCGATACACCAAATCGAACAAAGCAGACCGAGCAGGCCGTAGCAGCAGGGAACAACGCCATTGAAAGCAAATTTGGATAGAGAGGGCCAAACGTCAAAAAACCCCACGGAAACGGCGCTGCGCAAACAGCAAGGGCCGCGCCAATTATCATAGTTTTCTTATCTGCCCCAAATATGGCCTTTGCCGCAAAAAGCACCGACAGGGGAAAGATCAAAGATGCGCAAATAAAATTCACGGCATTAACCGCAACCGTAATACCTGCACCCGTCGCCGTTACTGCCATTGCGACAAGGCAATACCATGCAGAAGGATAGAACGAAGACCCAGACTCATCGAACGGCGAAATAAGATCTGGCCTAAGCCCACCGCCAAACGAAGAATAAACTCCCGTTTCGATAAAGGTCCTAATCGTATTCAGGTGAGAGCCATTATCGTAGGCTTGATAGAAAGACCCTGCCCCATCAAGATTTTTGACAAAGAAGATACCAACAATCACAACGCCAACAAGCGCATACAGCAGAACATACAGCAGCTCCTCTTTACCAAGGCCCTTATCCGCCCCTCTTTTCCCAAGACGAAAAAAAAGCGCCGAAACAATCAGCGAAATCAGAAGGAACGGCACAAAAAGAGTTGCCCAAGAAGCTTCGATCCCGATTCGCGGATAGACTACTGCGGCTATCGAGTAAAAAACAACACTTAAAATTGGACCAAAACCAACGCTTTCTACGAAGGATCTGCGTGCCGAATACACGATCAAGCCACCAGGCAGAAAGAGGAATGCGGCAGCCGCTAGTGCCACAGCAAAAAAATCAAGCCACATGCTAATTACTCCGTTGTTGTTTCTTGTGCCGCACGGAATTCGGCCCGCACAGCTTCAAGTGAAGCCCGAGCTTCATCTTCGTGTTTTTTCAGTTCAGCCTTCTGTCGAGCCATTACTTCAGGGTTTTCCGGGGCTGGTTTGCGGAACTTGCCTAACACCCTCAAATAAACATTGTGAATATAACCCGTCCAACCAATGCGGGAAAGAGTGTACTCCCTACCTATACTGTCTGGCACCGCGGACCCCTCACCACATTCAAGAAGCATCTTCACCACAGTAAGCATATGAGGACTTACCGAACGTGCTGTTTTGAGGGGATGATCGAAATAGGAATCAATCAAGCGGCCAAGCTCCTGAAACGACCTGCGCCTCTCTTCATCGGAAAGGCGAAAAGCATCCTCAAATACAAAGTCTATCGCCCACACCAAAAGCTCCGCAGGGCAAAGTCCCATAAAGCCTCGCGCCTGCCACTCGGAAAAGACCCCGCTAATAATTCGGTAGTGCCATTTGATGCGCTCTGTCTTTTTTTCAAACAGGCTATCCATGGCCGAGCCTTCTCGGCTAAGTCGGTAGTAGTACAGCTTGTCGGGGATGAAGATAGTTTTTCCAGAGCACGGATACGCCACAAACAAGAACAGTTCATCTTCACCCAACGGGAGGCTCTCATCGAACACAATATTATTTTCCGCTAAGAACGCCCGTCGAAAAGCAACACGCCAAGTAAAAGGAGCAGACGGCTCTTCAAACAATATCGCCTGATCGAAGTCATGGTATACACGAGCTTTTGGGCTAAGGCATTTTTCCAACCAGGGGTAATTAGCCCACTCTGGGACGCAATTCGCCCCGAAGGTCACAACGTCGGGACCCTGCTCTTTTACTACCCTTGCCAAAACTTCACAGGCATCGGCGCTCATATAGTCATCTGAATCGATAAAGAGCACGTATTCACCCGAAGCTTTTTCAAAGCCAAAATTTCGAGCAGATGACACTCCCCCGTTTGCTTTTGTGAACACCTTGATCCGAGAGTCTAGTGCCGCGTGCATTTCGGCAATCGACAACGACCCATCCGCTGAGCCATCATCAACACAAATTACCTCGATATCCGGAAAGGTCTGATTGCGTAAAGAATCAAGGCACAAGGAAAGGTACTTCTCTACGTTGTAAACGGGGACAATTATTGAAAAGAAAGGCATAAAATCCACTCGCCCTATCTAGCCAACCTTGCGTGATATAGCTTTTGCCAATGACGCAAAGCCGCCAACGGTAAAATAGCATTTTGCCTTTGCAAACTTGCCGCCCGAAATCTGCTGGGCAGCTCGACGCGCATGATAGTACGTTGGGTCTGCTATTAGTGCCGCTAATTCGCCTGTTCTCCATTCGCCAAGCACGGCTTCATTCAGATAGCCCTTGCTCTTGTCGGAGGAGAACTCGCTTGCAAAGCGCTGGATGAATTCGCGCTGCAGGGGCTCGGTTAGCCTTTCGTAATTCCACATATAGTTATCAAACTTGATGCCCTCTTCTACTTCCCTCAACGAAGCTAATTCTTTATGCGAAGAAAGGAAGCTGTCAATTTCAGCATGCTCATCGCAAATACAATACACCTTAGCTGGAGAATTGACCGAAGACGATTCATTGTCCTGACGATAATGAAGAATGGCATCCTGCAAAAATACAACACGATCTGCCATAGCCCAGACCTTGAAATTGAAAGAAGAATCCTGAAAAGACGCACCCGGCGTTTCTAGGAAACGAATGCCGTTTTGCTCAAGGAAATCCTTCCGGTAAACAGCGGACCAGATAGAGGGCTTCAGGTAGAAGATTTCGGTTTCCTTGTGCGGATTAGCCACATGCCCCGTCATGGGCGCAGTTACAAGTTCGAAAAGCTCATTCTTTTCCTCTGGCGTTGACCAGTAGAACCAGAAATTCGCTTTTGCAACTTGCGCTTCTGCTGCCTCGGCGGCATTTACCAGCTTCTCCAACGCATCAGGCTCAAAGAAGTCGTCCGACTCCAAAATTCCAATGTACTTACCGCATGCGGCATCAAGCCCCTGGTTCATCGAGGCACCATAGCCGGAATTCGCCTTGTCGATAATCTTAAAGCGACTGTCGGCCTGCATGTACTCGCGAATGATGTCAGGAGAGCTATCCGTCGAACCATCGTTGATGCAAATGATCTCAATATCGGAAAGGGTTTGGCTCTTGGCAGAATCCAAACACTCTCGAAGATATTTTTCGACGTTATAAATCGGAACCAATAGTGAAACAACCGGCTGCATGTGTTGCCTTTCGAAATTTGCTAAATATGTTTTAGTATAGCAACAACAGAACAACTAGCCTGCTCTTACCTTATACAGCAGGAAAGCACAGAACGGATTCCACATGCCCTTCTTCAGAGCGTTAAAGCAGTTCCTTCCTATCTCATCACGCTCTTTTCACGCCGCCGAACAGCACTTCGACGAAAAACTAAACCATATCGAGCACTCAGTTGTTGCTCAGCTGATGCAGCGAATCGAACAAGCCGACATCGGGATCAATGGAAATATCAACCATAAATTCGATATCTGCTATCCCATGATGGAGTCATTTTCGGAAGACCTGGCAGCGCATGACGAACATATGAAGATGTTCGCTTGGGAAATGTACAAGCACGAAGACGAAAGCGTTGACGATGCAAAGAAACGATTTTTCCGCTCGCTGCCTGAAGCCACCGGCGGAATGCGTCTTCTGCAGCTTGGCTGCACAAAATTGCTTCATGACTTCGATGTTCTTTGCAACGAGCGCGGCATAGCGTATTGGCTCAATTTCGGTACGCTTCTGGGCGCAGTCCGACATGGCGGCTTTATCCCTTGGGACGACGATATTGACCTGGGAATCACTCGCGACGAGCTAGACAAGCTAACCACCCTTGTCTCTGAAAGTGACCGGTTTCGTATCACTGAAGTGTTCGACAGATTCGCACAATGTCGCCAGGTGCGCTTCTTGTATGCAGACGAATCGCTGCCTTGCTTCCTTGATCTGTTCATTTACGATTGGGCGCCTTCTGCTAGCGGCTACAATGCGGAAAAGCAGCGGAATATCAGAAGGGCAATGCTCAGCAAGATGACCGAAGACCCCGAGCTTTCAGCCTGGGAGCAATCCCCTTACTGTGCGTCCACCGACGCGATGGCGCCCGTTATTGACGCCTATTTCACCAAAGCGCTTGACGAATCGAAATCGCTGGGGCTTATCTGCCAAAAGAAAGACGCGCATGCCGCTCTCTGGTCGCTCGACAACTTAGACGATGGCAAGCAACGATGGTGGTCATACGGCATCGATGACATATTCCCCTTACGCAGGGTGATGTTCGAGGGAATCGAATGTTTCATTCCCAATAACCCTGACAGCTTCCTAACAAGCAGGTACGGGGACTATCTGGAATTGCCGAAGGACATACACACGCATTTTCGGCATGTTGATCACGCCGAACTTGACACGGCCGAAATGAAGCAGGCCTTCAACAAGCTGATTAGCTAGAATAAAGAAGCTTGGCGCTTACTCTTCATTAGCGCCAAGCTTCTCTTTTACCTCAGTGGTTGAAATACCCTGGGTTCTGTCGAGATACACAACCTCACACATGTCCCTTAACGCCTCAAAGCGGGCGTCTCCCGCCCAATCGCTTCCCATGCATACAGTGTCAACGTGGTATTCAGCAATATCGGCCTTTTTTTGGCCCCAATTGTTTTCAGGAATAACCAAGTCAACGTAGCGAATAGCCTCCAGCATTTCCTTACGCGTTTCATAAGGGTAGAAGCTCTTCTTGCCCTTGACCGCATTGAACTCGTCCGTCGAAAGCGCAACGATGAGGTAATCGCCCAATTGGGAAGCGCGCTGCAGCAAACGAATGTGGCCGTAATGAAGGAGGTCAAACGTGCCATACGTTAGAACGCGCTTCAACCCCGGCCCTCTATTTCCGGTTTCACCGACAGGCTCGATAGTTACTGTTGCCTGGCGTTTGCCTTGTCTCTCCATGCTGTCACGCCCCATTCTATGCAGCCATCTCCTTTAGGAGGAGGCTTTAACCAGCAATTCCTTGTCAAGATCGTTAAACCTGGTTCTATCGCCCACGAAACGCAACTGTTTCTTGTTTTTGCCAATATAGGCAATTGCGTGAGCAACGCTATCAAGGTTCTGCGGGTCCTCCAACAAGATCAGGGAGCTGCTCTTCGCTGCGAACGGGCCAACGGCCAAGGCATCCTCTGGATGCCAAATCGAAACTACCAAGAAGGAATCGGACTTGCTGCGCAGACCAATCCACATATTGATCTTCTCGTTCGCATCATAGGGACCGTCGCCAACAAAACGGTGAATCTCGGCAGAGCTGGCAGCAATCGGAGCAATTCCTTCATCGGGAAACGATTTGAAGCCCCCAACGACTAGAACGCTCTGCCTACCCGTTGCGGCTTTGCACATTTGCGTAGAGACAGACTCTTCGCCCTTTTTCACGAGCACAGGGCATTGGCTTGAGTGCAGATAAGGGGAAAGCGACGCCAAATCGCCCAAACAGCCATCATAGGTAAGGGCAACATCGGAGCCCCATAGGCCCTTTTCTTCGCCGTGCTGGAAAATCGACCACGAAAGGCTGCAGGCGTCTTCACCTTCCAGCACTTTCACCGAAGCGGAGGGAACGGATGAAGATGCTTCCTTGGTTACTGCATCCGCATCCAACGTACCGCCATTCAGCACGTACACCGTCTGAGGGTTGAGCCTGGTCAACTCCTGCGCCGTAATGTCAGGCACGCTTTCGTTCTGAGTGAGGAGGATCGGCGCGTCCAATGCCCCCGCGAGGCCATTCGCAATCAGCGGCACCATTTCGTGCTCGCCCGAAGCCAGAATTGCCGCTTTAGCCCCATCGGGGTAGCACCGGCTCGAAAGCTTTGCCGCGATGCCGTAGCGCGTGTCTGCTTCAATAGATTCGATGCCACTCATATCGAGCTTCTTCAGATCCTGCAAGGTTTCGAACACAATCTGCTCCGATTCCTTGCTGCCCACATGGCCGCCCAGCACGCGATACGTCTGGCACACTTCCTTCGCCGTACCCGCCATGCGCAGATGGCCCTTTTCAATCCATACCGCCTTGTTGCACAAGCGCTCAATCTGATCGTTGTTGTGCGAAACGATGAGCACCGTCACGCCATGTTCTTTGATCAACTTTGTGATGCGGTCTTCGCACTTCTTCTGGAACATGAAGTCGCCCACGGAAAGCACTTCGTCAACGATCAGAATCTCAGGCACGATAACCGTAGCAATTGCAAAGGCAATGCGCGCCACCATACCGGAAGAATAGTTCTTCATGGGCATGTCCAAGAACTTTTCCACTTCGGCGAACTCAACAATATCGTCAAAGTTTTCCTCAATGAACTGCTTCGAATAGCCCAACAACGCACCGTTCAAGTAGATGTTTTCGCGCGCAGTAAGCTCCATGTCGAAGCCCGCGCCAAGCTCAATGAGCGGGGCGATATTGCCGCTGACCGTACATGATCCTTTGCTGGGCTCCAGTACGCCGGCGATGATCTTCAGGATGGTGGATTTGCCAGAGCCGTTCGTCCCCAGAATGCCAAACACATCGCCCTGCTTCACTTCAAAGGAGACATCGTCGAGTGCGCGGAATTCCTTAAAGCGTAACTCGCGCTTCAGAGCGGCAATCGCGTATTCCTTGATGCTGTTCAGCTGCTCACTTGCCATGTTGAAGATCATGGACACATGGTCCACCTTGATCATGGTTTTCTTCGATAAATCGTCCGCAAGCTCGGATTCGATTTCTAGAACACTGGTGTTCACGTTTTCGGGCATGGTTGTTCCTTAAACGTAGAGAATGAACTTCTTTTCGGTCTTCTTGAAAATGAGCAGGCCGATAGCAAACGCAGCCACCGCCATACCTAAGCACAGCAGGTTTTCCTGCAGGCCGGGCACCGTGCCGCTCAGGATAAGGTCACGGAAGTAGCTTACGTAGTGGTACATGGGGTTGTACTGCATGATGGGCGCCGCCCAATCAGGCAGGATTTCCACGGGGTAGAACAGCGGCGTGGCATACGTCCATGCGGTAATAACGACGCCCCACAGGTGGCATACGTCGCGGAAGAACACCGAAAGGGCGGAAAGGGCCATGCCCACGCCCGCGCTGAATAGCACCACGTATAGGAGCAGCAGCGGCAGGGCAAGCAGGCTAACGTGCGGCATAACCTGGAAGAAGATCATTACCGCAGCTACAGCAATGAGCGAAATACAGAAGTTCACCAGCTGGAACAGCACTTTTTCAAGCGGGAAGATGAGCTTTTCGATGCGGATCTTCTTGATAAGCGAAGAAGATTCAATGATTGAATTCATGGCGCCTGAGGTCGAATCGGCCATGAGGGCAAACATAACGTTGCCAAGAATTACATACAGCGGGTAGTTTTCGATACTGAACTTGAAGAACGTGCTGAACACAACGGAAAGCACGATCATCATGAGCAAAGGGTTCAGGACCGACCACAAAACGCCCAGGGCGCTGCGACGGTACTTCAGCTTGAAGTCCCTGGATACAAGGGACGTTATGGTGAACCAATTCCTTCTGGCATTAGCGCTTGAGAGCATATTTGGCATTAATGTAGTTCCTTATCGTTTAGTGGCTGCGCACGTTTTTTGCTGTTAGCTGGCGACTGGCGGCATAGAGCCACCGCCTCGGCCTGCAGCCTTACCAGCAGATTCAAAACTCGCACGGCAACCAAGAATAATCACGATTTTTCATTGTAAAGGGTATTGGCGTGCGCTTGCCAGCCTGCACGGTTTTTGCGGAAAATAGGAATAGGGCTCAGTCCTGCGTCACTGACCCTATCCTGCCACCCTAAAGCAGCAGCTCGGCAATAAAAGATAATATATAATTTTGAACACATCGAGCGCATCGCGAAAACGCAGGACACCAGCGAGGTACCATGCCAGCAACGAAGACTCCGCTAAGATTCCCCGGCGGGAAAACAAAACTTTACAAGTATGTCACAAAATCGATGTGGGAGCAATCGCCAAAATGCACCACCTATATAGAGCCTTTCGCAGGTGGCGCAGGCATCGCAATGAAGCTTCTTCTGGGAAAAGAAGTCGAGCATATCATAATCAATGATATCGACAGGTCCATTTACTCAATATGGAAGCTAATCCTCTCCGATAATGACGAATTAGCTTCCTTTATACAGAGCGTTCCATTGACAATTGACGAATGGAGAAAGCAAAAGGAAATCGTGACCCATCAAACTGATTACGATGACTGCGAACTCGGACTCGCCTCCTTCTTCATGAACCGAACCAATGTGTCTGGAATCATTTCGGGGGGGACCTATCGGCGGTACTCGCCAGAACAGCAAATACAAAATCGATGCCCGCTTCAACAGGGACGGACTACTTAGAAAGATTAACGAGATAAAAAAAGAAAAGTCTCGAGTTCGGTTGTACAACATGGATGCAGCGAAACTCATAGAGACAGTTATCAAAAAAATAGATGCTTCATCATCATTTGTTTACTTTGATCCACCATATGTAAACAAAGGTCCTCTTCTTTATGAAAATTCCTACAAAAAAGAAGACCATGAAAACCTTGCCACGCAAATACAAAAGCTCAACAGGCCATGGCTAGTCACATATGACGACTGCGAGTTCATTAGGAACCTGTACAGGAACCAAACAATTGAGCAGATAGAAATTTCTTACAGCGCAGGAAAGACAAGAAAAGGCTCAGAGGTGGCAATTAAACGTCACAAGGAATAGTAACCGACATGAAGAAAATCCATTTCAATACCTATAAAAAGCTCAAGAATATCGACATATCGCTATCTCTGGGAATCAACGCGATCGCAGGAGGAAACGGAACCTGCAAGACTTCCATACTGCATGTGCTCGGAAACTCATATCAACAGGTTAAAAGCACGGATTCTAGGCTGGAAAATTCCGACTGCCTTAAGGTGATTAACGCAATAAACTATTCCGTCAACCCAAAAATCGAGTCCCTGACAAGAGGAGATAAGGCGAAAAATGACCCTGCGCCGGGAGAAAAAGGGCTTTCTACACAGCAACTTATAATGATGGGACGAGCCTCTCGTTTCGGAAGCACGATTCCAGGGCTGGGCTAAAAGCAAAATCTAGGTATTCAATCAAGCCCACATACAAAAGCGGAGCAAAAGAGTCTCTGCCTGCAGCACCTGTTATTTACCTTGGGCTCTCACGACTAGTTCCCTTTGGGGAATTTCTCGATGACGACAAGATCAGCAACCAGAAAGTTTCCCTTCCTCAAAAGCATCTGAGCGCAATTGCAGACAATTTCAGGAAAATGACGAACATAGAAACAGTCTCGCTCAAACCGCAAAATATGGGCTCCATTAAGAAAAGAGCGGACTTCACCACCTCCACCGAAGGGGTAGACTCAAATACCATTTCGGCAGGCCAGGATAACTTGCTTATCATTTTAACAGCCCTCGAATCGCTTGCTTACTATCATGAATCGCTTAAAAGCGACGAGGTCTCCGAGTCTCTCCTTCTCATTGACGAAATAGAAGCAACACTACATCCTGCATTCCAAATTGAACTCGCACGCATTTTCGAAGAATATTTCGACAAGTATGGCATACAGGTCGTATTCACAACGCATAGCTTAACCCTGTTGGAATATTTGATAAAAAGCAGACAATCCGTCATCTATCTAATGGACAATATAGTCGATGTACTACAGATGGAATCACCTGACATGCTCAAAATTAACATGCATCTTAAGCAAATTTCTCATAAAGATATATACATTGACAAAATTGTCCCCATCTTTTCCGAAGACGAAGAAGCAAGATTTGTCTTTAGGATCCTCGCCGATCAACTCGCAAGAAACAGCACAGGGATGAGGCAAGCCCTGAGCATTTTTCACCTAGTTAAGTGCAGCATGGGATCAGACAACCTTCGACTCCTATTCGGAGACGATGCTATGCGCCAATCTACGATATCCGCAATTCGCCTATTGGACGGAGACCAAACAGAAGACCCGAGCAAAAATATCGTGGCGCTACCCGGTAAAAATAGCCCCGAAAAATTCATCTTTGACTACGGGATCGATCTAGTTAACCGCGATGATTCTTTCTGGAGGGAAGACACTGTCATCAACTCTGGTTACTCAAAGCCTTATTTTCTCTCTAAAATCAAGGAACCATATTCTAGCCTCTTAAAGGAAGCTGAAAACAAAGCAGCCGAGGGGCTGGAGAAGGATGGCTACGTCAGAAAACAATTAAAGAGCCTTTTCAACGACAATAAAGAACTTATGAAGTTGATACTTATCCGATGGGCGAACGATGATGAAAACCGAGCTGAACTGACACATTTTTACCATAGTTTGCACAGTATGTTTCTCAAAGTCTCGAAATGGCATGGGATCCCAAACGAGCTTTGGCCAAAAACAGAACAAATCTCATGGACATAGAAGCGGCAAGCCAATAGAGGAGAACGACCAAGGTGTTCATAGAAATACTTCTTCAAGCAATTGTTGCAGCGGCTGGAACATCGGCCCTCATCGTCTACCTGCTCCAAAAGAGAAGTGTCAGAAGAAATGCCGCCTTTCTTATTGTCGAACAAATAGACAATTTGAAGCACGATATCGCCAACATATCAACATATGTGTCCAAAAACAAAGCCCTCGATGGGGTGGCGTTCTACGAGTCAATCCCCTTATTCGGGAAAGACCAATGGCAACAATAAACATCTTTTCATTTCCTCACTTGACCGAGAAAGCATCCGGTCTATTGACAAGTTTTATTCACTGGCCCATATCATTAACAAACAGCAGGATCTTATAACCAACCTACAAAACAACCACTTTTTTCTTGTCCAAAAATCATTTGCCGATGTCGAATCCAGTATCGTTCTCGGGCTTGCCCTAAGCATGCCAGCCGATTCAAGGGCTGGTCTTGGCTCTCATGCACCATTGGCACAACAGCTCTTTTCAGAACGAAAAGCTATGGTGGAAAGCATAATCGGGAACGGGCAGCTCACGAGCTATACCCCAGTCCAAGCAGTAGAAACGCTCGATAAAGCGCTTAGAGAAATATCTCTGCTTGAGGTTCAAGGTTGTCTGGGTTACCGCAAGCTTAACAAAATAGCCAAACGCAAATAAAAACAGGACATCTACTCAATGCAAATTTATCGCACCACCTTCCTGCAAACCGTCGTTCTGCCGCCGTTCTCCTTAACAAGCCGACCGTCTTCCACCATCTTCGCCAAATGGCGTCGCACGGTTCTCTCTCCTACCGAAGTCACCCCGGCGGACACTTCAGATGCAGAGACCTTGCCGTACTTCCTCAGCAAATCGTCAACTACAGCCTCGATTTCTTCGGAGCTCTTGCCTCCCTTATGCACTGGAGTTTTCTCGGAAGACGCATCGGCCACCGAAAAAGGCACGGGAACAAACGCCTCGAAAAAATCGCCATCTTCCATCTCGGGAACCCGCCCTGAATAAAGCTGGGAACACTTGTATAGATTCCGAACACCGCTGCCAAGCTCTTCGGACCGGCCCATCTGGGTGAAGAAGTTGGCAATTATCGGGTTCTTAGGAGTTGGATCCAAATTGCTGGGGGTTACCGAACCCGCATACAGGGCGCGGCTTGCGTTGTGGGTATGAATGCCATCTGCATCAATAACGATTCTTGCAATATGGGGGCTCGTATATTCACGGTGAATTAGGCTATTAACCACAAGCTCGCGAACGATAACGTCTCGAACACTTATGCGATTGCCCTCTTCATCGAGCGCAAATGCATCGGGCATCCACTTTTTGCAAAAAGAAAAAATATCCCCATATGCCTCCACCAAATTGCTCTTGCAAACAAACCGATCATCGTATCGGTCGGCATCGGCACGGCAAAGAACAACATCCGTGCGGTACACCGGAGCAACATCCAGGATGGTTTCTTGCTTTCCAATGAGCATAATAGCCGCAAGGTTGAATCCGCATTCGCCTGTTGCGGGGTCCCGGGACCAGAGCCTTGAAGCTCTAAGCAGCTCTTCGTCATCAAGGGAAAGCCAAGGATGATTTTCACGCGCAGACCGTATTTCGCGCCTTACTCCGCTCAAGGCTCCCAAGTCAAGATCTTCTTTCGTCACCCAGGGATAAACGGTTTTTTCGGTATAGAAATTTTGCTTTCGGATAATCATAGCCGCACGTTGCGCATCAGCTTTCACCTTTACGTCAACATCAGCAGCCCTGTCGTACACGGCGCCTTTAAAGGAATAGAGCGATGGACCCATGGGGCCCATACCCTGATAACGATTTTTCCGTTACCGGCATCAAGTCTTTCGAACTCAAGCGCCGGTGGAACATTAAGCAGCCTAGGATATAAATGCGATCTGTATCGTTCCTTCAAACGAGCATGCCAGAGAGCCTAATCCCTTAGAGCGCAACGCAACAACAAAGGGAAGACGGCAGACACTGCAAACTCAGCCGCGCACTTCAAGCTTGATTTTGCCTCGACAAACAATTTTTCTGGCAAGCCTGCACCTAGCAGCGGATAAAAGCCACACGCCCCGCAACAAGGAAATGACCCGCAAAAGAGAAAGGCGCTGAAAGGCTATTATTGGACTGCAAAGCGCGACAAAAGTACATATTCAATAAAAAAGGATGAAAATGACCCTTTACGAATGTTCAAGTTTAATAGTTTCAGCATTGGCGTTAGCTCTTTCCCTGCTTATCCCCTTTTGCCAATTCATCCATAGAAAGTCCCAGAAGGCAAAATTGGAAATTATCCCTTTCGATGGGTACCCATTAACGCTCTACTTCGACAAAGCCAGGTCGACTCTCGATTTCAAATTTTCCTTATCATGCTCAAAGCAAGACTGCGTTATTCGCTCAATGGAAGCACGCATCTGGAGTTATCCGGGACCGACAACTGCTTTTGACTGGGATACGCTAAATCCAATCAATCTAAGCTGGGCAAATGCAGGGATGCAGCAAATCAAAATGGCTACCGCAGAGCTAGTTCATCCTCTTTTGCTTAAAAGAGATTCTCTGACCCCTCTCAACGTCCACTTCGCAAGGGAAGACGATTCCTGGAGCAAGCTGTTCGAGGGGCATGATGAAAAGCCTCCCTGCATTCCAGAGCCTCTTCTCTCCGAGCAAATCGCAAACGAGCTTTTGTGGAACGAAGGAGATTTCATTTTAACGATTGCGGTATTTTATGACACAGACAAAGAAATCTCGGCCACCTTCAGATTCTCAGTCAACGCAAGCCATGCAGAGAAGCTGCGAAACAACAGCTTCATGATTGCATCGAACGACACGGCAGCCAAATTCCCAAACCCTTATTTCGCAATGCTCAAAATCAACAACCAATAAATGGTCGAACGGCCTGATCTGGGAGCATACTCGAAAAAGATTATGGCCGCATCCACAACCCAAGCAAGCACCGCTTCATCCAGCGCCATCAAAAAGTTCGCACTAGTCAAAACAACCATAAGCAAATTAAAGAGACCATAAACGAAATAAGCCATACAAAAAATATTGCAACAATATCCCAAACAAATGAGCGAGCCTTCTTTTCTTTATAAAGATAAACGAGCAAAAACGGAATCATCGCGCCCACCAGTGTCCCCATAGAGCCAACAAGAGAAGCCGATGCTGGATTTAAGGCCTGAGCTACCCAAGCCCCTGAAATCAAAAGAAGGTTAACGACAGCAGCCAAAAACGGACGCTTTGACATTTCAACAAAAATAGAACCGCTATAACAATTGGGAGCGTTCACGCCATTCAAAAGCCCTTCCATCCGAGAACATTGAAAAGAATAAACCCTTATCCAAAAGAACCATCTGACACCTGAATCTGATTCATACCTCAGCTTTGTTTTATTCACATCTCTTACAAGTAGCTTGTCGATTTTCTTTATATACCGCTTTAAAGGTTCGGCAACGGACAAAACATAGACCGCAAATTCATGGTCAGGCAGTCCAAGCTCCTTGTATAACCCCATAAGCCGAAACTGAAATTGATGAAGCTTGACCAGGGCAGCGCGAGACCGAATCCCTAGCGATCCCTGACAATCTTCAAGAACCGAATAAAGCTCATCACTTAGCTCCCTTAACCCAACGCTTCCGCACAAAAGAGCAATCGTTGGATTCTTCAAAGACAAACCAAGGCTATCCATCTCGATTGGCTTCAAAGTACTTATATCCTCTATCTCAACCGACTTTTCCAAAGACCGCTTAATCATCCGCATCGCCTTTATGCGTTCTCGCGACAACTCGGCAGCGATTCTCCTTTTTTTCTGTAAAAGCAATTTCTATCAATTTCGAAACGCTTAAAAATAGAGCCGTTACCAAAGAAGTAACTACCGAAATAACCCACGGTTCACTCAATAACTCGTTCATTTTTCCCTTCCAAAATCAGCCAATTGCCACAATTTGCAAAATCTTGTCTTTGTAATCTCTGTCGGATAGAAAAGAGCATTTACGCACTGTCCATCTTCCTCAAATCCAATGAATAAAACCTCCGACTGCCCTTGTGCACCTCTCGTAAAAAGCCCAGCTCTTTGATGCGCTTGCGCTTCTTGGACATGGTGGGCTCGGACATCTTGGCCACTGCACACAGCTCCTCAGTGACCATACCGTTTTCTGAGAACAATGCGGCCTGGGCCAGGATAAATGCTACGCGCCACAGGCCCGCATCCCCTTCCTCCGCTGCGATTGCGCGATTTACCGCATCAACAGCGTCTGCTAAGTCGCTCCGCTTTTCTTGCAGCAAGTCCAACATGCTTCTCCATGGCATCTACGACTAACTCAGAAAACGAGATAACAAATGGCGTTAAATCACCCCTGTTCAGCGATGCGCACACAGCGAAAAACTCTTGTAATACTTTTTGATTCTTTCCTTTACCGAATACGACAAGAGATACCCGACAATCGGGCTGAAGCTATGCGAGAGTACATAATGCTGATAAACCAGTTAGTACACCCATTTCCGTCATAGAATGGATGGATGCGAGCAAGCACGAACGAGACACCGAACGCACACCAAAACCGGAAGTTAAACGTGGTTCAATATGGACAAAGCCCGATCCATAAGCTCGATAATCCCTGCTTCAGGCTCAACACCATGGCAGATGGGCCTTTGCGCAGCATCGATAACGCTCACAGGGCTCGTGCGAAAAAATTGCCCATCGGAAACATGATTTGGGTCGCCGGCCACCACTTCATCAAGTACCAGCTCGTATCGCCGCAATAGACCAAAAAATTGCCTGATTTTTGTCTATTGGCTCGAAATAGACCATAATTGACCAAAATTCTTTGGTCAATTATGGTCTATTTCAATGATATGAAAGCGTCAAGGACGACACCTTCTGGCGGCAATCAGCCCGCTAAGCGATACCCATTCGATAATGTCACGACAGTTTGGCGACATTGTCGCATGGGTGCCGTCACTGCCATGGCTGCCGCTACGAACAATCCAACAGCCCCACTGATTCCACTTTCGCTCTGACATCCTCAGCAACATCGCGCGCCCATGATTGCTTAAGGCCCGCCTTCATCCCTACGGCCAGCAAATCGGCAAGCTCTATCCCCTTGCCTTTGCCGTTCACTGTAGTAGCGCGTTCTCCATATGTACCAGGGTTTTGAGTCAGATCATACGCCGGCGATAGGGACCACTTCCCCGCTGTCTCGTTATACAAAAATGAGAAGTTCTTCGCATGGTCATCCCTGTTTCCAATGAAAACGTTAAAGCACATCAGCCGATAAAGCTGATCAATATCGCACGCCGAGTCAGTCAACAAAGATGTCAGCCGCATAAGCAGTTCGTATTCCAGATTTGGAACCCTATGAGACGATTCCAGCAACGCGCCAGCTGAAGCCATATGAACTTTCCGGGAGAGGTCTGTGCCAACACGATCAAACCGCTTAACCCCAAAGTATCCCGAACACCGTTTTGAGGGGAACAAGCGAGTTTCAGGAACGTCCAGGCCGCACCGCTTAGCAAGCTGGGCAATACAATATTCCTGCTCGCCAATGTTCTCTGTATCAAATGAAGAAGGGAATTTAACTATCCACTCTTCGCCGTCAACCTCCGTAAGCACTTTGGGTCGCGCACCGCCAGACGAACCACCCAGAGCAAGCAGTTCGTCAAAATCGTCCGACTCATTTGTCGCAAGAAGACGAGCACACTCTTCCGCAATCACGTCGAAATCCAACCCACCGAACGAAGCAGCAATTGCGGTCTCTGGCTCATATTCCAACGCGCCCATGCCGCTTGCTCCAACGAATGATAAACGGGCAAGAAAACCAACCTCACGCGGGTTCAGCCCGTGTTTAGCCAGCGCTCTGTCAACCAAGAGCTTCCCCCACCCATCGGGCAAGCTATCGTCGAAAATGCCAAAAACACCGTCGAACGGGCGCCACCGCGCAATAAAAACCCGCTTCTCCAAGGGCAGGCTGAACGGACTTATGCTGAATCCGCCGGCAAGCCACCCATCAACATATTCGAACGCCATCAGACCCTCGGGAGTCGACGCAATGGTGCCAACTGTTTCTCCATGGAAGGAAACACGAACTCTGTCAATTTCAGGAACTTGCACAAGCTACCTCTTCCGCTTGCTTTCCGCGATCACATCTTCGATGGAAGCGTACTGCTTCTGCGCGAATAAACCAGTGAAATCCTCTTCGCAATGAAGAGCGAAAGCAATGTTTACCAACGATGCAAGTGAGATTTGGTGTAGACGCTCGAATCTTTTAATTGAGCCCAGGCTTACACCTGATTTTTCGGCAAGCTGCGCCTGCGTAAGCCCCTGCTCTTTGCGACGAGCCACTACACGATAAGCAATGTCTGCCAGGACTTCGCCTGGAAGCTGATGTTCAAGAATGTTTATCATGATTAATATATTAGCTAATTTTCGGTTAATATCGCAATTTAATTAATATATTAGCCGCAATTACCAGCCACAAGCCACAGCGACATCCTCCAATGCGACACTAATGCGACAATGTCGCATTAGTGTCGCATTGGAGAGCAGGGCGTCTGCATCCCACTTCACGGAAATTGCCTGGGTACATAGGGGCAAAGGCCACGTTCCGACTTTCTGGACATCTTTGCCTTTGTCCAGAAAATGTCCAGATTATGTCCGGATTAATGTCCAGAAAAGAAAAACCAGTAATCCCCGTTGTGTATGAAATAATTCCCCTTGAATCCTCAAATCAGATGCAACACTTCTGAGCAATGGACCTCGTACGGCGTCCGGTAGCCTAGGCGTTTGCGCGGCCTGCGGTTGAGCTTATCGTACGCCTCCTGCACGCGCTTCTCGCTCATGCGCGCCAGCGACTCGCCCTTCGGGAAGTACTCCCGCAGGAGGCCGTTGGCGTTCTCGTTCGTGCCGCGCTGCCAAGGGTGGTGGGGCAGCGCGAAGTAGAACTCGACTCCGATCTCGTCCGTGACCCGGGCATGGTCGGCGAACTCCTTGCCGCGGTCGAGCGTGACGGATCCGAGCGGCTGGCCTTCGAGGGCCCTCGGCATCTTGTCTCGGATGCACTTGGCGGTCTTGCGGCGGCGCTTGCCGCCGACAAGGAAGCCGTTTTTGCGGTCGACGAGCGTCAGCAGGCAGGCGCGCCGGCTTTGCCGGCAACCGTGTCGCCCTCCCAATGCCCGGGCTCGCCGCGCTCATCGGCGGCCGCCGACCGCTCCGAAATCTCGTGCGATACCTTGATCTTGCCGCGTCGCTCCGACGGGCAGCGGCGGCGCTTGCCTCGATGGCGCAGCCTCCTTTTCGCCTTGCGCCCGCCGATGCAGCCGTCGAAGAGACCGCCGCTTATGCCGCGGTAGATGGTCGTGTCGCTGACGGGGCTTCTGCCCAATTCGAGCGCGAGCCTGCCCTCTATCTGCTCGGGAGACCACTGCTCTTCCAGGAACTTGTCCCTGACCAGCGAGAACATGCGCTCGTCGTCGAGCACGCGCCGCCTGCGGCACGCCTTCCTCCGCTCGGCGTAGCGCCGCTGCGCGGTCGAGGCGCGGTCTAGGCGCTCGCACGAGTTGCGCTTGATCTCGCGCGACACCGTCGACTTGCTGCGCCCGATGGCGCGGGCCATCTCGCAGACACCCCTCCCGTCGCGCCGCATCAGCATGATGTCCTCGCGCTCATGTAGTGTAAGGTGGACTTGGTGGCCCATGGCTCCCTCTTCCGTATGATGGTCTAGGCAAACACCATTCTACCGAGGGCCGTGGGCCGCTGCTCGTCGTAGCTTGTTGCGTTTAGAGCGAAGATTCAAGGGTGAAAACGGGCGATTGACCAAAATTCTTTCGTCTATTTTGGTCAATTAAGGGCGCTACCGTGCGCGACAAGCGACAGCACCGCGACGCAATATCGCCCCTAAACGACACCCATGCGACACTGTCGCGACAGTTCGGCGACAGTGTCGCATGGGTGTCGCACTGGGAATATAGGGACAAGTCCCGTTTTCCCAGCTTTGCACGAGCAATCTAGCAACCTCACAAATTCGCTTTTGAACGAATGCTCTCAGGAGCTCGCACAAGCTACACCCTTATATATTTCTGGTCTTTGCTCCTCGGCTTCTCTGGCAAGGTCATCGCTAACACACCCGCTCCAACAAGCGGATTGATATATCTTCTCGCAGCGTAGTATTCCTCTACGTTGAGCATTTCCGCTATCTCGCGACGCGACTTCGGCTCAGAGCAGTAGTTCAACACCTGTTGCTCTTTCGCGGTTCCCGTATAAACATCGCCCTTTGCGCTGCGAAGCCCCTCGTCTGGAACTATGTCAGCTGCGCGCATACGCAGCACAACACGGAATTCCGAACCGGTATCGATAAATTCGGGTTCGGGCTTCCCATCCCGTTTCATAGCTCGACGGACTGTCGGGATTCCCGAATAACGGTTTTCCGTCAACCCAAGCACTTCCATAGCCGTAGCCAACACGGGATTCCTGGTATCGGGCTGCACTTTTCCCAGCTTGTCAACCGTCAGCCTGCCGTACAGTCCACCCGGGCTCGAAACTTCAAGACGATCGGAATACAACTCAACCTGAATGGGCATCCCCTCGGTATGGATGCTGTAGTCACGATGAACCAGGGCATTTAGAACAACCTCGCGAACAGCATCAATGGGAAGGTCAAACTTGTCAAACCTTTTTCCCGTCTGCTTGTCTATCTTCGTCGAAAGAGACAGGTTACGCCTTAAAAAGGCCAAGGATTCGTCCAGCATCTCGGGAATGGTCCCCTCGATGCGCTTGTTGTCCTCGAACCTATTCCCTTCGGAATCCAATGCGCCTTTCTCTTCCCCAAAAAATTTTACTGCCGTAATGCACAATTGGGGAGCAGATGCCTGCGGATAATACCCGAATAACCACTCAGCCGCCAACGTCACTTTGCCATCCTTGAGAATGCTCATTAGAGGGTATATCTGCTCGTCACGCAATGTGGCCAGATGAGGTTTATTCGCCTTTAGCCTCAGCAGGTAATTGGCCAAATCTGATGGATCCAACGTGTCGAAGCCGCATCCATCAATTGTCCGGATGTCATCTTGGTATTTTCTTCGGAAAGCCTCAAAGCTATATATCTCATACCCTGTCATTGGCTCGTCCATGTCGCCAACCCTTTTGTACGAACCCCTTAGGCGCCCTTTTCCCTCATAGAAGCAAGGACGCTCAGAAACGTCCATTCCTGGAATTTCGGCGGAAACGACCACGCAGCCATCAACATCAGCCATCGTGAACAGAGCCTGAACCTTAGGCTTCATTTGCAGACATTGTTCAGAAACATGCTTCTGGAGATCCTGCGCATCGTATACGCCAACTACGTCAAAATCTTTCGACTCATCAACGCCAAATAGAATCACCCCGCCCTCATCCTGGTTAGAAAAAGAAGAAAGCGTATCGTATAGTCTTTTCGGACACCCCTTGCTTGCGGCCTTCACCTCAACTGTTTGCTGCTCCGCTTTCAGCCGCTGGGCCTCGCGGACCAAGTCAACAAGCTCTTCCTTTAGCATGAAGACCTCCAATAAGCCGAACTATTCCCTAGGATTGATGCGATTTCTTTTATTTTGTACTAAATGGCACTTTACGCAATTAGTTTGTACAAAGTAATTTGTAATTTGTACAAACTAATAAATAATTCGTACTAATAGTTTGATATTTTGCACAAATTGAGTGCTAATTCGTGATCTTGATTGCCAATTAAAGGGCAGTTTGTACAAAATGCCACCAAGAATTACAAATTAGCGTTTCTAGAACTGTCAATTTGCAACCACGCAAGAACAGAAATAGGGCTGGAAGAGACTTCCAGCCCTAGACCAATAAACTGCCCCTATTTCCCTGCCGCTTTCAATGCTGCTTTGGGGCCTGCCACCAGCAGATAGTACAAGCCCTTGCGCAGCGGCGTGGGATTGTTGGGGAAGAACTGCTCGAAGCGCTTTGGGTGCTCCATCAAATAGCGCAGGTTCGCGTTCTGATAGTCGCTGAACAGCGAGCGATCATACGCACCGCCCCTGAACCCGGCGCGCAAATCCTCATGCATCTTAACCACAAATTCACGACGCTGCTCCGGCGCCAAGCGCGCAAAGTTCCACATATAGCTGTCATAACGCAGCCTGAACAGGACTTTTCTCAAATCATCGCAATCAGGGTCGTTCTTGATGAAGCGCTCGGCCATGTCGAATTCCTTGCACACGCACATCACTTTTTGCGCGTCATTCACAGAAGACGCCTCGTTGTCTTGGCGGTAATGCAGAATAGCCTCTTCGGACATAACAACCTTCTGCGCAGTTACCCACACCTTGAACTGAAAGCCTAGATCCTGGAAGCTTGCGCCCGCCGTTTTAAGGAAACGCACGCCCTTTTCAACCAGCATTTCGCGACGATACAGCGCCGACCAAATGGAGGGAATGCAATAGAATACCTCGCGAACATCGCGCGGATTGAAGGGGGCGTCCGTCATAGGGGGTTTGCACACACTTATAAGCTGGTTGCGTTCCTTGGGCGTGCTCCAGTAGAACCAATAGTTGGCCTTAGCAACATCGACAGGAGCATCGGCGCTTGAGTTCCTCACCAGGCCGTACAGCAACTCCAGAGCATTCGGCTCAAAGAAATCGTCGGGCTCCAAAATGCCAATGTACTCGCCACGTGCGGTGTCGATGCCCAAGTTCATTGACGCGCCGTAACCGGAATTATCCTTATCAATCAGGCGAAAACGCTGGTCTTTTTCCATATAACGCTTGATGATATCCAGAGAACCATCGGTACTGCCATCGTTGATGCACAATGCTTCGAAGTCGGTAAACGTCTGAGCAATCAGCGAATCAAGCGCCTGCTCCAAGTACTGCTCGGAATTGCAAATGGGCACCAGCACCGAAATAGCAGGTGCAGGCCCTTCAGGTGCAGGGCTGATCTTCGCGCTCGCACGCGCCGCATTCGCACGCGCCTGCTGCTGAGAAATCTGGTTCTTGCCCTTTTTCTCGGTCTTCGTGGCAGCGTTTCCGCCACCGGCGCTCTTCGCGTTATTCTTCTTAGCCATTCCCTGCCCCTCTCAAATCAATTAGGTAAAAGTATACCGTTCATACAAGAAGCAACCACAGAGCATATTTCAGCTGCCGCGAATCACGTCAAGCAGTCCGCAGGCCTGCGCGTCCCCGACAGCCGCGAATTACGTCGGACGTCCTTGGCTGCCGCGCCCTCACGAGCGTCGCAATCGCGCCGAACATCCACGGGCGTCATACGTCCAGGGTCGGCACAAATCGCGGTGGGCGCTCCACGCCTCCGCCAACCCAAGCGTTCAACGACACGCACGGACATTCGCCACCCCGCCCATTGCGCCACGAACTTCACGGCAAAGCTTCAACA
>ERZ827043.1044-NODE-1044-length-30390-cov-56.031449_pt1 | contig 30390 bp, 16 predicted proteins | sample MGYA00519923_ERZ827043 | MGnify/ENA primary metagenome ERZ827043 (study PRJEB31778, sample SAMEA3449251) | human gut metagenome | biome: human gut; feature: human-associated habitat; material: faeces | place: United Kingdom | collected 2010/2012 ... | reverse complement strand
ATGTGCACGGCTTCAGTGTCATCCCAGACTTGTCGTCCGGTCTTGCAAGGATATGTCAAAAGCCCTCATTATAATAGAAGACCGCTATATGGTCATCCCTTAAAAGGCCCACTTTTGCGAGATATTGTTCAGACACAGTATCTCGCGTATCATAAGACTCACAAATCATTCGTAAGCAGGTTGTCCCACATTGCATGGAATCCCTTTGTATATCCGTAGGAAAACTACTCATACGAATTATAATCGATTTGAACTTATACCAAATTTCTTGGGGTGAACATTAAGTTTTTTCCCGAATTGATAGGCAATCGACAGGTTTAAAACCCTATAGGGATTATAGTCGTATATATAGGTCGCTTCATTTGATTTTACGATAGACTTCGTATGCGATGCAAGCATATTTTGATATTCTATACTTATCGACAACTTTTTATTGAACAGTAGATATTTTAATCCGAAATCCATTCTGTATCTTGATGCACTTTCTCCAACTACATCTTTCTCTTTTGTTTGATACTGCCCCCATAAATTGGCAACGAATGTTTTTTGCTTATTAAAATAGAAATTGTTGTCCATGTATAAAAAGACAGCAGCGTGATTGATCTTTTCAAGATTATAATTGGCTGTAGGCTTGGATATTATAGTATAAGCACTGCCTTCTATTGAGCAGTCAAACCATTTAATTTTATCAAAATAGTATGAGGCGTCAAAACTGTACATTTGTTTTTTCATTACATTGTCTATTGTCATTGTAATGAGTTTGCTGGCATCATCAATTGATGTGTATGATGCAATTACATTGTCTTTCCACGTCGAACTTGCTGACAAGGATAAATTTCCAACAGTATAACCTATTTCTACGGTATATGATTTTTCTGGTAATAATTTAGGATTACCTGATTGAATGGTGTGTGAATCTATATAGGTCGTAAACGGATTGATGTCTACATAACTGGGGCGATTTATTCTGCTTGAAACGCTCAATGAAAGCGAATGGCTGTCTTTCCAACTGTAATTCAAAAATGCAGTAGGAAATAAATCAAAGTGATATGTTCGGGTGCGCGTGTTGAGTTTTATGGAGTTTCCGTCTAATTTTCCATATTCTCCGCGTAAGCCGAGTTTCGTTTCTAATTTGTCTGACAGCTTATAGTCAATATCAGCGTAGGCAGCAAGTATTTGTTCACGATACACAAAATGATCGTTTAAGTCATCATCGTTAGTGATATATTCATAGTTAGTTTGATTATCGGTCTTTGACTGCGAGTAAACGCCACCAAATGACAAGGTGGTCTTTCCTATCGGCAATTCAAAATCGGCTTTGCCCTGATATATTTTTATGGTTGTGCTTGGACGGTTTAAATAACTTAAGCTTTCATCGTGTGTCGTTTGAAGATCCACTTTGTCGTTGATGTCGTAATTTAAATAATCAACATCAACATTTACTGAGCCACCTTTACGGATTAAATGATTGGCGGTGTAATGTAGGTTTGCATTGGTGCGATGATATTTACTGTTGAAATCAGTAAATGTTTCAAAGTATCTTGAGTCGTTCTCTGCCGTTGAGGATATTGTGGTCGTAGCTTTATTGTCAGCATCGGGATGCATGCCAGAATATGTGATAATGGCTCCTAATGTTGAATTTTTCGTTAATTCATAATCCATTCCTGCCGTGACAAGGGCATAATTATTCGATTTTATTCGTCTGCTGGTTGTTGTCCATGTTTCAAGCGGATAATATACAAAAGTCTTATTGTCAGTTTGCATGTTGCCCAAGCCCGTTCCTACAGTTACATAGGCCTCAACTTTATTCCGCTTAAATTGCGTGCTAAGGTTAATGCCATCATACAAATGCTCTTTTATTGATAATCGGTTGGATAGGTAACCGCCAAGATAATTGTTCTGTATTTTCTTGGTTATAAAATTAATTATCCCCGCATTGCCTTCGGCTGAATACTTGGCTGGCGGCGTTGTCATGACTTCAATTTGTTTCAAATTGTCAGAAGGTTGCGAACTGAGAAACGAGACCAGCCCTTTCATATCCATTTTGAGTTCGCGTCCGTTCAGCAGGAATAAGACCTTTCCTTTGTTAATCATGCTGATTTCATCATCTTGTACGATTATCCCTGGAGTTTGTTTTAGTATGTCCATGAAGTTGGATGCCACGGCGTTAAGACGCTCTGCATTGAACACCATGCGATCTATTTTCCGATGCATGAGTGGAGTCTTAGATGTAATGACAACTTCATCTAAATCGGTGACAGCCGAATCTAACATGGCGTTGATGACAATGTCCTTGTTGCCTCCCTGAAATTTGTGGCTATATTCAGTATGACCAAGGCACGAAACATGGAATGAGAAAGATTTATTAGGCATGACCTCTACTACGAAATGGCCGGCTGAATCGCTATGTCCAGTTGTCATGATGCTGTCAACGCTATCCTTTACTATTATGGTAGCGGCATTGATAGCAGATCCTTGCTTGTCGGTAATTGTTCCAGATAGTTGAATGCCTTGGGCGTATGTAGCCTGTGCTATCAGGAAAGATAAAAAAAACAAAATATGTCTAACAGCCATTGTATTTCTCAACATTTCGTTTGCTTATAATTATGACTTTGATATGTCTCGCTATTTCAGCCTTGCCAAGTCTTGTATGGTCCATGGCGTTAAGTATGTACATGCCGTCTCGCCCTGCCGGCCTGATGAAGGCCTGGACCTTACTTCTCCATCCGGTTGTTAAGGCCTCTCCGGCCAGCCCTTCCGGGCCGGCCGGGGTGTGGTCGTTGCGCGGTCTCAGGCCCGGCAGGCGGGAGAGGCCTGTGTCGGCATATCAATCTATGTCCTTCACGGCACGGAGGATCAGGTCGACGGCACCGTCTACGCCGGTCCGCCCCGCATTGATGACGAGGTCGTAGCCGGAGATGTCCGTCCAGCGTGTGCCGGTGTAGTGCCAGCAATGGTTGGACCTGCCGGTGTCCACACGGTCCTTTTTCTTGGCTGCCTCATCCAGGCCGATGCCGAACTTCTCGGCAATGCGCTTGGAGGCGGTATCCTTGTCGATGGTGATGAAGACGCGCAGCACGCGCGGATTGTCTCTTAGGATCCAGTTGCCGAGTCGGCCGACGATTACGCACGGGCTCTCCTGAGCCAGCTCCCTGATCGTGCGGCTCTGGCCCACATATATCGCGTCGGCCTTCGACGGATTCATGGACGCCGGTATGCCGGTATCAGTGAAAATCATCTCCCACAGCTTTCCTGTTGATATGTTCTGCTCCTTCTCGGCCACGAGCTCCGAGGTGAATCCCATCTTCTCCGCCGTCTTGTCAATGATCTGCCTGCTGTAGCACGGACAGCCGAGCATGGCGGCCACCTTGTTGCCGATTTCCGTACCGCCGCTGCCGTAGGTACGGGCGATGGTGACGACAAGGTTCTCGTTGCCGGCTGTCTGCTCGTGGTGAGCCTTGGCCATCGCCTCACGATCGGCCTGGGGAATGAAGATGATGTCGAGCCACTTTACGTGCGGCGCGAACACCCTGACCATCGCTCCCACATAGAACATCGACACGAGCGTGCCGATGCCCACCATGTGCCAGTTCCATTTGCCGAAGAATATGAACATGAACACCGTGCCGATGATGACGAGCGACGTGTCCGAGCAGATCTTCACCTTGCCGAAGTCACGGTTGAGGAACTTGGATATGGCCAGCGGAAGGCCCTCGCCCGCAAGCATGAGCGAGTCGCACCGCACCTCGCAGGCTATGCCGAACGCAAGCACCGCACCGCCAATGAGCAGCAACACGAACTGCAGGGGATAGCCGATGAGCGGGTTGAGGTCGGCGGGAATCTGGAGAAAGCTCGTTATCCACATCGTCAAGTCGGTATAGAATCCAAAGAGGAACGACACAAGCATTTGCGCAAACTGCCTGCGCTCAAAGTTCCTTCTCAGCAGCAACAGCTGGATGGCGATGAAAAACACGTGCATGCATATGGTCAGCTGTCCCATGGTCATGCCCATGCCCGGGACAAGCGAAAGGATATAGGGAGGGCACGATATGGGCGAGGAGCCGAGATTGGCCCTTATGGACAACGATGTGCCGAAGGCGATTACGAAAAGGATTACAACAAAACTAAGATAACGGCGGGTCCACTCCGCCTTACTTCTTTTCCTTGTCATCATCAAATATATTTTAGGATGCTGCGAAATTAATCAAAAAAATGGCAAAATAATATGAATATTAACAAAATTAAATAGATTTATACCTATTATCTCCCATAGAACTTACATTAGCTTTCTTCTTTTAAAAAGGCATTGATGGAAAGGAAAATACACGATTCATTAAGATCTTGATGGTAGGATGACCGTGAAAAATATGCCGAAGGATCTTGACATCGTAAGAAGGGCCTTCGCCCTTCCATGCCCGGCTCTCCCATGGAGCAGGAGCGGTCGTCCCTCCAGAGGGGCAGGAGGACCGTGCCATACCACAACATTCCTCCCAAACTGGTGCTGACTCCTGTATTTATGCGGTTTTACCCCTGTTTTAAGGGAGCATATGGCTCATGGGCCCATGAGCCATATGCTCGTTTGCCCATGAGCCATATGCTCAAGGGGCAATGAGCCATATATTACTTTTTGAGGGAATATAGGAGCCTGACTCCTCCTGAATGATCTCGTATGATTTTGATCGTAGGAGGAAGGCGACTGACACCTGTGAAGGAGCGTATCCCCTAAGCGGAATATTCAATAAAGTGTACAATTTTTCTTTACATACAAGGCTGTTGCCTGTCGGCGTCATATCTGTTGTCCGTTAGGTCGATGCTTTCCGACGGGATCCCGGCTGTCGTAGGGTCAACGGCATCCGGCTCGTGTCGTCAGTCCGGGCGTGTTGATTCTTCATGCTGTCCGATGTAACTCCGATCGGCCTTATGACCGGTCTTGTGAGGAGGGAATGCAGGTGTCTTGGCGGATTCGTGCTGATGTGGAGGCGGCAGGCCTCATTTGCCCTTGAGACTTGTCTCTTGAAGGCCTCACATCTCACGTTCGCCGGTCTTCCCTGCCGCCCTTGCGTCAGGGAAGCCGGGCGCCTTTTTGATGGCAGCCGGCCTCCCCGTCATGCTGGCAGGGGGCAAGAAAGACTGCGGCAAGGGCAGCTCCGTGGTAGACGGGCTTCCCTTGCCGCAGCGTTTTACGAATCGTAATCTGCCGGGTGGCCGGAGCGGATTAGCGGTAAGACTTCTTGTAGATGGCGAGGATTTCGTCGTCGGTCAGCATCCGGGGATCGAGCTGGAACAGTCCGCCCATCGTAGCCTTGGCGTTCTGCACCATCTCGGGCAGGTCTTCTTCCTTCAGTCCCCAGTCGCTCAGTTTCAGCTGGTCCATACCGCATGCCTTCTGCATCTTCACGAGGGCGTCGACGAAGTCTCCGGCTTGCTGTGCCGGTTCGGAGGTCATGACCTCGGCCATCTTCATGTAGCGGTCCTTGCTGTCGTCGACGAATGTCTCAAAGTAAGCCTTCGACAGGCAGATGAGGCCTGCTCCGTGGGGCAGTGCGGGATAGAGGGCGCTCATGGCATGCTCCATCGAGTGCTCGGAAGTGCAGCTGGATGTCGACTCCACCATGCCGGCCAGTGTGCTGGCCCATGCCACGTTGGTCCTTGCCTCCAGGTCGTGTCCGTCGGCCACGGCAGCGGGCAGGTATTTGTAGAGGAGTCGGATGGCCTCGAGGGCATACAGGTCGCTGATGGGTGTGGCACAGTTGGCGATGTAGCCCTCAGCGGCATGGAAGAAGGCGTCGAAGCCCTGGTAGGCCGTGAAGCGGGGCGGGATGCTGACCATCAGCTCCGGATCGACGATGGAGATGGCGGGAAAGGTGAGGGGACAGCCAAAGCCGATCTTCTCGTGAGCCGTCTCGTGGGTGATCACGGTCCAGGGGTCGGCCTCCGTACCCGTGCCGGCTGTGGTGGGGATGGCCACGATGGGCAGTGCCTTCTCTACAGGCTTGCCCTTGCCCGTGCCGCCTACGACGTAGTCCCAGTAGTCGCCGGTGTTGCATGCCATGACGGCGATGCTCTTAGCCGAGTCGATGGAGCTTCCGCCACCCAGACCCACAACGAAGTCGCACTGCTCGTCACGGCAGATGGCGGCAGCCTCCATGACGTGCTGCTTGATAGGGTTGGCCAGGATCTTGTCGAAGACGACGCTCTCGATATGGTTCTCTTTCAGATAGCCGACGACCTTGTCCAGATAGCCATATTTCTTCATCGATGTTCCACCGGAGATGACGATCATCGCCTTCTTGCCCGGCATCGGCTCGGTGGCCAGTTTCTTGAGTTCGCCGCATCCGAACAACAGTTTTGTAGGAATGTACAGATTGAATGTTTGCTTTGCGTTCATGTTCATATAAAATTTATGGTGCTTATCTCTACAAAAGTACGAATAATAAACGATAAATGGAAGGATATGGAAGAGTTATTAAAGGATAGGTGTCGTAAGAGAGGGGAAATACATGTTATGATCATTCCGTCAATGTCCTGTCATTCTTGTGAGGCATGTTGAATGGTAGGTTGGGACGGAAGGCAAATGGAGATGTCTTATGCTAAAATATTGTTACCCTTGTCTTATATATAAAGAGGTGGGAGGTTGGTTATGCGTTTTTTTAGTATTCTTAAATAGGAAAAAATATCTATTTTTAAAAATTATCGCATTAAAAATGAATCTAATATTATTTTTTTTCGTTCCTTTGTATTACGAAAAAGACGAATAATAACCAAATAAGCGATAATATGATATTTATACGTGTGATTTATTTGTAAAGTGCACATTTTGAATTAACGGGTGAATTGTTGAGGATAAATGGTTGGTAACTATTATTTAACTTAAAAAATAGAAAGATGAGAGCAAACCCTTTCGTTTTTAGTAGAGGACGGACTTTCATATGGCACCTATTCCTGTTTTGTTTCATGGGATGTATTCTGGTATGCCAGCCGTCGTATGCTCAGACTACGGAGCGGACGATTAGTGGAGTTGTAAGAGACGACACGGGTGAAAGCATGCCCGGAGCATCCGTGGTCTTGCTGGAAGGTAGCAAGGTCGATCCAAGGTATGTAACCCATACGGATGTGGATGGAAACTTCACCTTGAAGGTTCCGGTTACATCCAAGAAGGTGAGGATCAGTTTCATGGGCTATGAGGATAAGTTGGTAACGTTAGGTAGCGAGACCACGTATGACATTCGGATGTTGCCATTGTCCAACGATCTGAATGAAGTGGTGGTGACGGGTGCCTTTACCCGTAAGGCGAATACCTTTACGGGTGCCGTCACGACGGTGAAGGGAGAGGACCTGACGCGTGTGGGTAATCAGAACGTATTGCAGAGCTTGTCCATGATAGATCCCTCATTCATACAAATAGAAAATCTGTCAGCAGGTTCTAACCCGAATGCCATGCCCGATTTCCAGATGCGCGGTTCATCGACGATATCCACGACGGATGTTCAGAGTCAGTATGCTTCCAATGCGAATCAGCCGCTTTTCATACTGGACGGTTTCGAGACGACGCTAACGCGCGTCATGGACTTGGACATGAACCAGGTAGCAAGTGTCACGACCCTGAAGGATGCCACGGCCAAGGCCATTTATGGCTCCAAGGGTGCTAATGGCGTCGTGGTCATAGAGACCAAGCGTCCACAAGCCGGTACGTTGCGTGTGACTTATACGGGAAACTTGAACTTGGAGGTGCCTGATTTGAGTAGCTATGATTTGTGCAATGCAGCAGAGAAGTTGGAGGTCGAGCGCATGGCGGGACTTTTCTCCTCGGACAATGCATTGACGCAGATCTCCCTTGACCAGACCTATTCCAATAAGCTGCATGAGGTGTTGGCAGGTGTCAATACCGATTGGCTGGCACAGCCGGTGCGTACGGGCGTGGGACAGAAGCATTCCCTCTATGTGGAAGGTGGTGACAAGGCGATGACCTATGGCGTCAATCTCGCATTCAACAATATAGAGGGTGCCATGAAAGGTTCTTCCCGTAACACCTTCAATGGAGGCATCACGTTGGCCTATCGCGTGAAGGACTTGATATTCCGCAATCAGCTGACGATCGATTATAATAGTAGTGATGAGTCTCCCTACGGCAACTTCTCCGACTACGCCAAGATGAATCCTTACAGTCGTCTCCGTGATGAAAACGGGAACTTGATCCAGAGCTATGTCTATACGAACAATGCCGGTGAGACAGGCCAATACTACAACCCGTTGTACAACACGACACTGAATACGATAGACAACACCTCTTACACTAACATCACCAACAATTTCTATCTGGAATGGCAGATAATGCCCCGCCTGCGCTTCACCGGGCGTTTCGGTCTCGTGCATCAGACCAATACGGCCGATCAGTTTAAGCCGGCCAACCATACCGATTTCATTAATGAGACAGACGAGTTTGCCAAGGGCTCTTATTATAAGCTGAATGGCGTCTCTACTAATATCAATGCGGATGCCAACATCAGTTATTCCTTGGAGTTGGCTAAGCATGCCGTGTTCTTGAACGGCCAGCTAAGCATGAGCGATGTCAGCTATGAGTCGGCCGCCATGCTGGCAGAGGGCTTTCCCAACGATAAGATGAACGACATCACCTTCGCCGTGCAGTATGCCAAGAACCAAAGCCCGACGGGCGAGGAGAACGTGTCGCGGAGTTGTGGCGGACTGCTCTCCCTCAACTATTCCTTTGACAACCGATACTTGTTCGATGCCAACTATCGCCTGACGGGCTCTTCGGAGACGGGAGCCCACAACAGGTGGGGCTCCTTCTGGTCTGTCGGTGGTGGATGGAACATCCATAATGAGGCGTTCCTCAGGGGGAACGACTATGTCAACCGTTTGAAGTTGAGGGCATCCTTCGGTTATACGGGTAGTCAGGGATTCAGCTCTTATAATGCCATCACGACATTCCGTTATTATAGTAACGATTCCTATAATGGATATATCGGCTCGTATGCCTATGCCCTGGCCAATCCGGACCTTCGATGGCAAGAGACTTATGATACCAACGTCGGCTTGGATTTTGATTTGTTTAAGAACCGGTTAAGCGGACGCGTCGATTATTACATATCCGACACGCAGGGAATGATCACCCAGGTGACCGTTCCCGGAACGACGGGCTTCTCTACCTATGTGGCCAATCTGGGAGAGACGGAGAATAGGGGAGTAGAGGCTTATCTGAATTATCGCGTGTACGAGGATCGCAAGAAGGGCAACTATGTCAATGTCTATGTCAATATGGCCCATAACAAGAATAGGCTGAAGAAGATCTCCAATAGCCTGCGTGCTTGGAATGACGAGCAGGATCAGAACATGCTGGAGAACAAGGTGACCACTCCTTCCGTGAAGTATTTTGAGGGTTGCTCCATGACGGCCATTTGGGCCGTTCCCTCACTGGGCATCGACCCACAGACAGGAAAGGAGATCTTCGTGAAGCGGGATGGAAGCATCACTTATGACTATGATGTGTCCGATCAGGTGGTCTGCGGTGATACGCAGCCAAAGGTCAATGGTAATTTCGGATTCAACGGTGAGATCAACGGCATCGGCTTCTCCGCGACCTGCGGCTTCCGTGTCGGTGGTCAGATTTACAATACCACGCTGGTGGATAAGGTGGAGAATGCCGCCTTGCAGTACAATGTCGACCGGCGCGTATTCACGGACCGTTGGCAGAAGCCCGGTGACGTGGCCTTGTATAAGTCCATCTCCGATCAGTCGGTGACTTATCCAACCTCACGCTTCGTGGAGGACTACAACACGTTCACGCTGTCCTCGTTAAGCGTCTACTATGATTTCAAGAACTGTAGGTTCATGAGGAACAATAAGCTGCTGGAGCGCTTGAAGATTACGGCTTATACGAATGACCTGTTCGTTTTCTCATCGGTAAGGACGGAGCGTGGTACGGACTATCCTTATGCGCGTACTTTCTCCTTGTCCGTGCAAGCTACATTTTAATCCATTAGAAAAAGACGAAGCTTTATGAAAATAGAAATATCTAAGATCTTGTTGGGAGCCTTCCTGGCGATGGCCCTCGCATCCTGCAACGACTGGTTGGATGTAAGCCCCAAGTCACAGATCCAGGAAAGTGACCATTTCAGCAGCGAGGGAGGCTATCGCGACCAGCTCACGGGAGTATATACGGAGATGAGCACGCAGGATCTGTATGCGCTCAATACGGGCATTGGCTTTACGGAAGTGCTGTCGCAGAATTACGACGTGGATGGCAACGGAGATTGGCGCTATCCCTCGGAATATGACTACTCGAATAGTGCGTGCGAAGGAATCATCAATACCATCTGGAACAAATATTATAATTGTATCGCCAATCTGAATCTGACGATTCGTAATATGGAGAAGGCCGACCCGTCCATCTTCTCGGAGAATCATTATTATACCTATAAGGGAGAGGCGTTGGGACTGCGGGCTTTCTTGCACCTCGATCTGATGCGCTTGTTCGCTTGTGCCCCTTCGATGGATAGTACGGCCAATGGAGTGCCCTATGTGACGGATTACTCCACCCAGATAGTTGGCCAGAAGACCGTGAGTGAGACCATGCGTCTCATCATCAATGACCTCTTGGAGGCACGGGAGTGCCTGCAGCACGACTCTCTGAAGATCGGCCATTCGCCCTATGCGCAACGCAGTAATAGGATCTGCTATTTCAATTATTACGCCGCGGTGGCGACTCTGGCACGTGCCTATCTTTGGATGGGCGATAAGCAGAACGCCTTGAAATACGCCAATGAGATCATTGACGTGGTAGAGAGTGACCGGCAGGACCGTCCTTTCTATTGGGTGGACAACACGGCTGTGGAGACACCGCATGACTATGAGTGTGACAGGGCGTTTACCACTGAGCATATTTTCAACCTGAAGATAGACGACTGGGAAGACATAGCCAATTATTATTTTAAGTCCGACGGAGGCGTCAACTCCTTGAGTCCGTCAACGGAAAAGGCACAGGAGATTTATGAGTTGTCCAGCTCCCTGGGTAATGATTACCGTTATCTGAAGGGATACGAGCAGGATGGCGACAAGCGTTATCTCTGCAAGTTCTGGCATTTCGACAATGGCGCTTATAATGATGTCTATCCCTTGATCCGGATGACGGAGGCCTTTTATATTGCGGCCGAATGTCTGAAGGAGAGTGATCCGGTGAGGGCCGTCGAATTGCTCAATGAGGTAAGGACGGCGCGCAACCTGGGCAGTTACCCGTTGCCGGACACCTTGTCACCCGACGAGATACAGAATGAGATTTATAAGGAGTATCGGAAGGAGTTCGTCGGCGAGGGCGGTCAGCTGTTTTTCTATTACAAGCGTCTTAATGCATCCAGCATTCCCGGAGCGGGCGTGGTACCGTCAAGGAAGGTCTATGTATTGCCGATCCCGTCGACCGATCAGGAATTTGGAGGCTACACCAACTGAACCCTAATTTTATATACGGAACAATGAGAAAATACATTCAATATCTATTATGGGCGTGCTTGTGTCTGGTGGTGGGGACGAGCTGTGAGAATGAGGACTTCCTCTATCAGGATGAGGCGCGGGTACGCATGGAAGGTCCTTCCGAGTGGACGCTTGACACGGACTCCCTGGAGTTCTCTTTTGTTTCTTACCCGGACACCGTAACGGAGATGGTGATGAACGTTACGCTTCATGTCATGGGTTATACGACGGACTACGATCGGACGGCTGCCGTCGCGGTAATTGCCGATAAGACTACGGCTACTCCCGACTTGTATGAGTTGCCCGATTCGGTCACGATCCCGGCAGGCCAGAACCAGGGGATATGTCCCGTGGTGCTTAAGCGGGCACCGGTCTTGGAGGAGACGCCCGTCCGTCTCTATCTGCAGGTAGTGCCTTCCGCGGATTTTGCACCGGGTGTCATGGAGCAGGACCATCTCCTTCTGAAATGGAACGACATCATAAGCCGTCCCAGCAACTGGGATGATCTGGAGGAATTCTTCGGCACCTATAGTGACGCCAAGTATCGTTTCATACTGAACAATACGGGCGTGACAAAGTTTGATACGGACGAGATGAGTTGGGCCAAGCTGAACAATTACAGGTTGTTGCTGATCAATGCGCTGAACGAGTACAATGCGGCCCATCCGGACAGTCCGATCTTGGATGAGAATACGGGCTTGCCCATCAGTTTTGACAATTAACCGATCACGGAGGATTGATTATGAGAAAATGGAAATGTTTATGGTTGCTCTTCCTTGTCCTTTCTGGTGGCCTTGTCGCCTGTAGTGATGACAATGGTTGCTATGATTACTTGTCGGACGAGGAGGTTGGAGAAATCGTCATAGATACGGTAGGAATAGAGAATCGGTTCGCACTTTCCACCATGTATCCGGGGGATGTGATAGACCTGGAGCCCCATGTGAGTTATCGTTACATGGACAACCTGCGTTACCGTTGGCTGGCCCTCCCACTGACTAACTATCAGTATCAGCCGGTGCAGGAGGGAAATGCTTTGGTGTATCCTCCTGCAGACACCATCTCTTGTGAGAAGAAGCTGCACTGGACGGTGGACCTGAATCCGGGAACTTATCGCTTCTTCTACATGGTGGAGGATACGGTTAGGGGATTGAAAGCCTATTTCCAGTTCGGCAACTACGGTACGGTTAAGACAGAGGGAACCTTTGACGGACTGTACATGCTTTCTGAATACGATGGACAGACGGACATTGATGTGTACACCTCGTCATTGATGCTCATCTTTGGTGGCGATTCTGTCGCTCCACGTTATTATAGCAAGGTTACCGGCCATACGATTCCCGGCCATCCCCGTTTCATCCATGGCAGTCACACGGGAGGTACCGCACGTGACGGATATGTCGTGGCTACCGATCAGACGATGCTGCGCCTGAATGGCGAGGGACTGACGACGATGGACACATGGAATGACATGTTCTATGCTACGCCTGACGTATTTGATCCGCAGGATTTCTATTTCATGAACAATGCCGACTTCCTCGTGAACAATGGGAAGTTGCATGTGCTCTACACCGACCAGACCAACGACCGCAAGTTCTCGGCGGCCATCCCTGGCGATTATAAGGCCGCGCCGTTCCTGGCCCATGCCACCCGGACATCAGACAATCCGGTGGAGGGAGCCATCAATGCCGACCAGATCATCTACGATATGAGCAGCCACGCCTTCCGTCCGTATTATTCCGCTGCCAGCGGCATCAGCAATTTCAAGACGACCAGTGGCGACGCATATATTGATGCCAATCACATGCCCGAGGATCCGATAGCGATCTTCAACGGATATGCCGAGCGCACCTATTGCATCACCCACGAGGGGGGCACTTATTACCTCTACCGGTTCAATTTCTACAACAGGGTGGACAATGGTGATCTCTCGGCGGATGGCAGCCGGTCAAGGCTCGATCTCTCCGGATGTACGGACATGGGCCGGGCAAGGCTCTTTGCCGCCAACAACTATGGCCATGCCTTCTATTATGCCACGGACAATGCGGTCTATTCCTTCAGCCCTTCCAGTGGTGCCACCACCTCGTCGACGATCTATCAGTGCGGGGCAGGCGAGACGGTGACGGCCATCTACTCATGGAACTCGGCAGGATTCCCCACGGCGGGAGTCATCTTATGGGTGGCTGTATGGGATGAGAACAAGCATGAGGGAAAGCTGCTCGAATATGAGGTCGATCCCAACAACGGCACGCCACGTTGGATGTATGGAGAGGACATGGCCCCTGGCCATGCCAATCCTTACGTGACGACGGGATGGGGCAAGATCATCAGCATGACTTGCACATCAACAGAATGATTCTTAATATAATAGTTAGTCCAAATGAAAAGAAAACATTTCTTCGCTATTGTGAGCGTGTTGGCTCTGACAGCGTTTGGGAAGGTCTCTGCGGATAACTTCACCGTAAAAGGTCATGTCCAGGGACTTTCCGATGGTACTTGTGTGCAACTCGTCCCTGTGAGTCATGACAGTGAGAAGCCGTTGGGCGAGACGATGGTGAAAGACGGAAGTTTCATGCTGACCGGCACTGTCGACGGACCGCGGGCCGTCCAGTTGATAGTGAAAGATGCCTACGGGTCGCGTTACCTGATGCTGGAGGACGCCGTGATAGAGGTGAGCGGCTCGGTGAAGGGCGACTCTGTCAATGGTGCGATGTCTTACGATCTTGGCAGCCTGACAGTGACGGGCTCATCCTTGAGCGCCCGTTATGATTCCCTATTGAGTGTCCGTAGGCAGGCTGACAAGCTTTATGAATACAATAACGCTACGTATAAGAATGCTACTCGAGAGGAGAGGGAAAAGGTGGACAAGGCGTTCTTCCACACGGTGGATTCTCTCTATCACGCTACGGTGATGGGACAGAAAGACTCTTTCTGGGGACCGCTGATGATGATCTCGCTTACGACCTATCTGGATGGCAAGATGCGACCTTGGTATGATGCCTTGTCTGACGATGCCAAGGCTTCCTATTACGGGCGTAAGGTCCGGGAAGAGATCTATCCGGCGGGAGCGGTTGGACGCAAGGTCGAGACATTCATGCTCAAGGACAATGACGGTAAGGACGTGGCTTTCGACTCGCTCTGCAAAGGCAAGAAATACATACTCATCGACTTCTGGGCTTCCTGGTGCAGGCCTTGTCGGAAGGAAATACCGAACTTGAAAAGGCTTTATGCGCAATATTCCGGCAAGGGCCTTGAGATCGTAAGCATATCCATAGATAGGAAGAAGGCCGATTGGCAGAAGGCCTTGGAGGAGGAACAGTTGCCGTGGCCTAATTTCCTGGATGTGACGGGAGTGGCTGATCTATATAAGGTGAGGTTCGTGCCAACGATGTATCTTGTTGACAGCCAGGGAATGCTGGTAGGAGAGAACCTGCGGGGAGAGGCTCTTGCCAAGAAAATGGCGGAGCTGATGCCAACTGAGTAGGACGCCTTGACGAGTAGGCATGATGACTGTAAGGCAACTGGAGGGTATTCCTTCAGTTGCCTTTTTCAGTTCAGTCGGTCATGATCTCAAAAATGGCTTTCTATTCGACTAATAGGTCATTGAGAACTGTGACATAGACTCGCGGAATATGCCTTTCTGATCCGTCTGACGAATCTGGCAAAGGGTCAAGTTGCTATGGTTGGCGGTCATCGGTTTGACTTGATGTTACCGTATATCTTTTCCATTATCACATAAAAAACATCAACAGGTGAGTTAGTGATACATAAATTCTTGCTCCTAATGGTCGGGAGGATAATTGTTTATGATTTTTATTTTTCCTTGATGGCGTGGAGACGTTGCCATTCTCGCCGATGATCCGATTCAGACAGGTCAGCATGGTGGGGGAGCCTGCATATATAGTGAAAGCCTTCCTCTTCGATAACTTTGTGGATTTTAGGATATAAGGTTTCGTTTCAGATGCTTGAGCCGCTCTTTACGTGAAAAAACACTCGAATGTTTTTCATATCGAAAAACGGGGCGAAAAAATGAAACTTGTACAAAAGCCATAAAATGGCAGAGGTGTAAAATCAGCAAAATAAAATTAATACCCTTGCGATTCTTTAACATTCAGAGGAGCCTCAATGCAACGGCTTTTTCCTAAATTTGTAATCAAGCCTAATTACAGACCATCATCTGTCAAATACTTTTAAAAAGAATAAAAATAGAATTTAAATACATTGGATCTATGATGAAACGCATATTGAGTACGGCGCTTATGGCATTGGCTTTCTCGGCTACTGCAATGTCGCAGAATGTCGCCTTGAAGACCAATGCACTATACTGGGCTACGACGACTCCTAACATAGGAATTGAGGCTTCAGTAGGTAAGAAAAGTACGGTGCAGCTGTTCTATGGATTGAATCCGTGGAAACAGTCGGGAGGCGACCAGTCCAGCCTGCGGCATTGGCTGCTGATGCCCGAATACCGCTATTGGTTCTGCGAGAGCTTCAATGGCTGGTTCGTGGGTGCCCATCTCATGGGCGGACAGTTCAACGTCAGCAGCGTGAAGCTGCCGTTCGGCGTGTTCCCCGAGCTGAAGGACCACCGCTATGAGGGATGGTACGCAGGAGGCGGCGTGACGGGCGGATACCAGTGGGTGATGTCCAAGCACTGGAACCTTGAGGCGTCCCTCGGACTGGGATACGACTACATCAAGTACGACAAGTTCAAGTGTGGCGTATGTGGTGAGAGGGTGAAGTCCTCGCACACCAACTACTTCGGCCCCACGAAGGCTGCACTGAGCCTCATTTACATCTTCTGATTCTTTAAACAAGCTAAGAGAGTATGAAAAGATTATCTTTATCCCTATATTGCGCATGCCTGCTGGCAGCGCCCATGGCGGGGCAGGCACAGAACGCGGGACCCAGACTCGCCGACAGGACGGTCGTGGTGCAGAATGTCAAGGTGGAGAGTACCAACCAGACCATGGTGGTAGACCTTGACCTGAACATGGACTCGCTCGACCTGCGGTCCAACATGCGGCTGGTGTTCACGCCCATCATTACCAACAACTCCGAGGAGCGGCGGATGCCGCAGATCGTCGTCAACGGACGCAAGGCGGACATCTCCTTCCAGCGGAGGGGACATAAGGACTTCGCCGACGACGTGATGGTGGTGAGACGCAAGAACGACACCGAGCAGACCGTCCACTACAGTGCCGTCCTGCCCTACGAGAACTGGATGAGGAACTCCAATGTCGTCGTGGCCGAGGACCTCTGCGGATGTGGAGACATACAGGACCAGAACACCGTCGAGCTGAAACGGCTGCGCACCCCCTTCATGCCCTATATGAAGCCGGCGGCAGAGGCCAAGAAGGTGCGGCACGAGGAGGGACGCGCCTTCATCGACTTCCCCGTCGACAAGATCACGCTCTATCCCGACTACCGCAACAACCCGCGCGAGCTGGAGAAGATCATCGCCACCATCAACCTCGTGAAGGACGACAAGAACACGACCATCACCAACATCCAGATCCACGGATACGCCTCGCCCGAGTCGCCCTATGAGCACAATGCCTACCTGGCAGAGAACCGTGCCAAGACGCTCAAGGACTACGTGCGCAAGCTCGTACGTCTCGACGACAAGGTGTTCTCGGTGGCCTCCACGCCCGAGGACTGGGAGGGACTGCGCGAATATGTCGTGAAGAGCAATCTCGACAACCGCGACGCCATCCTGAAGCTGATCGACGACAAGACGCTCGATCCGGATGACAAGGAATGGAAGATCAAGAGAACCTATGCAGATGACTATAAGTTCATGCTCGACAACTGGTACCCCGCCCTGCGCCACTCCGACTATGTCGTGAGCTACACCGTGCGCCCCTTCTCGGTGGAGGAGGCCAAGGAGGTCATGAAGACCAAGCCGCAGCAGCTCTCGCTTGAGGAGATGTTCATGGTGGCACAGACCTACGAGCCGGGATCGCGTGAGTTCAACGAGGTGATGGAGACGGCCGTGCGCATGTTCCCCAACGATCCGACGGCCAACATCAATGCCGCCTGCATACGCATGGAGCAGGGCGACCTGGAGGGTGCCCGGATCTATCTCGGCAAGGCCGGCGACACGCCGCAGGCACTCCATGCCAAGGGCGTGCTGGCCATGCTCGAGGGAAGGACGGAGGAAGCACGCAGGCTGCTCAACCAGGCCAAGCAGGCAGGAGCGCAGGGCGTGGACAAGAACCTGCAGATACTCGATATGTAGGCTTACGAGATATATAATGAATCATAACTTCAATTAATTTAATATGACTATGAATAAATTAAGATTATTTCCCATCGCACTGACAGCATTGGTGCTGGGAGCATGTTCTAGCGAGGACGTTATCGACAATGGCGGACAGGGACCTGTTGCGCCGGGAGAGAAGGGCCATATCAGCCTTTCTATCAATCTGCCTACAATGGCAGGAACAAGAGTTTCCTATGATGACGGAACTCCAAATGAGTATGATGTAAAGAATGCAAAATTATTGATCTTTGCAGGAAATGATGAAGCAAACGCAACATGTCAAGGTATTTATGACTTGAATGTTGATGCTTTTTTGAACTATGGAACGAGTGTTGATCAAATCACTTCTACAGCTCAGATAGTTCAGGCAATTACTAAGCCTACAGGAAATAATAATTTGTATGCATTAGTTGTCTTGAATGATAATAGTCTCGTTACAAATGATATGATTAACAAGCCTTTCAGTAGCTTATATACAACTTCTAAGACTTTGAATGCTTCAGCTCTTAAGGAGAACGGCTTCTTTATGACTAATGCGCCGTTATATTCTAAGGCAGGAGGACAATCTGATCCTACTGCAGCGCCAGCAGGAAAAGTTACCACATTGTCATCTATTGATGCAAATAAAATATATTCAACAGAGACTGAAGCTCTTAACTCACCGGCTGCTACTGTATATGTAGAGCGTGCTTTAAGTAAAGTTACTTTGAGTGGTCCTACTACAACAACTTTGCCTGAGAGTGGAGCTAATGCAAATATTGCATCTTATACAATAGCTGGTTGGGTATTGGATAATACAAATAAGAGCACTTACCTTGTCCGTAACGTTGCTCCAGCAACGTCTTGGTGGGGATATAAGAATCCTAATACTAGTGATAATAATCAATATCGTTTTGTAGATAAAGATCCTGTTGAAACTGGCGTAAACTTGTATCGTACACATTTTGGCATAGATCCAAACTACAACATTAATTATAATTCAGCAAACTTCACTACAGTAGGTGGTTCTACTATTGATGGCCAGAACCTTATTGCAGCAAACGGAACAACTCCTGCTTACTGCCTTGAAAACACGTTTGATGTGGCTCATATGACAGAAAAGAACACAACACGTGTAATTGTTGCTGCAAAGTTGACTGTTAATGGTGCAGAAAGTGGAGGTGATTTCTATTTGCTAAACAACAATACAAGTGTCATTTATACGCAAGAAGGCGTTAAAAAGGAAGTAAAACGCCTTTGGATGAATTATTTAGAGTCTATTAAGGGTACTTATATTAAGAAAGGAAAATTTACTGAAGATAACGTAACAGTTACATTGAGTCCTGATGCTAATAGAGGTTATATTACAGTAACTAATGTAGAAATGTCAGAACCAGGAGGTATTGAATGGCAGACCGATCAAGATATCAATACATTAAATCAAGCAGCACGGAATTATGTTTCTACTATCAACGACAATCTGAAGATTGCTTATTATAAAGGTGGCGTAGCATATTATCCTGTTCTTATCAAGCATTTTGGTGATGTCGAAACACCTTGGAGTACTTCTAATATAGTTGGTGGTAATTCTTATCCTGATGGAGATGCTTCTCAGAAGTGGCTTGGACGTTATGGAGTTCTGCGTAACACATGGTATCAGTTAAATGTTACAGGTTTGAAAAATATTGGCTCACCTGCGGTTCCGGAAGTAACAGATGATTATGATGATCCGGGTAAACAGTATATTTCAGTTGACATTAACATCTTGCCTTGGGCTGTACGTAGTCAGAGCGTAGAGCTGTAAGGAGTGGAGATGATCAAGTAATATTGATGAAGCTGTTTATCCGTGTGCGGCCGGTGTGGCCGGTCGCACACGGATCTTAATCCTAAATGACGGCAGGCTGGAAAGCCTGAGGGTGTCTGCCCGCAGCGACACGACAAAAGGGAAATGCGGGGTGCTGCTGTTCCGGCACAGAGAGAGACGAACAACCGCGGCGACATGGTTGCCAATCAGAATGAGACCATACGAGGCACCTTATATATATTAAGGTAAGCCCACGAGATAATAAATGATCAGCTCCTGCTGCAATGGCGAGCGGGGGCACCGTGCGAGGGCAGGGATGCTGCACGGATAAGACTATAGAAAAATTAACAAAAAGACATCTATATGCGTATGAAGTATCTTTCTATAAAGCGTCTGGCATGGCTGTGCATGGCAGCCCTGTCGGCACCGGTGTTCACGTCGTGCGACATGATGACCGATGACCTGGAGGACTGTCCCATGGGACTGTATCTCAGCTTCAAGTACGACTACAACCTTGAGCGCGCCGACATGTTCAACGACCACGTGGGAGCCGTCGACGTCTACGTGTTCGACCAGAACGGCAAGTATGTCACCAAGCAGTCGGAGGCCAACATCGGCAGCTCGATGCCCCTGGCCGATCCTACCTACACCATGCACATGGATCTTGGTCCCGGCAAGTATAAGTTCATCGTGCTGGCCGGACAGAACACCTATGCCGAGCAGCTGGAGGCCGGACGGGCCCGCTTCGTCCGCACCGAGCCGCAGAAAGGCGACGACATGAGCGCAATGGACATCCGGCTGGAGACGACGCCGCAGGGCAACGACATGCTCCTCGTCGACAACCACGGCCTGCCCCTCGACACCCTGTGGCACGGCATGGAGTTGGAGCCGGTGGAGGTGTTCGCCGAGAAGCCTACCTACGACACCATCTCGCTCATGCGCGACACCAAGAAGATCAACGTCACCCTGCGTGAGCTCGATGACCCCACGCAGATGGACATCAACAACTACGACCTGCGCATCACCGACCGCAACTCGCACATCCTGTGGGACAACTCGCTCGACGAGACCGACAGGGTGGTCTACACGCCCCATGCCACATGGAACACCGACGACCGCACGCCGGCCTTTGATGCCGACGGCAATGAGATGGGGGACTTGGGCCAGATAGGACACGCGGACTTCATGACCTCACGCATCCTCTATCACGACGATGCGGCCGACGACGGACGGCTGACCATCACCAACAAGGTGACGGGACAGGAGGTGGGCACGCTCAACCTGCCCGACGTCCTCAGCCGGCTGCGTACCAGCGAGGACCTCTACCGCTACTCGCCACAGGAGTTCCTCGACCGCGGCTACGACTATCAGATCGACATCTTCCTCAAGGGTAGCCGGCTCGCCTACATCAACATCAGCATCAGCGTGCTGGGATGGAGCAAGCGGATACAGTTTGAGGAACTGTGACCGACAAGAAAGGCTAACCTAAAATGAAAACATCTATGAATAAGGAGATATTACATACGGTAAGGAGCGTCATGGGCTGTATGCTCGTGACGGCTCTTGCGGCCGGCTGTGCGCAGGAGGATATCGGCAACGCTCCGTCAGAAGGAGGCGGCCTGTCGCCGGCTTCTTACGTCTCGCTCAGCTTCGCCTCACCGCAAGGCACGACTACGCGCGCTAATCCCACGGGAGGCGAAACGGGCGACTGGCAGGAGACCGGACAAGATTATGAAAACGCGATAACATCGGCCGTAGCCTTCTTCTATCAGGGAACGGCTCAGAAGGGAGTGAACAGCACCGGCAATACACCGATCAAGGCCGTTATGTCGTTTAATAATATAACATATTATACTGAACCGGGCAACGGCATCGACCGCACCTATACGACATCGCCACAGCAAGTAGACCTCGAGAACGGAACATACAACGTGATCGTAGTGGCCAATCCGGGCACGGACTGGTGGACAGGCAAGACACTCACGCTCGCCGACGTGCGCGATCATATACAGACCACGGCATGGACTGTCTCAGGCTCTAACTATTCTGACTTCGTTATGACATCGGCTGCCGACGCCACGTTGACGCTCAATTATAATCCGAAGAGCGATCCTGCAAAGGCTACGGTAAACGTAGAGCGCATGGCTGCAAGGCTCGACTATATGAATTCAAAAGATTCTTATGAATGTACTGACCCGGCATATTCCGGTGCCACTGTAGAGATAACCGGCGCAGCCTTGGTGAACAATCTTACTGCAGGCAGCTATCTGTTGAAGCGCGTGGCTGACGATGTTAAGGGCACCAACCTGTCTTATCTCGGTGATGAAACTGCTGACGAGAACGACGTAGCAACAAATTACGTGCTCGACCCGTGGACGGCAGCCAAGATATCGCCCAACAGCAACTTTACCATTGGCGGTGAGACTAAAACAGCCGAAGACCTTTACGGCGAATGGTTCGGCAACATCTCGCAAGACCCTAATCATTGGGCGGATTATGTTCAGCTGGGAACAGAAGTGACTGTCGGAACTGAAAAATGGCAACGTATAGGCTATACCCTCGAGAACACTACGGCAGCCGAAGAGGCAGGAAAACGTTACAGCACGGGTGTGGTGTTCAAGGCAAAGTTCCATCCTGCGAAAGTGACAAGTTATACCAACAGCACATATACTGATGGCGCAACATTCTTCGCATACGGCAAGACGCTTTATGCCTCAATGGAAGATATGATGATCGGGTTCTATGGTCATAAGTTCAACAATGGCTTTTCGGGCATTCAGAACTGCAAGACGTGGGATGATGTTAAGTCATTCATTGAGAGTACGCTGTTGGGGAACGACCCTTCTGGATACAGGGATTATTTGTTGAAACAAGTGAATGATCATCAGGGTGAGAGTCTGACCCAACCGGAATTAACATCCTTGGAGTGGAGCAACTATATGCTGAATGAGTGTGGTTATTCAAAAGACGAAAACGGGAAAGTCGTTCTTGACCAGAACAGTAAGGTCACGCGTATCGCCTTGCAGCCTTACGGAACGCGTACATACGAAGACGCCACATGCTATTACACATGGTGGGTGCGCCACAGCAATGACAATGATGATACAAAGAAGGGCATAATGGAGTATGCTATCGTGCGCAATAACATCTATAAACTCACGGTCAACAGCATCTATTCGCTCGGAGGTGAAATACCTGAGGATGATGAGAATGAAGGCGTCGTTCTTGATGTTTATGTAAACGACTGGCTGTTGCTCCCCACTGAGACTCTGCCTATGTGATATGACTATTTGAACGAAAGACATTGACGTTATGAACAAGATAAAACAACATATATATAAGGCTATGTCCTGGCTGCTGCCATGGCTGTGCGCCGTGCCACTCGCCTCCTGCTCGTTCGATGACGATATTGTTGAGAGTTGCGAGGGACCCGCTACGATGCAGCTGAGCATCACGGCTCGTGAGGAAGGCGATTTGAACACAAGGGTAAACGACTATGAAATAGGGCAGGATCATGAATACATGCACAACCTGCTCGTGCTCTTCATACAAAATAATAAGGTAGTGAAGAAATTCCGGCCGATATTAGATGATAACACAGCTGCACGGGAGGGAAATCTAAGGGTATGGACATCAGAGGAATTCACGCTCGATCCGGGCACATACACCGTGTATGCCTTTGCCAACATTGATACTTATTATGATGGCCTGTGGGGCAGCCTTACAGGATTGGGAGAGAATGCTTCGATTCCAAATGATGTAAATATAGACAATATCGTGCTTGACGACCCGGCTGCAAAGCTAAACTTTGCCGAGGGCAAGTTTATCCCCATGAGCGCTAAGGAGGAAGTAACCGTCACGTCCGACACACGAAATATCTCTATCGGTCTCGACCGCCTGGTCAGCAAGATAAGGATGAGCATCACGGGCAACCCAGGTACTAAGATTACGGCCCTGTCGTTCGGCGGATATGCCGACAAGATAGGCTTGTTCTCAGACACTCAGGTGGACGGCATAAACTATAATAGAGAGTACAGCGTGGTGGGGGGAGAAGGAAGCCAGGTGCAACTTACTAATGACGGCACTTATCAATTTGCCGATTTCTATGTAAACTCTTCGCCTGCTAACGCCGGATATAAGGTTACTCTCAACACCGACGAAAAAAATGGCACTACATACACGGCGACAACAACGCGTAAGGAGTTGCCCCGCAACAGCATATTTCCACTTGTACTCAACCTGACAGGTTATGAGGTAAGTCTCGATCTGCATTGTTGGGTGTCGCCTATAGGCAATGTGCCGGTAGAGGTAGGGTTGTCGCCTAATCCGGATTATTATACATGCACGATACCTGAGGGATGTCAATTCGAGTTCACGGTTGGAGTTACTCCGGCTTCAAGTGGAACCCCAGCTGTAACAGATCTCAAAGGCGCATGGACTTTTGATGAAACTAAGATAACAGGTCTGGTTTTTGACGATTATACAGAAGGTGAGACAACGGTAAAAGGCCATGTCACGGCTTCAGCAGGAAAGACATTTAACCTTACATTTGATGTAACATGGACGCCTGCAGTTGGAAATCCTACCACACGAAGATATAATGTAGAAATAACTACGGGCAATATAGCCGATTTCCCGTTCAAGCAATCTCAGAGCAACACGCGTGCATCGGAGTTCACTCTCGATTATCTCGGCCCAGAGATGCTCAATATGTTCATAAAATAAATAAGGAGGACATAAGATATGAGAACTTTCAAATCAACATTATTATATAAGACACTCTTTGCTGTTGTCGCATTGTTGTGGCTGCCACTTTGTATGAATGGGCAAGTGACAGCAGATAAATATGACTTATTAAAAATAGCCAAAAATGAATATACGATAAGTAGTGATGCCTATAATGAGAATTGTCCGTATGACTCTCTTTGTGACGGAAATAATTCAAAAAAATGGACAGCAGGTAGATCTGGAACGGTAAAATTAGATTATCAATTTAATAATGAAGTTTATGTAAAAAATATCTATTTCAATTTGAATTTACCTAAAGCACTGGGTAACCAGCCTAAACCTGCCACTATAATAGTTTATACTAAAGAAAATGATGGTTGGATTCTGATAAAACAAGAAACTGTCAAAAGAACAGAAACAGCATGGACTGTATCATTAGATAAACCGGTTGCTACAAAAAATCTACGTTTGGAATGTAAACCAGATAGGCCAGACTATACCCTGATAATACCTGAAATATCTTTAGATAAGCGAAACGGTTTTTATAACGATAAGAAAATTCAACACAAGTCGGCAAAATGGTTCGATCTTGTAAAAGATTTCAATTTAAGCCCAAGTGTGCTCGGATCATTCAGTTATGATGAGCCACGGTTTGATGCTATCATGTCTAACGGCCAGAAAATTCAAGCTACCCACACATATATAGATACTATCTATATGCATAAGGGGGAAAAAATAACCTTGGCTTTACCCACTAAATCAACCACAGGCTATGCCAGCTCTTCAAGTGCTCAGACTTATCAACGTTGGTATAGCTATCGTACTGATGGGACGTTCGAAACCAATCATAAAACATCTACATCAGGTAAAACGGTTTACGACCTGCTAACACCAAATACGGGTAATCCTAGTGGGGGCGTGCCAGCCTATAGATTTAAGAATGGATATGTGGGACGTCCTATGGGTGCCATACTGCAAGCTATGGATTTTTATTATCCTACCGACAAGGAATTTGATGATTGGTTCCCCAATACAAACGTTGATAACAATTGGTTTGTTGTAGCGTGCGATGTGTCTGGATATACTGACTTCTCTGGATCATTCCAAACAAAACGTGACGAAGGACAATCCTTGACATCTTTAACTGAAGAATTTAAAGACAAAAATTGGTATGAACCAACATTGTCTGTGCGCGTAATATTCTACATCGTGGGTGTTGATAAACGTCCAGAAAATGATTCCGAAAGTTGGAAAAACGGCCACGGCCGCCTTGAGCAGACGGAATTTCAAACCAGCGGAGCTAAGTATCTTGAGGAATATGACATAACGTTTCCCAATAAGCACTTGTCAAATTGGACCGATGAACTTGTAGCCATATCGAAAGATGCGCGTTCATACGCCATTCCAGATGCTAAAAAAGATATAAATACACTTAATCTGAAAATAGAGAGCAAGGCACCTGATGGTACTTCCGGTTTACTGTCATTGAGTAAGACACAATTGACTGGAACTGATCGTGTCATCCAGTTCTATAAGGGTTCTAGTAAAACACCTTGGGAGGTTCCTGACGGGACGACAGCCACCATTACGGTGAGGAAGACGGTAGGTGGAACAACTTATAACATTGCACGTTTCAATCTTACCTTCTCAGCTGCGTCGGTGCCTCTTACCCAAGTGGAAGTTGCTAACATCAAGGATGGATCCGACTTCGAGTTCCGTTCTCCTACATGGATGGACAACAATCTGCAGAAGTTGACAGAACTTACTTTTGACTATCCTGCAGGTGTCACATGGAAGTATGGGCAAAAGGAGTATTTTACATTTCCATTAGCGTGGGACTATAGTAGTTATGCGTTTTTCGACGGATCACCTTGGGGAGATTTTATAGGTCAGGCTCACTATGATGGTTTGATTACTGACACTCAAGATATAGATCGTTGGTATCCAGAGTTTGACTATTACTCGCTTGTCAGCGATTATATAGGTTATGCGGATCAAAAAACGGTTACCGCCCGGCCAGAGCCTGGAGTGGGTAAAGTTGACGGGACAGGTAACCACTTCCTCTATGTAGATGCTTCCGACCGTCCTGGAATTCTGGCACGTCTGCCTTTCAAAGAGAAACTGTGTACTGGTTCAGAGCTGTTTGTAACAGCTTGGATGAAGAGTAGTGGACAGAGTAGTTCTGATGATGCGGCTGTACTGTTCACCATTATGGGAGTTGATTCGCTAGAAAATGGTACAGTGACTTACACTCCTCTTTACCGTCACTCAAGCAGCCAGATAAGAACGACTTGCTGGCTTAACGATGACACGCCAGGAACAGGAGAAGGAACCAACAACTGGTATCAGATATATTTCTCATTTCTTAACGATAGTGAGAATGCACAAAATTTTGATTCGTACATATTGCAGGTTGAAAACAACTGTGCGTCAACAGTGGGAGGAGATTATTACATTGACGACATAAAAGTGTATCTTGCACAACCCAATGCCACTATCACTCAGAAAGAGTATACCTGTACAGATACGCGTACCAGAATGAACATGGAGATTGACTGGGAACGTCTGAAAGCACGATTGGGCAATGCAGAGACAGGTGAAGACGGCATCAGCTTCTGCTTCATGGATGAAACAAAATATAATAATTATCTGAAAGCTCATCCAAATGCTACAAAGGCCGCTGCCTTGAAGGAATCAATAGTGGAGATTGGTGACGGAAAAGTCATCGATACGGGGGTTATGACTATGAAGTTCTTCAATGACTTTGATGAGAATGATAAATTCGGTTATAGTACATTGGATAAAGATGGTAGTGTTGCGGATGGTAATTTTTTCTTTGCTTATCAGCATATGAAAGATAACAAGCCTTACTTTTATAGAGTAGGATCAGAAACTGATGCTGCCGGCCGTCGCCTGACGGTAGACTTCTATTCAGTGCTATCGCCTAACCGTCCCTACATAATGCTTATAATGCCGGACAATCCTAATTCGGCAGAGGATGAAGACGCCTTGATATCTGATTTGGCCGATCAGATTGGTGATCCGTGCAGTATCTATACCCGTTTCTATGTGACTTCTGAGACACTGATAAAAGTCAATGGTGAGGTCGTGGATCCATCTGTCGATTTCTGTGCTGGACAGGTGTTCAATTTCACTGTACAGGTACGTGTGCCAAAAGCTGATGGAGAAAACGAAGATTATATAGTTCTTGATAACGGAGTTTACTTCGACTGGTTCTTTGGAACAGAGGAAGAATTCCGTACAGATGACCCAGTTCTAGGAACCAATCTTGATGTTGCTTTGACCAACTTCCGGGCAGTCTATCCGGATGCCACCGAATTCAGTGAGCAGACACCTCCTAAGACTATTACAGATGATGGATCTTCAATAACTTTCTCAGAAAATGAATACAAATTAATTGAAAAATACATTAAGGATACTGGTGCTGCTGCCGGAGTAAATAACCGTCTTGTCCTGCACCGTGAGGACCTTGACATAGCACTTCTTCATGATGGATTGAACCTTGTGGTGAAACCCATACAGACACGTGTGCCTCCATCAGAAAGTGGAATCAGTGAGGAGCAATGGGCGCAGGTGTGCTGGGAATACATACCATTGATACTTAACGCCAATGGTTCTGCTCCTAATATGCATGCCGGCTTTGCGGAAGTGAAGTATCCTACAGTTGATTACAATCCGGGATTACGTATCGGCCTACAACAAATAGAGGAGGCAACCGATGATGAAAATAAATCATTGCGTATAAATCTACGCGAGGCGAAGGTCGTGACAGCGGGCGCATCATTGGGGAAGATTAACCGTGATGGCTTGGATCAAATCTTTCTTATAAATTCGGATGATCCACAATACAAGGATCTCTTCACATCTACGGATCTTGAGGCTACAAGTCTGCCGATAGGTACTGTGGAAGATATGTATGTGAAGACTGAAGACATGAGCATGTCGTATATGGATGTTCGGTTTAATCTTAAGGAACAGAAGATCAGTGGCGACAGAAGTTTCACATTCAATCCCCGAGAAGGTTATACTTACACATTCTCGACCTATTTTGAGGAGAAAAATAGCGATTCTAATTCTGAGGACATTTATAATACTTGTTATGGTTCGTTCCCGATCGACATGAAGGTGGTGCCCGAATATCTGGTATGGCAAGGTGGTGCTACGAGCAACTGGAACAATGATGCCAACTGGAAGCGTGCGGATAAGTCTGCATTGAAGAAGGCAGATGATGACAGCTATCCGACTAACGAGGCTAATACCACGGCCAATGGCTTCGTACCGATGCTGTTCTCCAATGTGGTGATGCCAAGAGACAGCAAGGCTGAGCTTTATATGGCAGGATATGCTGAGGGTGGTGCAGCATGGAGTGGTTCTGACAATCGTCCGTATGGTATGGAATCACCGACAGAGAACATCCAGTATGACCTGATGGCTTATGAAAAGGAAGGTGCGCTTACCACACAGCGCTACCGTGTGAACATCTGCCGTGACATCCACTTTGAGCCGGGCGCACAGATGCTGCATGCCGAGCAGCTACTCTATAACAAGGCATGGACAGACGTGGAGATTACTCCGGGACAATGGACAGCCGTAAGCACACCGCTGCAGGGCGTTGTAGCCGGCGACTGGTATGCTCCTACGGCAACCGGAAGACAAGAGACAGAGTATTTCAAGGATATAACGTTCAATACAACAGACTATAACCGCTTGAATCCTGCCGTTTATCAGCGCAGCTGGAGCACAGGAGCAACGATTGTAGAAAAGCAGGACCCCAACACTCCTGTTTCGTTTGATACGGAATGGAGCTCTGCATACAATGACGCATCTGTGCCTTATGTTGCAGGTGGCGGATTCTCTATCAAGGGTGTTACATCTAACAGCTCATTGCTGTTCCGCTTCCCGAAGGCTGATACAGAATATACAGTAAGTACTGCTGAAAATAAAACAGTTGACCGTACCACAGCAGGCAAGCTGCTTGTCAGCAACATGGTTAATCGCAGCAATCCATTGCAGTATGTCCATTCTGATGAAGTTTCGGCTACTCTTACTCCGTCTATCGACGGCAAGTATCTGATGGTGGGCAACCCGTTCATGGCTCCGCTCGATGTTCAGGCATTCGTTGCTGCCAACAGCGACGTGCTGGCACAGAAATATTGGATTAGCTCAGATCTAACAACAACTGTAACTTATGATGAAAATAGTAATACATGGTCAGAGGGCACATCTCTCATTGCACCATATTCTGTGTTCTATGTTGAGGCTAAAACTCCTTCTACAGCAAGTGTAGAAGTTAAGTTCACTGCTGACATGCAGAAGTTTGCGACATCTTCTACGGATGCAGGCTCACAGGCAGCCTCGCTCAAGATAACGGCAGAGGCTGCTGAAGGCTCAAGCAGCGCGGCCGTGCGCTATGCCGCTTCGGCAAGCAACGGCTTCGGCGCGGAGGACGCGCAGATGATCAGCGGACTGACGGGCAATGCCGACAACGCTCCTCAGGTGTACACCGTGGCCGGCAATACGGCAGTGAGTGTCAACCAGCTGAAGGACGCACAGCGCATACCGTTGGGCGTTACGGCAGCCGACGGCTCAGTCGTCACCCTCACGTTCAGCGGTGTGGCAGCCGTCAAGGATGCCGCCCTCTACGACGCCGAGCTGCAGAGCGAGACGCCGCTCTATGAAGGCTATCAGCTCACGGTGAACGGCTCGTCGTATGGCCGCTACTTCCTGATCGGCAAGGGCCCGGGCACGACGACCGGCATCAGCGACGTCGAGACGGACGGCAACGTAAGCGTCAGCTCGATCCTCCCGCGTCAGATCGTGGTGACCTCCGATGCGGAGCTTCGTTCAGTGAGCGTATGGTCGGTGAGCGGCGCACTGCTGAAGAAGGCTACGCTCAACGGCGACTACACCTGCACGCTGAACAATGTCGACAGCGATGTGGTGGTCGTACGCACGGAGACCGCGAACGGCACACAGATGACGAAGCTCAGAGTGCGGTAATTGACCGACAAGACATATACGAGAAACGGGGATATCCATGCGGATGTCCCCGTTTTTTTGGTACGCTCGGCATGAGTATTAGCTAACGGGTGCAAGTCCCTAATGAGCCCTA
>ERZ827043.1038-NODE-1038-length-30487-cov-16.116686_pt1 | contig 30487 bp, 20 predicted proteins | sample MGYA00519923_ERZ827043 | MGnify/ENA primary metagenome ERZ827043 (study PRJEB31778, sample SAMEA3449251) | human gut metagenome | biome: human gut; feature: human-associated habitat; material: faeces | place: United Kingdom | collected 2010/2012 ... | reverse complement strand
TGTCGTTATAGGATGGTAGGATGCTGCATGCCTACACTATTGCTGAATAGTTACTGCTTACTACGGTCGCAAGCCTCAGCATTTTTGCGACAAACAGAATGCAAAATCAAGACAACACCTATATATAATAAGGACTATACCAAAGTAAAAAAGAAAAAATCAGCGTATCCTCGCCGAGGAACCAAAAAAAATGAGTACTTTTGTACCATCATTTACCAAAACAGACAAGAGGCTATGAAGAAATCAGCATTACTCGGCATGTGTCTTGCCGCCATCCTCTCTGCAGGGACCCTGCCGGCAAGCGCCCAGTCGCATTCGCCCTCCACGCAATGGCACTGGAACAAAGGAAAAATTATGATAGACAGCCCCGAGCGCCCCGCAGGACAGAAGGACGTGATCGGGCTGACGCTGCCGAAGATGAAGACGGTGCGCGTCGGTTTTGTGGGACTGGGAATGCGCGGTCCCGACGCCGTGGTCGACTTCGCCCTGCTCCCCGGCGTGGAGATCATGGCGCTCTGCGACTTTGAGGAGCCGCGCGCAGCCAAGCTCAACGAGACCCTGCGCAAGCACGGACTGGCGCCCGCAGCCATCTATTCGGGCGCCAAGGGCTACGAGGCGCTCTGCAGCCGCGACGACATTGACCTCGTCTATATCGCCACAGACTGGGAGCATCACGCCGTCGTGGCACGATGTGCGCTGGAGCACGGCAAGAACGTGGCCGACGAGGTGCCATCGGCCATGAACCTGGAGGAGTGCTGGCAGCTGGTGAACCTCGCCGAGCAGAAGCAGCTCAACTGCATGATCCTGGAAAACTGCTGCTACGACTGGTTTGAGATGCGCACGCTCAATATGGCGCAGCACGGCGTATTCGGAGAGATACTGCGCGCACAGGGCGCATACATCCACAACCTCGACGACTTCTGGGACTACTACTGGAAGAACCCCGACGGATCGGATCCCGACCAACTGGGATGGCGACTGAAATACAACCGCGACAACCGTGGCGACCTCTATGCCACGCACGGACTCGGACCAGTGGCGCAGGCCCTCGACATACACCGCGGCGACCGCATGGTGACGCTCGTCTCCATGGACACGAAGAGCGTGCACGGCAAGGAACTCGTCGAGGCCAAGACGGGCAAGCCCTGTGACAACTTCCGCAACGGAGACCACACCACGACGCTCATACGCACGGAGAACCAAAAGGTGATAGAGCTGCAGCACGACGTGATGAACCCGCAGCCCTACAACCGTCTCTACCAGCTCACAGGCACGCGGGGCTTTGCCAACAAGTATCCCATCGAGGGATACGCCCTCGACAGCAAGCAGCTCTCGGCAAGCGGCGTGCAGCCGAAGGTGGACAACCTCAGCACACACAGCTTCATGCCCGAGGCGGAGCGCAAGGCGCTGGAGGAGAAGTATGACCATCCGATCCTGAAGAAGTTTGGCAAACTGGCCAAGGAGGTGGGAGGTCACGGCGGCATGGACTTTGTCATGACGGCGCGCCTGGTCTATTGTCTGCAGAACGGACTGCCGCTCGACATGGACGTGTACGACCTGGCGGAGTGGTGCTCGATAGCGGAGCTCAGCGCCCTGTCGCTGGACAACGACTGCGCACCGGTGGCGGTGCCCGACTTCACGCGCGGCCTGTGGGACCGACAGAAGGGCTACAGACACGCCTACGCCTCGCCCGAGGAGGAAGCGGCCACGGAGGCCACGGCCAACGCCTTCACCAAGGCATACAAGGAAGCCACGGCCAAACTGAGGCTCTGGGAGCTCTACGACAAGGTGGCGCAGGCCAAGAGCGAGACAGCCCGAAGAAAGGCGCAGGCAGCGCTCGACAAGGCCACGGCGAAGGCCAAGGCCATGGCTGCCAAGGCTGTGGAATAGAACGAAGGGCGGGCGCCCAGCGCGCCCGCCACAACACAGAAAGCATGAGCAACATCAAGATCAGAAAGGGATTGTTCGACACGCAGCTCGAACTGGAGCACGCGGCCGTCATGGCGGGATTTCCGTCGCCGGCGGACGACTATCGCCACGACACGCTGGACTTCAACAAGGACTACATCCGCCACCCCGAGGCGTCGTTCTATGGCGACGTGGAGGGCGACTCGATGAAGGACGCGGGCATCTTCGACGGCGACCGCGTGATCATAGACCGGGCCGTGGAGCCACACAATGGATCGATCGTCGTCGCCTTCTGGAACGGGGAGTTTACGATGAAATATCTCGACCTCACCCACAGGCGCGAGGGATATATCGAACTGCGCCCAGCCAACGACGCCTACCCCGTCTTCAAGATCAGAGAGGAGGACCACTTTGAGGTGTGGGGCGTGGTGGTCCACCTGATCAGGACCTTCGAAAAGGCGTAGGCCCGTTGGGGGAAAGAGAAGCCCTGGGGGAAAGAGAAAGCCCAACAAGGGAAAAAGATGCCCAGCGAGAAAAAGAGGAGAAAAAAGGAGAGAAAAGAACCGACGACATGTACGGCATCATCGACTGCGACAACTGCTACGTCTCGTGTGAGCGGGTTTTCCGTCCAGACCTGGAGGAAAAACCCGTGGTCGTATTGTCCAACAACGACGGCTGCGTGGTGGCCAGGAGCAACGAGGCCAAGGCGCTGGGAGTGAAGGCGGGAACACCCCTTTTCCAACTCAGGCAGCAGTTTCCGAAGGACCAGATAGCGGTCTTCTCCTCCAACTATGAGCTCTATGGCGAGATGACGGCCCGCGTGGTCTCCATCATCAAGCAGGAGGCTCCGGCCTACTTCCGCTACTCCATCGACGAGTGCTTCGTCTATTTTCAAGACCTGGAGGGAGTGGACCTAAAGGCCTGGGGCGAGCAGCTGCACAGGAAGATCAGACGCTGGGTGGGAATGCCGGTGAGCGTGGGCGTAGGACCCAACAAGACGCTGGCGAAGGTGGCAAGCCACTTTGCAAAGAAATACCCAGGCTATCACCACTGCTGCCTGATAGACAGCGAGGAGAAGCGCGAGAAGGCGCTGGGCCTCTACCCGGTGGAGGAGGTGTGGGGCGTGGGCAGGCGCTACGCGGCCAAACTGGCGGCCTATGGGGTGAGGACGGCCCTCGACTTCGCCAGGCTGCACGACGACTTCGTGAGGGCTCATTTCAACAACATCGTGATCTACCGCACGTGGGCGGAGCTCAACGGCAAGGACTGCGTGCCGAACGAGGAGTATGCGAAGAAGAAGAGCATCTGCACGAGCAGGAGCTTCGACGGGATGGTGGCGGACCTCGACACGCTGAGCACACACGTGGCCAACTATGCGGCACGGTGTGCGGAGAAACTGAGGGCGCAGCACAGCGTGGCCTCGGTGGTGGGGGTGTTTCTCCATACCAATTCCTTCAGGGAAGACCTCGGCCAGTATTGGAACTTCGAGGAGACGAGGATCCTCACGCCCACCCACTCCACCGCCACGCTGGTGCAGACGGCCAAAGGCGTGCTGAAAAGGATCTTCCAGCCGGGCTACCAATACAAAAAGGCAGGCGTGATCGTCATGGGCGTCTCGCCCGAGAGCCCAGTGCAGCAGGACCTCTTCGACGTGACGGCAGACCAATACGGCAAGGCAAGGGCCCTGGACGAGGCCCTCGACCGCATCAACCGAACCTACGGATCGGAGACGATCGTGCTGGGGGCGCAGCAGTACACCCGCCAGGGGGGAGAGGGAAAAGCAGGCGTCTTCGCCGACGCCATCAAGCACGACTACAAGAGCCCCAACCCCACCACAAGGTGGTGTGACATCATCAAACTCAAGGCGGGAGACAAAGAGTAGAGAAAGAAGGAAAACATTGGCGAAATAATCGGTAAAAACAAGGGGAAAAGGGCGGCTATTACGCATTTTTTTTGTACCTTTGCAGTAACATAACAAAGGATAGAGCATGAAACAGACAAAAATAGTATGCACCATCAGCGACCAGCACTGTGAGCAGGACTTCCTTCGCCATTTGTTCTTCGCCGGCATGAACGTCGTGAGAATGAACACGGCCCACGCCACACCGGAGGGCATCCGCAAGATCATCCGCAACACAAGGGCCGTCACGCCACATCTCGCCCTGCTGATAGACACCAAGGGACCCGAGGTGAGAACGACGGGCGTCAAAGAGCCCATAGCATACAAGACGGACGAGCAGGTGGCCATCAGCGGCCATCCCGACACGGAGACGACCCACGACCACGTGTGCGTCTCGTGCACCAGCTTTGCCAACGACGTGAAGGTGGGCGACGACGTGCTCTTCGACGACGGAGCGCTGGCCATGAAGGTGGTCGGCAAAGAGGGCGACACGCTGACGGCACGGGTGCTCAACGACGGCACGCTGGGCGCGCACAAGAGCGTGAACGTGCCGGGAGAGCACATCGACCTGCCGGCTCTCTCCGACCGCGACAAGCGCATGATACGACTGGCCATAGACCAGGACATCGACTTCATAGCCCACTCCTTCGTGAGATCGGCCAAGGACGTGCACGCCGTGCAGCGCATCCTCGACGCCTACCACTCCGACATCAAGATCATCTCGAAGATAGAGAACCAGGAGGGCGTGGACAACATCGACGAGATCATCGACGCCTCCTACGGCATCATGATAGCCCGCGGCGACCTGGGCATAGAGGTGCCCATCGAGCAGATACCGGGCATACAGCGCCGCATCATCGAAAAGTGTATCCGCAAGCACAAGCCCGTCATTGTCGCGACACAGATGCTCCACACGATGATCAACAACCCGCGCCCCACCCGCGCCGAAGTGACGGACATCGCCAACGCCGTCTTCTCGCATACCGACGCCCTGATGCTCAGCGGCGAGACGGCCAACGGCAAATATCCGCTGGAAGCCGTGCAGACCATGGCACGCGTGGCGGAACAGGCGGAGCAGGACGCCCACCGCGAGGGCTACCTGAAGGTGCCTTTGGCAGACATCAACCAGCGAGAGTTTCTCTCCAAGAGCGCCATCGAGGCCACGGAGTATCTCGGCGTCAAAGGCATCATCACGGACAGCGGGACGGGAGAGACGGCGCGCACGCTGGCTTCCTTCCGCGGACCCAACCCCGTGCTGGCCATCTGCTACAAGGAGAAACTGCAGCGCTGGCTCAACCTCAGCTACGGCATCATCGCCATCCACCAGCAGCAGCACGTCACGGCGCAGTATATGTTTACCGCCGCCCTGCGTATGCTGAGACAGAAGGGATTCATCGGCGAGGAGGACAAGATCGCCTACCTGTCGGGATCGCTGGGCAAAGGCAACGGGACAACGTTTCTGGAGATCAACCAGGTGAAAGAGGTGTTCAACAAGCACTACCGCTTCCATCTGCCCGACACGGGAATATAGGAATATAGAACAACCAATGTATCAACGACAATACCTTCTGACGCATCATGGAGACTGAAACAAAGAGAACCAAGAAGGTGCTGCTGGTCTATACTGGTGGCACCATCGGCATGGACAAAAACCCGAAGACGGGGGCGCTGGAACCGCTCAACTTCTCGCACCTGCTGGAGAAGATACCCGAATACGACCAGCTGCCAGCGAAGGTGGACACCGTGCAGTTTGACCCGCCACTCGACTCCTCCGACATGTCGCCGGAGTACTGGGTGCGCATGGTGGACGTGATAGCGAAGCACTACGAACAGTATGACGGCTTCGTGATACTCCACGGCACGGACACGATGGCCTATACGGCCTCGGCCCTCTCCTTCCTCTTCGAAAACCTGCAGAAGCCGGTCGTGCTCACGGGATCGCAGCTGCCCATCGGACAACTGCGCACCGACGGCAAGGAAAACCTCATGTCGAGCCTCGAACTGGCCTCGACCTACGGCGCAGACGGCAGACCAAAGATACCCGAGGTCTGCATCTACTTCGACGGCCATGTGATCCGAGGCAACCGAGCCACGAAGCAGAGCGCGGAGGAGTTCAACGCCTTCCACTCCTTCAACTATCCCCACCTCTGCGACGCGGGCATCAACTTCTCCTTCCACGATCCCTACATCCTGCAGCCCGACTACACGAAGCCGACACGCTTCCACCGCGAGATGAACAGCGACGTCTATGTCTTCTCGCTCTTCCCGGGCGTACAGGAGAACATCGTGCGCCACATGATGGATGCACCGGAACTGAAGAGCATCATCATGCGCACCTACGGATCGGGCAACGCGCCGCAGTATCCGTGGCTCACAAGACTGCTGCGAGAGGCTTACGACCGCGGTATCACGGTGGTCAACATCAGCCAGTGTGTGAGCGGACAGGTCGAGATGAGCCGCTACGACGCGGGATTCCATCTCAAGGACGCAGGAGTGATCAGCGGCTACGACTCCACCGTCGAGGCTGCCCTGACCAAACTGATGTTTCTGCAGGCGCGCTACAAGGATCCCGCAGACATACGCCGCCTCATGCAGCAGAGCCTCGCGGGCGAGATCACGGTGGAATAAAGGCGAGCCAAGATTGGCAAAGCACTCAAGGCGCAGGAAGCCAAAGGAAGCGTGAGCCACCAAGGCGCAAGACGCTCCCGACAATCAAAACCAAAAGGGCAGCAGGTCTTCTCAACCTGTCTGCCCTTTCTTCTTATTACCTGATTTATCTCTTAATACCCAAATATTACGTCAACCTGATGAGCCAACAATTACACAATAGATACACAAAACACTAATAAAACTAAACAATAGATACACATCTTCTTTTGCCCTCACGGGTCTTGAAACGGGTGCCTATGCTGGCAGGACGGACTTCTCCGAACCGCTGCGCTTGCCCGCACCCAAGCTTATCTTTTTCTTTTCTTGATTCACGTTTCCATTCATCACCGCCCCCATTGCGTCCATTGACTCGCCTACTGTGTCCATTGACGCTCTGGCTGTGTTCATTGACACGCTGGCTGTGTCCATAGACCTACCCAACCGAGTCCATTGAGCACATCTACTGCCGAGAGCGGGAGCCTCATTCGCCCGAGAAGTCGAGCAGGTGGCGCTTGTTCCATATACCATGCACCTGGCTGACCGTATCGGAGGTCATGAAGGATCGTATCTTCTCCTTGTGCATGAAATCGACCAAGTCGGAGAACTCGTCGGGGGTGAGCACCACCTCGATCTGCATCTGCCGCTGGTTGCTGTAGCCGCCATAGACGGGATGGAGCGTGAGGCCGCGGCGCATGGTGTTGATGACATACTGCTGAATCTTCTCGTGGTCGTCGGAGATGATGAAGACGCGCGTCTTCTGATTGATTTTCTCCATGAAGTAGTTGATGACCAGACCGTTGAGCCATGTGCCGATCAGACCCACGAGCACCATTGAGATGTCGTTGACGAGAATGGCCATGGAGCAGATGACGCAGCCACAGACCATGACCGAGGAGCCGAGGTTGAGATGGCAGTACTTATTGACGATCTTCGCCACGATATCGAGGCCTCCCGTCGAGGCGTTGATGCTGAACAGGATGCTCTGGGAGAGACCCAGCACGAGCACGAAGCAGAGCAGGTCAAACCACGGATCGAGCATCACCTGGCCCGTGCCGGCGATGGTGACGGCAAAGAGCGACTGCTTCATGGGGAAAAGCCATTGCAGGAAATCGACCATCGGACCTACGATGAGCGAGGTGTAAACAGTCTTGGCCCCAAACTCATTGCCCAACAGGATGAAGGACAGGATGAGCAACACGATGTTGATCAGCAGCAGGTAGGTACCTACAGAAACGATAGGAAACAACTGATAGACCACCAGGGCCAGTCCTGAGAACGACCCGATGACCAGTTTGCTGGGAACCTGGAAGAAGTGGACGGCCGAGGAGGCCACAAACATGCCCACCGTCATGACGAGCAGTTCCATCCAAAACTTTTTGGTGCTCAGCAAATGACTTACTTTGCTCCATATTTCGGCCACATTGATGGCCTTGCGTGCTTTCTCCGCCGATGATTGTCCCATTTTCATTAAAAGGTTACTCTCACGATAGTTAGTACTTAGGTTCTCTGAAGGCCGATCTCGCAGCTCCCTGAGGAGCATGAGGCCAACCTCCGGCACGCCTCTTCGTTAGATTGATTCTATACGCGTGCAAAGTTACGACTTTCCTATGAACTTGCAAAATATATGAGAAAAAATGTCCGTCCCCAGCGTGATTTTTTTCATATCACGCCGACGGACTCCTCCATTTTTCCTTCGCCCCTACCCTATCTCTTCGCTCCTACGCTATTGCTTCGTCCATTTCAAGGGCTTCTCACACTTGAAATCGTAGGTCATGCGGCCGCTGGTGAAGGTCTCGAACTCAAGTTTGATGGTGGAGGAGGCGCGCAGGTTGAAGAGGAAAGCCTTGTCGTAGATGAAGGCTGTGTCGGGCGCATTGTTGGGTCCGGGCTGGTGGCGGTATTTGCCCACCATCTTACCCTCGCTATAGACGTTGACGATGTTGGCCGTGTCGCTATTGCCCACGGCGAAGCGCTCGCCGTCGCGAAGCACGAGGAAGGTCTGCGTGCCAATGCCCTTGCGCAGCCTCACCTGGATGGTCATCTTGTTTTGGGCCGTGATCTGCGACTTGTGGTTGGCACGGCTCGTGAGCGTGGCCAGCGTGGAGTCGGCATTGTAGGTCCATTGCAGCGGCGTGGCGTCGCTATCGTCCGATCCGCCTGGCACCATCGCCAGCATCGTATCGACCAGCGTCGTGTCGTAATGCTCGCCGTGGAGGGTATTGTTGCCACAGGAGAAGAGAGCGGCCGTGGCCATAAGAAAGAATGTGTAGAGGAGTTGTCGCATCGTAAAAACTGGGGTTTGATGGGGTGAAAACATTAGGATGGGGTGAAATTGCCGAATGAGTTAAAAATGTTGAGATGGGTGAAAATGTTGGGATGAGGTAAGACTTGATCCCTCAGAAGCGCAGCAGCCTCGCGAGGAGAAACAGGCTTCGCCCGTCTGACAACATAGCATCAAACGGACGAAGCCCGATATGGTTCTGAGAAATAGGTCTATCCCTGGCTTAATAGGCACCCCACGGCTTGATGTCGATGTCCTCGGGCTTCACCGTGCAGAAAGCGCGGATGAAGGCGGAGGCCAGACGGCTGTTGGTGATAAGCGGGATGTTGAGGTCGATGGCCGCACGGCGGATCTTGTAGCCGTTGGAGAGCTCGTGGACGGTGAGATCCTTCGGAATGTTGACCACCATGTCGATCTGCTTCTCGTGGAGCATGTCGAGGGCCTGCGGCTTCTTGTCGGCATCCGAAGGCCAATAGACGAGCGTGTTCTCCACACCGTTCTCGGTCAGATAGCGCGACGTGCCGCCCGTGGCATAGAGCTTGTAGCCGTGCTGCTGGAGCAACTTGGCAGCGTCGAGCATCTCGGCCTTCTGCTTCGCGGCACCCGTGGAGAGCAGGATGTTCTTCTCGGGGATGCGGTGGCCGACGGCAAGCATACTCTTGAGCAGGGCCGTATTGGTGTCGTCGCCCAGACAGCCCACCTCGCCCGTAGAGCTCATATCGACACCGAGAACCGGGTCGGCCTTCTGCAAGCGGTTGAAGGAGAACTGGCTGGCCTTGATACCGACATAGTCGAGGTCGAAGAGGTTCTTCTTCGGCTTCTCCACGGGCACGCCGAGCATGATCTTCGTGGCCAAGTCGATGAGGTTGAGCTTCAGGACCTTCGAGACAAACGGGAAGGAACGAGAGGCACGGAGGTTGCACTCGATGACGTAGATGTCGTTCTCGCGGGCCATAAACTGGATGTTGAACGGACCGTTGATATGGAGCGACTCGGCGATCTGACGGCTGATGCGCTTGATGCGGCGCATGGTCTCGACGTAGAGTTTCTGCGGCGGGAACTGAATCGTGGCGTCGCCAGAGTGGACACCAGCAAACTCGATGTGCTCGGAGATGGCGTAGGCCATGATCTCGCCGTCGCGGGCCACGGCGTCCATCTCGATCTCCTTGGCGTGCTCGATAAACTTCGACACCACAACGGGATGGTCCTCGCTGACGTTGGCAGCCAACTGGAGGAAGCGCTTGAGCTCATCGTAGTTGGAGCAGACATTCATGGCAGCGCCCGAAAGGACGTAGCTCGGACGCACGAGGAGCGGGAAGCCGACACGGGCCACAAACTCATCGATGTCCTCCATGCTCGTCAGCGCGCTCCACTCGGGCTGGTTGATACCGCGCTCGGTGAGCATCTGCGAGAACTTGGCACGGTCCTCGGCATTGTCGATGTCCTTGGCCGCCGTACCCAGGATGGGCACGTTCATCGCGTCGAGGTGCATGGCAAGGTTGTTGGGGATTTGACCACCCGTGGAGACGATCGTGCCGTGAGGACGCTCCAGGTCGAAGATATCCATCACGCGCTCGAAGGTGAGCTCGTCGAAGTAGAGACGGTCGCACATATCGTAGTCGGTGGAGACGGTCTCGGGGTTGTAGTTGACCATGATGGAGCGGTATCCCTGGCGACGGATGGTCTGCAGAGCCTGGACGCCACACCAGTCAAACTCCACGGAGCTACCGATACGGTAGGCGCCCGATCCGAGCACGACGACGGAGTTGCGGTCGTTCTGGAAGTCCACGTCCGACTTCGTGCCGGCGTAGGTGACGTAGAGGTAGTTGGTCTGAGCCGGATACTCCGCGGCCAGGGTGTCAATCTGCTTCACCACCGGCAGGATGCCGTAGCTCTTGCGCAACTTGCGCACCACGAGGTTGGCCTGGTGCATGTTCTTGCACTCATCCTCCAGTCCGATGGCGCGTGCTATCTGGAAGTCGCTGAAGCCATAGACCTTTGCCTCGCGGAGCAGGTCCTTGCCCAGCGTGTTGACGTTGTGGCGCTTCAGCTCCTCATCGATGTCGATGATATGGCGCAGCTTGTAGAGGAACCAGCGGTCGATCTTCGTCAGATCGTGGATCTGATCGACGGTGTAGCCCTTGTGCATGGCCTTGGAAATGACGAAGACACGCTTGTCCGTCGGCTCACGCAGCGCCGCGTCGATGTCGTCGATCTCCAGCTCCTTGTTCTCCACATAGCCGTGCATTCCCTGTCCAATCATGCGCAGACCCTTCTGGATAGCCTCCTCGAAGTTGCGACCGATGGCCATCACCTCGCCAACCGACTTCATGGAGCTGCCCAGCTCCTTGTCCACACCGCGGAACTTGCTCAGATCCCAGCGCGGAATCTTGCAGACCACATAGTCGAGGGCCGGCTCAAAGAAGGCCGAGGTGGTCTTGGTGACGGAGTTCTTCAGTTCGAAGAGTCCGTAGCCCAGGCCAAGCTTGGCGGCCACGAAAGCCAGGGGATAGCCCGTGGCCTTGGAAGCCAGGGCCGAAGAACGGGAGAGGCGCGCGTTGACCTCGATGACACGATAGTCCTCGCTCTGCGGGTCGAAGGCGTACTGCACGTTGCACTCGCCAACGATGCCGATATGGCGCACGATCTTGATGGAGAGCGCACGCAGCTTGTGATACTCGCTATTGGTCAGAGTCTGCGACGGAGCGATGACGATACTCTCACCCGTATGGATGCCCAGCGGGTCGAAGTTCTCCATGTTGCAGACCGTGATGCAGTTGTCGTAGCGGTCGCGCACCACCTCGTACTCTATCTCCTTCCAGCCCTTGAGGCTCTTCTCCACCAGCACCTGGGGAGAGAAAGAGAAGGCCTTCTCGCAGAGGCGGGTCAGCTCCTCCTCGTTGTCTGCGAAGCCACTACCCAGTCCGCCCAGCGCATAGGCTGCACGGATGATGACGGGGTAGCCGAGTTGCTCAGCAGCCTTGCGGGCCTGCTCCATGTCCTCGCAAGCCTCGCTCTTGATGGTCTTGACGTCGATCTGGTCAAGCTGCTCGACGAAGAGCTCGCGGTCCTCCGTGTTCATGATGGCCTCCACGGGCGTACCCAGGACGCTCACGCCAAACTTCTTCAGCACGCCGCTCTTCTCCAGTTCCACACCACAGTTGAGTGCGGTCTGTCCACCAAAGGACAAGAGGATGCCGTCGGGACGCTCCTTCTCGATAACGCGCTCGACGAAATAGGGCTGCACGGGGAGGAAGTAGATCTGGTCGGCCACACCCTCGGAGGTCTGCACCGTGGCAATATTGGGGTTGATGAGCACCGTCTCGATATTTTCCTCGCGCAGGGCCTTGAGGGCCTGGCTGCCGGAGTAGTCAAACTCGCCGGCCTCACCAATCTTCAACGCGCCGGAACCGAGAATCAATACCTTCTTTATATGTTGTTCTATCATGACTGCTTCAATGTTTCAACAAACTTATCGAACATAAACTCCGTATCGACCGGGCCCGAGCAAGCCTCGGGGTGGAACTGCGAGCTAAACCAGGGGTTCTCCTTGTGGCGGATACCCTCGTTGGAGGCATCGTTCATATTGACGAAGAGCTCCTCCCAGTCCTTGTCCAGCGTGCGCGCATCAACGGCGTAGCCGTGGTTCTGCGAGGTGATGAAGCACTTCTCCGTGCCCACCATGCGCACCGGCTGGTTGTGGCCGCGGTGGCCGTACTTCAACTTATAGATCGTGGCGCCAGCAGCCTTGGAGAGCAACTGGTTGCCCATGCAGATACCACAGATGGGCTTGCGGCTGCGGCTCATCTGCTTGCGGATGATCTCCACGGCCTCGGAGCACATGTCGGGATCGCCAGGACCATTGGCCAGGAAGAGACCGTCAAACTCCATGTCGGTATAGTCGTAGTTCCAGGGCACGCGGACCACCTCCACGCCGCGCTGGATCAGCTCGCGGATGATGTTGGCCTTGACGCCACAATCGACCAGCACGACCTTGCGGCCCGCACCCTCGTTGTAGCGGACGATCTCCTTGACGGAGACGCGGTCCACGAAGTTGACGCCCTCATAGTCGGCCTCCGGCACGTTGTTGGGCTCATCGTCGAAGAGGATCTTGCCCATCATCACGCCATGCTCGCGCAGCACCTTCGTCAGTTCGCGCGTGTCAATGCCCGTGATGCCTGGCACCTTCTCGCGCTGGAGCCACTCGCCGAGGCTCTCGACGGCATTCCAATGGGAATGCTGCTCGCTATAATCGGATACGATCAATGCGGAGGCGTAGATACGGTCGCTCTCCATGAAGTCGGGAAGACCCGTCTGCTTGTCAAATGTGAATGGCGGCACGCCATAGTTGCCCACCAACGGAAAAGTCATCGTGAGAAGCTGACCCGCATAGGACGGGTCGGTAAGGCTCTCAGGGTAGCCCATCATGGCAGTGTTGAACACTACCTCGCCGGCCACGGGCTGCTCGTAGCCGAAGCTCTTACCATGAAACTCAGTACCGTCGCTGAGCTGTAAGGTTACTTTGCGCATTATTAAGAGTTTTGAATTATGTTCTTATAAAAATTGATATAGGCTCTGCAGACCTGGCGCATGCCACCGTCGGTGGGATAGTCGCCCGTGAAGTACCAGTCGCCATGGTTGTAGGGGATGGCCTCATGGAGTCCCTCTATGCTCTGGAAGACCAGTTCCACAGGCGTCGTCATGCCCTGCGGACGCAGCATCTCGACAATCTTGCGGTTGATCTCCTCCACCGTGAACGGCTTATAGACGCCCTTGACGGGGTTTTCCTCGATGGCGCCCTTCGGCTTGCGCAGGGCCTTGAGACAGTTGCTATAGACCTCGCCGAGCACGTCCTCCATGCCCCGCCCCTGGATCAGCGCCACCGTGGCACGGAAGACGCAAAACTCCTCCAGGTGGGCCATGTCGATGCCGTAGTAGTCGGGATAGCGGATCTGCGGCGCGCTCGACACCACGACGATCTTCTTCGGATGGAGGCGGTCGAGGATGCGGAGGATGCTCTCCTTGAGCGTCGTGCCGCGAACGATGGAGTCGTCGATGATGACCAGGTTGTCCACCCCACCCTCGATGCTCTCGTAGGTGATGTCATAGACGTGGCTTGCGAGGTCGTTGCGCGAGTTGCCCTCGGTGATGAAGGTGCGCAGCTTGATGTCCTTCCAGGCCACCTTCTCAGAGCGCACATGCTGGCGCAGGACACTGATGAGGGCCTCGTCGTCCACCTCCTCGACGCTCTCCAACTGGCGCACCTGCTCTATCTTGCGCTCCGTGAGCCAGCGCTCGCAACCCTGCACGAGGCCGTAGAAAGCCACCTCGGCGGTGTTGGGGATGAAGGAGAGCACGGTGTGGTTGATATCGTAATCGACCGCCTTGAGAACGGGATCCGTGAGCTGCTCTCCGAGCTTCTTGCGCTCGTTGTAGATATCGCGGTCGCATCCGCGGGAGAAGTAGATGCGCTCGAAGGAGCAGGCGGCGTCGCCACGCTGCGGCACGATCTGGTGCATGGAGCACTCGCCGGCCTTATTGACGATGATGGCCTCGCCGGGCTGCAGCTCCTGGATGTCCTCACACTCGAGGTCGAAGGTGGTCTGCAGCACAGGGCGCTCCGAGGCGACGACGACGATCTCGGCGTTCTTGTAGTAGAAGCCCGGACGGATGCCCCAGGGGTCGCGCATGGAGAAGAAGTCGCCGCTGCCGGTGATGCCACAGACGACATAGCCTCCGTCGAAGTCGGTCATGGTCGTCTTGAGCACATTGGCCATCTCGACATGGTCCTCGATGTAGCGCGTGATGTCCTGGTCCTTCAGTCCGTTGTCGCGGGCAATGACAAAGTTGCGCTCCACCTCGCGGTCGAGGCGATGGCCCATCAGCTCCAGCAGGATATAGGTGTCGCTATAGATGCGCGGGCACTGGCCCTGGCGGGTGAGCTTCTGGAAGATCTCCTCGATGTTGGTCATGTTGAAGTTGCCACACATGCAGAGGTTCTTGGCCTTCCAGTTGTTGCGGCGCAGGAACGGGTGCACATAGGTGAGGCCGCTCTTGCCCGTGGTGGAATAGCGCAGGTGGCCCATGTACAGGTTGCCCGCAAAGGGCAGATGGTCGCTCGCGAAACTGGCGTCGGAAAGCTGCTCGGGCGTGTAGTGGCTCAGCTTCTCGTGCACGATACCGAAGATATCGGTCACGGCGTTCTTGCCCTCCGCCCGCTCGCGGAACATATACTCATTACCCGGCTCCGACTGGAGCTTCACGGCCGCCATGCCGGCGCCCTCCTGGCCACGGTTGTGCTGCTTCTCCATCATCAGATAGAGCTTGTTGAGGCCGTACATCCATGTACCATACTTCTGCTGGTAGTACTCCAGCGGTTTCAGCAAGCGAATCATGGCCACGCCACAATCCTCGTGTATGTTATTCTCCATATATCTTGTTCACGCCCGCCACGTCGGCGACGGGCTTATTTAGACATTATTGCTTTTTTGTTATTCCACCGTCACGCTCTTGGCCAGGTTGCGCGGCTGGTCAACATCCTTGCCTTTGCAGACAGCGATATAGTAGGCCAGCAACTGCAGGGGAACGGTGGCCATGAGCGGCTCCAGACACTCCAGCGTGTCGGGCAGCTCGATCGTCGCGTCGGCCATCCGGGTGATGTCCTGCTCGCCCTTCGAGACAAAGGCGATGACGCGTCCCTCGCGTGCCTTGATTTCCTGGACGTTGGAGCGCACCTTCTCGTACATCGCGTCGTGGGTAGCCACGACCACGACGGGCATGTCGGAGTCGATGAGCGCGATGGGGCCGTGCTTCATCTCAGCTGCCGAATAGCCCTCGGCATGGATGTAGGAGATCTCCTTCAGCTTCAGGGCTCCCTCCAGCGCGACGGGATAGTTGTATCCACGGCCGAGGTAGAGGAAATTGTGTGCATAGGTGAAGGTACGGGCGAGTTCGGCCAGCTGGTCGCTGAGCTTCAGCACCTCGCGGATCTTGTCTGGGATGTTGGCCAGTTCCTCGATGGTGCGCACATACTCCTCGCGCGCCACCGTGCCCTTGGCGGCACCGAGGGCGAGGGCGAAGAGGGTGAGCACCGTGACCTGGCCCGTGAAGGCCTTGGTCGAGGCCACGCCAATCTCGGGGCCCACGTGGATGTAGGATCCCGTATGGGTGGCTCGGGGGATGCTGGCTCCCACGGCGTTGCAAACGCCATAGATGAAGGCGCCACGCTCGCGGGCCAGTTCCACGGCTGCCAGCGTGTCGGCCGTCTCGCCACTCTGCGAGATGGCGATGACCACGTCGCCTGGTCCTACCACGGGGTTGCGGTAGCGAAACTCCGAGGCGTACTCCACATCGACGGGCACACGACAGAACGACTCGATGAGCTGCTTGCCGATGAGACCGGCGTGCCAGCTCGTGCCACAGGCCACGATGATGATGCGCTTGGCCGCGAGCAGCTCCTTGCGGTAGTCGATGACGGCCGAGAGGGCCACGTGGTTGTGGTCCACGTTGATGCGCCCGCGCATGCAGTTCTCCAGACATTCGGGTTGCTCAAAGATCTCCTTGAGCATGAAGTGGGGGAAGCCCCCTTTCTCGATCTGTCCGAGGTCGATATCGACGGTCTTGACCTCGGGCAGCAGTTTCTCATTATATATATTGACGATCTGCAACTCCTCGCCGGCTTTCATCACGGCGATGTTGCCGTCCTCGAGATAGACGACCTTGTCGGTAAACTCGATGATGGGGCTGGCGTCCGACCCGAGGAAAAACTCCCCCTCGCCTATGCCCACCACCAGCGGGCTCTGCTTGCGCGCTGCGATGATGGTGTCGGGATGGCGACTGTCGAGCAGGGCGATGGCATAAGCGCCTACGACCTGATGGAGGGCCAGCTGGACTGCAGGCAGCAGTTCGATCTGCTTGCGCTCCTGGATGTACTCGATGAGCTGCACGAGCACCTCCGTGTCGGTATCGGAACGGAAACGGACGCCCTTCTCCTCCAGGCGCGCCTTGATCTCGGCATAGTTTTCGATGATGCCGTTGTGGATGATGGCCAGGTTGCGCGACTGCGAGTAGTGGGGGTGGGCGTTGCGCGCCGAGGGCTCGCCATGGGTGGCCCAACGCGTGTGGGCGATACCGATCGTGCCTCGTGTGTCCTTGTCCGCGCAATAGCGCTCCAGATCGGCCACCTTGCCCTTCTCCTTATCGACGCTCAGCACGCCGTCGGGATTGACCAAGGCCACTCCGGCACTATCGTAACCACGATATTCCAATCGCTTCAACCCCTTGATCAGTATGGGGTAAGCCTGTCTTTTCGTTCCAACGTATCCTACAATACCGCACATAATCTTTTTTAGCTTAAAAGTGTTTTCTAATGAGTGATTGAATAGGGCCAACACGCCACCTTCCTCCGAACGCGTCCTGATCGCGTCGGAAGCTAAAGGGCTGAAACATAGCGCAATAATTTTTTGTTTCCTCTGCCATATTCAAAGTTTGTGCAAAAATACAATTATTTCTTCAAAACGGCAAATTTAAGGCGGTAAATATCACAAAGGATTTCTCCCTCGCGACGTCACGGACCACCACGAAGAGGAGAATTCTTGCCCCACGCGCCTATCCTCCCTCGCCCGCAAGGAGCCGACGGGCCAAGACCTACCCGTATCATGCACAGCGTGTTAAAGTGTGCAATTTGTAGGGGAAAGTTTTGGTGCTGTCAAATAATATTGGTACTTTTGCACACGAAAAGGGTTCTTGTACAACCTGTTATTTTAGTATTTAGGTATATTTGATTATGTCCATATCGAAAACGAGACAAAAACTAGTTGACGTAGCGCGGCAGTTGTTTGCCAAGAACGGCATAGCCAACACTACGATGAACGACATTGCCAAAGCTTCGGGCAAGGGTCGCCGCACGCTATATACCTATTTCAAAAGCAAGGACGACGTCTATTCCGCCGTCATCGAGTCGGAGCTGGAGCGATTGTCGGACAAGCTGGACGAAGTGGCCAACAAGAAGATCAGTCCCCAGGACAAGATCATCGAGCTCATCTACACCCATCTGAGCATGATCAAGGAGACCGTCATCCGCAACGGCAACCTGCGCGCGGAGTTCTTCCGCAACATCTGGAAGGTGGAGCAGGTGCGCAAGAACTTCGACGAGGACGAGATCGAACTCTTCCGCAAGGTCTATTCCGAAGCCAAGGCCGACGGCGAGTTTGACATCGACGACGTCTATCTGGTCGCCGACATCACCCACTACTGCATCAAGGGCCTGGAGGTGCCGTTCATCTACGGGCGACTGGGCCACGGGCTGACCGAGGAGACCTCGCGGCCGATGGTGGCGAAGGTGGTCTATGGTGCATTGGGCAAGACGACTTTGAAACAAGGACAGTAACAACAACAAAATAAAAGATTTATGGGACTTTTAACAGGAAAAACAGCATTGATTACGGGTGCAGCCCGTGGTATTGGCAAGGCCGTGGCGATGAAGTTCGCCAGCGAGGGCGCTAACATCGCATTCACCGACCTTGTCCTCAACGACGACATGGCTGCCGGCCTTGAGGCCACACGCCAGGAGATCGAGGCCCTGGGCGTCACCTGCCGCGCCTATGCGGGCAATGCCGCCGACTTTGCCGAGACCGAGACCGTCGTGAAGCAGATCCACGCCGACTTCGGCAGCATCGACATCCTCGTCAACAATGCCGGAATCACCAAGGACGGCCTGATGCTCCGCATGTCGGAGGCACAATGGGATGCCGTCCTCAACGTCAACCTGAAGTCGGCCTTCAACTTCATCCACGCTTGCGCTCCCATCATGCTTCGCCAGCGTGGCGGATCCATCATCAACATGTCGAGCGTGGTGGGTGTCCACGGCAACGCTGGCCAGTGCAACTACTCGGCCTCCAAGGCAGGCATGATCGGTCTGGCCAAGTCTATCGCCCAGGAGCTCGGCCCCAAGGGCGTGCGCGCCAACTGTGTCGCCCCGGGCTTCATCGAGACTCCGATGACGGCCCAGCTCTCCGAGGAGATCCGCAAGGGCTGGATGGCCAAGATTCCTCTTCGCCGTGGCGGACAGACCGAGGATATCGCCAACGTCTGCCTCTTCCTCGCCTCCGACCTCTCAAGCTATGTCAGCGGCCAGGTCATCCAGGTCGATGGCGGCATGAACATGTAAGGCACGATGCAGCCACTCTACGAGGACAACCACGTCATCGTCGTCTATAAGGAGGTGGGCGAAATCGTACAGGGCGACAAGACGGGCGACCTTCCGCTCTCCTATACCGTCAAGGAATGGTTGAAGGAGAAGTATCAGAAGCCGGGCAACGTCTTTCTCGGTGTGGTCCACCGTCTGGACCGCCCCGTGGCCGGACTGGTCGTCTTTGCCAAGACCTCGAAGGCGCTGAGCCGCCTCAACGATTTGTTTCGCAAGGGTGAGGTCCACAAGACCTACTGGGCCATCGTCCAGCATGAGCCTGCCGAAGCGGAGGGACTGCTGACCAACTGGCTGGTGCGCAACGAGCGACAGAACAAGACCTATGCCTACGACCACGAGGTGGCGGGCAGCAAGAAGGCTATGCTGCGCTACAAGGTCATCGGGCGTAGCGACCGCTACGTGCTGCTCGAAATCCACCTGCTCACGGGGCGCCACCATCAGATCCGCACGCAGCTGGCTCATATCGGCTGCCCCATCAAGGGCGACTTGAAGTATGGCGCGCCGCGATCCAATCCCGATGGAGGCATCAGCCTGCTAAGCCACCGCGTGGCCTTTGTACATCCTGTGAGCAAACAGCCGATCGATGTCGTCTCGCCCCTGCCCGACGAAAAACTATGGCGGGTGCTGGCCGACAGCAGAACGACGGAAGAATAGGTTGTCAAAAGGCTTATGGAGTAGTCAGAAAGGCTCATGGACCTATGGAGTAGTCTGAAGACTTATGGAGTAGTCAGAAAACTTATGGAGTAGTCTGAAAGACAAGTCATATAGCCGAAAGCCCAACCGAATAGACAGAAGACTATCATATCAACCCCAATCAGCCTGAGGCTGGTTGGGGTTTCTTAGTAGTATCCGACCGTTTTTATTAGTATCCGACAGGTTTTATTATACGCCAAAAGTTGTATTGAAACCACACGAACGACCTTGTCACCCTATTTCTCGTAAAAACCTTTTTCTTTTTATTCGCTCTATACTCAAAAACTTTTCGTAACTTTGCCACAAAGAAAAAAAGCAAAGACCATGGTGGAAAGAATTTATCCTGTGGGAATACAGACTTTCAGCGACCTCATCGCAAGACAATGCGTTTACGTAGACAAAACAGCACTCGTCTATCGGATGACCAAGAAGTACAAATATGTATTTCTCAGCCGTCCCCGTCGCTTCGGAAAATCCCTTCTCAGCAGTACGCTTCATTCCTATTTTGCAGGTGAGAAAGATCTGTTCAAGGGGCTTGCCATCGAGGGCTTGGAAAAGGAGTGGACGGAATACCCAGTCCTTCACTTCGACATGTCAACATTCAAGAATTGCGATCTCAAAGATTTACAATCTAAATTCAACGTCTTGCTTTCCCAATATGAAAGCATTTGGGGAAAGAGTCCAGAAAGCAAAACTCTCGGAGACAGACTCAAAAGCCTGATTGTCTCGACAAAAGAGCACACAGGCAAACCTGTTGTCATTATAATAGACGAATATGACGCTCCGCTTCTTGATGTGCTCCACGACGAGGACAAACTCGCAGCGATCAGGACCGTCATGCAGGAGTTTTATGCCCCAATCAAGGCCAATGACGCCCACATCAGGTTCGCCTTCATCACGGGAATCACGAAATTCTCACAGCTCAGCATCTTCAGTACCATCAACAATCTGGCCAATATCAGCATGGACCCAGAGTTCGCTGCCATCTGCGGCATTACCAAGGAAGAACTCACCACGACTCTGAAACAGGACATTGAGCAGTTGGCAGCAACCAACGGATTGACTTTTGAAAGAATGGAGCAAGAGTTGACCGAAAACTATGATGGCTATCATTTCAGCCGCAACTGTCCGGATATCTTCAATCCCTTCAGTTTGATGCGTTGCTTTGCCGCCGGCTACATCAGCAGCTACTGGTTTGCCACAGCCACTCCTACTTATCTGATTCATCAGATGCAAAGATTCAACACAGACGTTATGAATCTGGATGAGGTTTTCGCCTTTCCGTCCTCATTCGACCGTCCTACGGAAAGAATGACGGATGCCCTCCCGCTGCTTTATCAGAGCGGTTATCTTACTATCAAAAGATATGATCCTTTGACCAATGGATACTATCTGGGTATTCCAAACAAGGAAGTAAAGGGAGGATTGATGGAGAACCTGCTGCCGCTTTACACGAATCTGAGCGATGGCACTTCGCTTGGCTTTGCGGCAAAATTCTATCAAGCGTTGGTGTATGGAGATATCGACAAGGCGATGACGCTGATGAGGTCCTACTTTGCCTCTATACCTTATCCAGAAGGCGGAAAGGATGTACTGGCAGATATGCAGAAAAACGAGTATTATTATGAGACCGTTTTCTACATCATGCTTTCGATGATGAACATAGCTGTTCTCACACAGGTAAAGAGTTGTAGGGGAAGAGCCGATGCCGTGATGTTCTCTCCCAGCACCATCTTCGTCTTCGAGATAAAAATCAACAAGTCCGCCCAGGAAGCCTTAGCCCAAATAGACGACAAAGGCTATATGGTTCCTTTTGAGGCAGATGGCAGAAAGCTCGTTAAAATAGGTATCAACTTCAGTACCACAACCAGAACCATCGAGGATTGGGAATACAGAATTCAGGCCAACGATTCGACAACGCCTATTCCTCCTGTGGGCTTGAAAAGTTAGGATTCATATCAGTACATCCAGCAGAAGAAGCGATAGGTCTTCTCCCGAAGGCGTCTCGAGACCATCCCGAAGGCGGGAGGACAAACCCTCCCCCGCCCTACTTCCTGCGCGTATAGAAATACTGTCCTTTGTGCTTCGTCCGTCCGCCAAACTCGATGGCGTGGGTGGGACAATGGTGGTAGCAGGAGAAGCAGGTGAGGCAGTCATCGTGGTGAAGCCACTGGGGCTGACGGCCCTTGCCGCCCTCGATATCGCCTACGGGACAGACGCTGGCGCAACGTCCGCACTTGATGCAGCGATCGGCAACGACATGAAAGGGCTTGTCGGTGATGAGGAAACGCTCAAAGAAGCTCCCCACGGGACCGGAGAAGAACCCTGGGATCGGACCGCGTGTGAGCGAGCGAAAAGAGTCATCACGCCGTCTGCAGTCCCATCGGGCAATGGTCTCAACGAGGGCGTCGAGCTGGCTGGCAGCCTCGTCCTTCTTCTGCTGCTCCTTGGCGGGCGTATCGACATCCATGAAGGGCAGTCCGACATAGGACTCGGGCATGATGATCGAGGCAAAGAGCTGTGGATCAATACCCTTGGCGCGCAGATGGGGCAGCAGACGCTCCACGGTGCGACCGATGGAGTCGCCTGCCGTGAGGATGAGGTAGGCGTAGTGGGACTTTCCACCAGCATCTATCGAAAGCTGGTCGATAAACTGCCGGACAAGGCGGGGCGTACGCCAGCCATGAACGGGAAAGACGAAGCCGATGGCCTCATGTTCTCCGAGGGTATAACGTCCCTCTCCCCCTATCGCGTCGGCCATATTGACAAGCCGATCTCCCAACCGCTCGGCAAGCGTCTGTGCTGCCCATAGCGTGTTTCCTGTGCCTGAGAAATAGAATATCATGGTACAAAGATAATGCAAATCGAGAGCAATACAAAAAGAATCACATTCTTTTTTATTGCCGAGTGCAGCTTATCTTATCAAAAGATAATGCAAATCGAGGGCAATACAAAAAGAATCACATTCTTTTTTATTGCCGAGTGCAGCTTATCTTATTGCAAATCGAGGAAGATTTTTATCTTTTATAGAAGACAAAAGCAAAATTGTCCCACACTTTATCTTCTATAAAAGATAAAAGTCGTATATTTGCAAAAAGTTTCTTCTATAAAAGACAAAATCATGGCAATTATTATTCGTCAATCATATATCGACAAAATAGAAAGGTTTCTTGGCAAGGAGACCATCATCGTCTTAGTAGGCCAACGTCGTGTGGGCAAAAGCTGCATGATGAAGATAATTCGTGACCGTAAAATATCAGATAGCAGCAACAATATCATCTATATAGATAAGGAGAAAAGAGAGTTTGACCACATTCAGACCTACCAAGATCTCAACGAGTATATCGGACAGCATTTTCATTCCGACAAACATAATTATGTCCTTATTGATGAGATACAAGACATCAAGGAATTCGAACGCTCCATCCGAAGCTATCGTACAGAACCCAACACAGATATTATCATCACAGGTAGCAATGCTCGTATGCTGAGCAACGAACTAAGCACCATCATAGGCGGGAGATATAAGGAAATCTATATCCAGTCGCTAAGCTACAACGAGTTTTTGCAATTCCATCATCTTTCGGATAATGACGAAGCGCTTGCTCTGTACATTCAGTATGGTGGCCTGCCTGGCTTAGCCAAAATAGGTTTGGAAGAAGACGACGCCCGTGAGTATCAGACAGATATCTACCACACCGTCTTGCTCAAGGATGTCATCATGCGCAACCAGATAAGAAACGTACCATTCTTAGAGAATCTGGTGCGTTTTCTTGCAGATAATACAGGCAAGCTCATCTCTGCCAACAGTATCGCCAAATACATGAAATCGCAAGGTGAATCAATAACCTCCACGGCCATCATCAACTACATTTCCTTCCTTTGCGAAGCCTACATCCTGCACAAGGTGAACCGCTATGACATCCACGGCAAACGAATCTTTGAAACCAACGACAAGTTTTACTTCGAAGACAACGGCATTCGAAATGCCATTGCTGGAGGAACGCGCGAAGGAGACATTGAGAAAGTGATAGAGAATATCATCTATCAGCATCTCATACGTTTGGGCTATCAAGTATATGTGGGACAATTGCAAGCTGGAGAAATCGACTTTGTATGTACCAAGCCGGGAGGTGAACGCATCTATGTACAAGCGTCCTATATCATCTACGACAAGGCAACGAGAGAGCGAGAGTTTGGCAATCTTCATGCCATCAAGGACAACTATCCGAAGTACGTTATCTCCATGACCCCTCTGCTCACCAAGAATGATGACGACGGCATCACGCACATACATCTTCGCAAGTTTCTGACAGAAGGACTATAAATAGCAGGCTTATCATATTGGGATGCGCCCCTAAAGCCCCTACCCTTGCCCTACCTTGCCCCCCGAGTCTACCGTTGCGGTAAGCACGCATTTTTTCACCCCTTTTTATGAAGTTAAGTTCATAGGCCGATGAAGTTAACTTCGTAGGCTGATGAAGTTAACTTCGTAGGCCAACGAAGTTAACTTACTTTTTCGGGCCAATTATTTGAGTTGTGCAAGCCGTCATGTACACCCAATCATGACACAGCCCGAAACACAATCTTCACTAAACGACAAAGCACCTTGCCGAGGCTTGCTTACGACCGCACATGGCCGTAACTTAGGATCACTCTTAATCATAAGTTAGGACCGATTCGCGGGGGAAATACAGTTGATGGAACGGGTGTGCTGGCGGATTCCACCCTATTAACGTTTTAACGTTTTCGAAATCCAGCATCTCACTTCCCTCCGATCAAAGAAACAACCTTGATTTTTGCCAAACCTGGCCTATCGATTTGATTTTTGTTGGAATATAACGATATTGAGCATTGTAAGCAAACCTATATATTCCTATTTTATCTGGTTTGAAAGTGCAATTCAAGAGCGTGAAAATGCAGAAATAAAAATTGAATCTATGGTTTTATCGACCAGAAAGCCAAGGTTCTGGTTAAGCACAGGAACATCAAGGATTACGGAGAACTTGATACAATGCGGAAGATAGTAGAAGAGAAAGTTAGGAAGAAATCTACATAAGATTTTCGGCCTAATAAGACTATAAGATAAAAAAATGACGTTCTTGCGTAAATTTTACACAGAAATATTTGGTAGCTTGAAACAAAGGTCGTATTTTTACGTAAAATTTACACAAGATATAATGAAAGAAGGTAAAAGAATAGTAGTTATGGGTGGGAGTTTTAATGAAATAAGCAAATGAGCAGCAAGGAATATACATACAGATGGAATCCTCAGAAGGATTTTCTTGAAAAGTATCGTGCTTTAATGGAAAGAGTAAAGCATGGTGACCATTCGGCATATTATCAGGTAAAAGAGTTGCGTACAAAAGAGTTTCGCAATACTGTCGATATCGTCAACCAAGGTGGATATGTAACAGAGAACGGAACGTGTTATTCATTCCCTGATGATTCGGATATGATGAGCAAGACAGTATTCTATGAGCGCGAAATATGTTTGGCGGTGCAAAGCAGCTATCAAACTGTCGTTGAAGTACAAAACATTGACTGTTTGTATGCAGGGGTGCAGTTGAAAGAGCAAGCTTATAATCCTGCCGTATTGAACATGGCCAGCAGGCGTAATCCTGGTGGCGGTGTAGCAACAGGTGCTGGAGCACAGGAAGAAACACTGTTCCGCAGGACGAATTTGTTCCGTTCCCTCTATCAGTTTGCTCCCTTTGCGGGGATGTATCGTATCAAGCGTTCTCACTACCAGTATCCCCTTGACAGGAATTTTGGAGGAGTTTATACGCCCGATGCCATCTATTTTAGGGAAAGTGAACAGAAGGGCTATGCCTTGCTGGATAATCCTGTCAGCCTCTCGTTTATCACAGTGGCTGGTATGAATCGACCAGACTTAACGACAAGTGGAATGATTGCCAACCATCATGTAGAACCTATCAAGAACAAGATACGAACTATCTTCCGTATTGGTTTGATTCATCGTCACGACTCACTAGTACTTGGAGCCTTGGGGTGCGGAGCATTCCGTAATCCACCACGTCATGTAGCACAACTGTTTCATGAGGTGATGGAAGAGCTGGAGTTTAAAAACAAGTATCGCAAGATAGTGTTTGCTATACTTGATGACCATAATGCCCATCAGAGCCACAATCCTGAAGGCAATTTGAAGCCGTTTGCTGATGAATTTACGAAAAGGGATGTATGATGTCGCTGAATGACATCTTCAGAGGGAAAGAAACTATTAACAACAGCAAAGGCTGTGGTGGTGTCATGCGTATTGCCCCCATTCCGCTTTATGCTGCCGTTGACAACCGTATGGACATCATGGAGGCGGACAAGTTGGCTGGTGATGCCGCAGAAATCACCCATCAGCATCCGCTTGGGTATATACCTGCATCCTTGATGTCGCATGTCATCTATCGTTTGGTCTTGGATGAGAATCCGACAAGAGAAGGCCTGATAGAGTATATATATGAGGGAATTGGGAAACTTGACGATCTGTTTCCGCAGCATCATCGGGAAGTTTTAGAGATGATGGGGATTGCAAGAGTTGCAATAGATCTCTCGGCAAACGACCATTCTGACCTTCAGAATATTGGTGCGTTAGGAGGCGGATGGGTCGGTGAAGAAGCACTCGCCATTGCGCTATACTGTGCAATCCGCCATTTCGACAACTTTGAGGAAGCAATGATTGCGGCTGTGAATCATGGTGGTGATAGCGACAGTACTGGAGCTGTAACAGGCAATATATTAGGTGCTGCCATAGGCTATGATGCTATTCCGCAGTTTTTCAAAGATGATTTAAAACTACACGACGTTATCCTCCACATGGCAGATGACTTGCATTGTGGAGAAGTGACAAAGATGTAAATCAAAAAAATGGGCGCAGGGTGTTATCCACGGAGAATTCCCCCTGCGCCGTAAAGTATTGAGAGTGTCAGCCGTATTGAAATCGTAGTTCTTACCTGCGTCTGATGTGTATGAAATGTTTTCTTGCATCAATTCCTTTATCGCTCTGAGGATAGTGTCAGAACTACAAGTGCGAAGTGTCGGATGAAGCGAGAGATGGTTCATCAAATGAGTAGTGACATCCTCAATACATGAGCCACCACAGAAGTAGACACTCATGAGTGAACGGATGATTTCGCTGTACTGGTAACCGAAGGTTTTCGTTAAGCCAGATGAGCAGAACTAAGTTTACTTGAGCTCTGCCATGGCGAGAAAACGTGCCATGAAATGGAACAATCTACACCTTAGACCGAGGGTTGAGTCGATTACAGAAGACAATGTGGAGTCAAATTGCTCCATGATTGAAAATATTCCTCCAAAAGGAGTGAGTTTCTCGGATTTTATTTGTACTTTTGCCATGTCTTGTTGACTTTTTACCGTCTTTGGTATTGCAACACTAAGATAGGTGAAATTTCTGACATGGCAACATCTTGGGCAACTTATTGTTGCCCAGGATGTTGTAAATAATGTTAAACTAAAGAGTTGCGGAATTAAGGGGAAATAGAAGACATTAATAAGGTGATAAAGCAGATAGAACTACCTTCTAATGATAGGTACTTACAAACTATTCTATTATCTGATTTAGATGTAGAGGAAATAGAGGACAGAAAGAAGATTAAAGAAATGATGTTTAATCACATTGATAAGGTTACTGTTAATAGGGTGATGAAGGGTAATCACAAATGTGTAGAGATTACAATCACTTCTAAGACTAAGCTAACCTTTGTGTTCCTCTATGATAGCTGGCTAAACGCACATAGAAAGGGAGAATGTAACCTATTCTATGAAGATAAGCCAGTATATGAGATAGACGGAGCTATTATAAGACAGAATGAAGGAGTACAGAAGATGCTTTACCAGAAGATAGGGCTACCAGAACTAACTTCTAAAGAGCTAGGGGAAGCTGCTATTAGGTATGCTAAAGCACAGCAGCAATCATAAATAAGCATAAAAATTCAGTCTTTTGGCTGGATTTTTGCGCTATTTTCGTATCTTTGTGGCTAATTTTATCAATTTAGATATGAATTTTACGGAATTAAGAACAGAAATAAATAGCTGCATAACTCTGGATTTTCAAGAAGCCAGCAGTAAGTTACAGCAAACCATATTTAGCCTTAGAAAGGCTGATATTTTAAAGTTGATAGTAGAAATTGGCACAATTCCAGAGGATATTGCGCACGATTCTACAGAAGAGAAGTTATACACTAAGGCTTCTGACATTCTGTTTGCAAAAGCATTACAAGAAATGAACCTAGAAGTTAAAGTATTAACACAAAGAGCTGATTGTGCTGACATAGTAGCACAAAGCCACTATCACAACTATAGTTTAGTTGGTGATGCTAAAGCTTTCAGATTGAGTAGAACAGCAAAGAACGCAAAGGACTTCAAAGTAACCTCTATGGCTCATTGGAGAGGTGATTGTGATTATTCGGTTTTAGCGTGTCCTTACTATCAATATCCGAAAAGCAGTAGCCAGATTTATAAAGATGCACTAGATAATAACATTTCATTATTCAGTTGGGAATATCTTTATATGTTGCTAAAAGAAGGAGTTGTAGAAAGTCCTTCCCAAAACCTTAAAGAGTTATTTAACCAAAGTGCAGTAATAGCAAATAAAACTAGTGTAGGTAATGCTAAAGCTAACTTTCTGTTAGAACAGAATAAGAATATTGCTGATATTATAAATATGCCACATAGTAAATTTATCAGTTACTTTGATAGTATTAAAAAGATGCTTATTAAACGTGGCTATACAGAAATAAGCTATTATGAGAATGAGATTAACAGAGTAAAACAGTTAAATCGAGAAGATGCTATTAATGAGCTTTTAATGAGTATGAAGCTAGATAGCAAAATCTCAACTATTAAGCAGTTTATTGAGCAAATAAAGAAATGATAGAAGAATATGTAAATAAGATTATTAACGGTAATTGCGTAGATGTGATGAAGTTGTTTCCAGACAATTCTATTAATCTGGTTGTTACTTCGCCACCTTATGACAATTTAAGAACATACAAAGGATATACATTCCCATTTGATGATATAGTTACAGAGCTATACAGAATTATAAAAGAAGGAGGTATAGTTGTTTGGGTAGTGTCAGATGCCACAATTAATGGCAGTGAAACTTGTACTAGTTTTAAGCAAGCATTAACCTTTGTAGAAAAAGGTTTTAGATTGCACGACACTATGATTTTTCAGAAGACAAACCCAGTTCCGCAAATTTACAGAAAGAGATATACAAACGTTTTTGAATATATGTTTGTATTCTCAAAAGGTGCAGTAGCAACACACAATCCTATTAAAGTCCCTTGCCTTCATGCTGGACTAGAATTAAAAGGAACAACTTACAAGAATTATTCTAAAGGCGAACAGAGTAGAACGAAGTTGGCAAATCCAGTAAAGGCAGAGAAGTTAAAGGGTAATATTTGGGAATATGTTGTAGGGAAAAAGGCTGTAGACCAAGAAGCAAAGAAGCACCCAGCCCCATTCCCTTATGAACTGGCTTTAGACCACATTAAGAGCTGGACTAATGAAGGTGATATAGTTCTAGACCCTATGTGTGGTAGTGGCACTACTTGTATAGCAGCTATGGATTTAAAGCGTAATTATATCGGTATTGATATTAGTGAAGAATACTGCAAACTTTCGGAAGACAGAATAAATATTCATAAAGACGTAGAACTTTCACTTTTTGATTAATCGAGTAGGAGGTAAATACTAATCGTAGGTGTTATCTCCTACTTTCGTATTTACCGACCTCTCACACCACCGTACATGCCGTTCGGCATACGGCGGTTCCTATTTTGGGTACCATTCGAGATACGCATCCATTAGGCAACTGTAACCTGCCCTCTTTAAATTCATGGTGGATATGGCTGTGTGCACACAGTAGTTCTTAGCCATACGCCAATAACTCTGACGAGCATTGCCTATGGATTGAGCAATTTCGTATCCTATACCACATCTAATGAGGTTTGCCACCTTTGTCTTGACTTTCTTCCAAGTTTTCCATATACACATACGTATTCTACGTCTTAACCATTCGTCTGTTTCAAGCAGAAGACGCTTCATATTGGCAAGGTGATAATAGCCGACCCACCCTCGTATGTATTCTTTCAGCTTTTGCTTTCTCTTGGAATATCCCCACCCATTGCTGCGACTTGTCAGTTCTTTCAGTCTTGATTTCATCTTTGCTTTGGACTTGGGATGCACCGTGAGTTGGCATTTGCCTTTCATCACATAAAAGGAGTAGCCGAGATATTTCACTCCGCGTACATACGACACTACGGTCTTTTCCTTGTTGACTTTGAGATATAGAGTATTCTCTATAAATCGGGTTATAGACTCCTTCACTCGCATTGCAGCCCTCTTTGATTTACAGAATATCATCGAGTCGTCGGCATAGCGCACAAAGGGGAGGCCTCTGCGTTCAAGTTCTTTATCCAACTCGTTGAGCATGATGTTGCTCAACAACGGACTTAACGGTCCGCCTTGGGGAGTTCCTTCCTCGCTCGCTTCAAACAATCCTTTGTTCATTACACCACTTCGGAGATATTTGTGTATAAGACCGACTACTCTGCCGTCTTTTATCGTACGGCTGAGGATTTCTATGAGCTTGCTATGGCTCACGGTGTCAAAGAAGCGTTCAAGGTCGAGGTCTACTACATAGGTGTAGCCTTCGTTGATTATCCTTTGCGCTCCACGCAGTGCATCATGGCATCCTCTTCTCGGTCGGAAGCCGTAGCTTGTCATGGAGAATTGGTTCTCATAGATGGGAGTCAGTACTTGGTTGATGGCTTGTTGCACCAGACGGTCTACTACTGTAGGTATTCCCAAC
>ERZ827043.1036-NODE-1036-length-30520-cov-11.182636_pt1 | contig 30520 bp, 30 predicted proteins | sample MGYA00519923_ERZ827043 | MGnify/ENA primary metagenome ERZ827043 (study PRJEB31778, sample SAMEA3449251) | human gut metagenome | biome: human gut; feature: human-associated habitat; material: faeces | place: United Kingdom | collected 2010/2012 ... | reverse complement strand
CACGCCTTTCTGCTATTTCTTGCTAAGCTCTACCCCAACTATTGACACAGAGCCTTATAATCTGGTACACGTATTATAGGGCACGTGGTCTGAAGAACGAGTAATAGGATAAGAAGAACGCATCATGAAAAGATCTCTCCAAAAGGTTTGGAACGTAATCAGCACTATCATCGTCGCGATCGTTGTGATCCTGGCGCTGCTTCTGGTCGGGGCGCGGGTTGTCGGCCTGCAGGTGTTCACCGTGCTCTCCGGTTCTATGGAGCCTACATATCACACCGGTTCGCTTATCTATGTCAAAAAGGTCGACCCGTACACTATCGAGCCCGGCCAGCCCATCACCTTCATGCTGGATGAAAACACCATCGCGACCCACAGGGTCGTGGGCATCGTTCCCGATGAGGAGGATCCCACGGTCATCCGCTTCCGCACGAAAGGCGACGCGAACGACGCCGAGGACGGCTCGCTCGTACATTATAAAAATGTGATCGGCACGCCTGTCTTCTCCATCCCGTATCTTGGCTACGCTGCCGATTATATCCAGCACCCGCCCGGGATGTACATTGCCATCTCTGCCGGCGCTGTCCTGCTCCTGCTCGTGTTCCTGCCTGATATCTTCGCCGAGGAGGACGATAAGGAGAAAGACAAGACCAGGGAGAAGCGCGCGAAGAAATCCGCCAAGCGCGGCAAGGCCGCGCATGATACGGCAGTCAAGGCTGCCGAACCCGCAGCGGTCGAGGCCGCCGAGCCCGCAGCCCCGGAGGAACCCGCGGACGCCGGCCTGACGGACGCGCCCACCGAGGAAAACGATGACCTGCTCATGGTCGATGATGTAGACGCCATCTGCCGGGAATTTGAAGCAGGCCGCTTCGGCAAGGACTGACGAAGCGGGAAGCGGTGCGCAGCGCGTTCCGCATTGATGCAAAGGGCAATGCCGCAAGGCTCCCTATATAACATTTTTAGGAGGTTTTCGTAGTGAAAACAAAAAGCAAGGCTCTGCTCCTGACTCTGTGTGCGGTATTGCTTGTCGCCGCCTCAGTAATGGGAACAATGGCGTACCTGACTTCCACCGACAAGGTTGAAAACACTTTCACCGTCGGCAACGTGAAGATCACTCTGGACGAAGCCAAGGTCGACACTGACGGCACTCCGGTAACTCCCGCAGAGCGCGTCAAGGCCAATGAGTACAAGCTGCTGCCGGGTCACACCTACACCAAGGATCCTACCGTCACGGTCAAAGCAGTCAGCGAGAGCTCCTACGTCCGCATGAAGGTCACTTTCAATAATGCTGCTGATATCATCGCAATGTGCATTGATCCTGAATTCGCAGAAGACGACCCCACCGGCGTTGAGAACGCATATCCGCTGATCCGCATGGTCAAGTTTGTTGAAGCCAACGCGGCAAAGTGGGACGGCATCATCCCTGATAACATGTTCGACATCGAAAAGATGCTGGGCAGTGCAAAGTACTTTGCTTACGACAAAGCTGCCGACACTCTTACCTATTACTTCTACTACACCGAGACTGTCGCAGCTCCTACTGCTGACGTTGTGCTGCCCGTTCTGTTCGACAGCATCACTGTTCCCGATTTTGTCACCGGAGAGCAGCTCACTGCGCTCAACAACTTCAAGATCACCGCAGTTGCCGAAGCCATCCAGGCTGACGGCTTTGCCAATGCTGACGCAGCATGGGCTGCCTACGCAGGCTGATTTCCTGTGATTCCAACAAGCCGAAAGAATAAAACTTCCGGCGCCCTGTTGAAATAAATTCCCAATAGCAAATTCTGAGGAAAGGAGGGAAACGACGTGAAGAAGAAAGGTTTGGCAATGGTGCTGGCGCTGGTTCTGCTGGCTGTCTGCGCTGTTTCCGGTACTCTGGCATGGCTGACTGCAAAGTCTGATACGGTTGTCAATACGTTCACCACGAGCGATATTGAGGTAAAACTTGAGGAGACGAAGGGCACTACCGTAACTGGTGGCAAGGAGTTCAAGATGATCCCTGGCTATGATCTTGAGAAAGACCCGAAAGCTTGGGTCGTGGCTGGCTCTGAGGATTGCTACCTGTTTGTGAAGCTGGATTGGGCAAACAATACCTACACTTCTGGTGAGACTACTAAGAACTATCTTACTTGGGTTATTGCAGACGGCTGGACGCAGCTCACTGGTGTTGAGGGTGTTTACTACCGCATTGTCAAGTCAGGGGATATGAGCAGCGACAACGGTGTGACCAAATCCTATCCTGTTCTTAAGGACAATAAGGTCACTGTCAGCGGCGATATCACCAAGGAGATGATGAACGCTTTCACGGCTGCAAATCTCCCGAAGCTGACCATCACGGCTTATGCCTCTCAGCTCTACAAGTCCGCAGGCGCGGAATTTACCGCTGCAGAAGCATGGGCGAACGTCACTCATTGACCTCGTAACTCTGTGATCCATCTGCGCGGAGGCGCAGTACATTACATATTTGTTTAAGGAGAAGAGTACATGAAAAAGAAGATCACCGCGATATTCCTGTGCGTAGCACTGGTCGCTATCGCAGTAGTAGGTGCATCTCTCGCCTACTTCACCGACACCAAGACTGCCACGAACACTTTCACGATGGGTGATGTCAAGATTAAGCTTGATGAAACCAACGTCAATGATCCCGAGGGCGACCGTGTCACCAGCAACGAATATAACGTTTACCCCGGTGCTGTCGTGACCAAAGACCCGATTGTCCATAACACTGGCAAAAACGGTGCTTATATCCGCGCTATTGTTACCGTTGAAAACGGCATGAACTGGCTGGGCCTCTACAACGATAACGTCTGGACTGCTCCGCAGGAGGCTGCATTCAATGCTCTTATCAACAATACGCTCGGTGAGGACTGGGAGCTTGTTGACATTACTTATGATATGTCTGGCCCGGATCATCCCACCAGTGATTTTGTTGCGACCCTGAAATACACCAAGGTTTTGGATGCCGGTGCTGATACGTCCGCAATGTTCTCTCAGATCGCTTTCCCGGCAAAAATGACGGGAAATGATGTGACTACGCGCATTGCTCAGAACGGCAACTTTGGCATCAACGTTGTTGCTCAGGCTATTCAGATTGACGGCTTCGATACTTGGGAAGCTGCTTTTGCCGCATTCGACGCTGAGTGATTTGATCTGACAAATAATCACTAAACACAAACGTTTTCTTATATGGTCTGCACCCTTTGCGGTGCAGATCATATGAGAGCATCCGGGGATATTCGGGATGTTCTCATATGATCTGGTAACGATCATAGAATTATGTAAACATCCCTTTTGGGAGTAATAGCAATTTCAGCTTGAGAGGAGCACGGACTATGAAGCGAAAACTGTTGATCCTGTCGGTGCTGGCGATATGCGTCGCCATTGTCGCCGCCGGGACTCTTGCGTACTTTACTGCGGAAGACACGGCGCACAACGTCATCACTTCCGGCGGCGTTGACATCGAGCTCAAGGAATGGGCGGATGAAGCGAAGCAGACGCCGTTTGAGGACGTGACCGGCATCATGCCCGGCGTGACCGTTACCAAGATTGCCGAGATCAAGAACACCGGCGCGTCAGAAGCATGGGTCCGCGTGCTCATCACGAAGGACATCCAGCTCGCGGGCGACGGCGAAGTCGACCCCGACCTGATAAAGCTCGGCCTGAACACGACGGACTGGACGCTTGGCACGGACGGGTACTACTATTATAATAAGGCGCTGAAGCCCGGCGAGACCACCGCGCCGATCCTTAGTTCCGTGACCTTTGAGCCCACCATGGGCAACGAGTACCAGAACGCGGCCGCAACGGTCGATATCAGCGCACAGGCCGTGCAGACCGCCAACAACGGCACCAGCGCTCTGACTGCGTCTGGTTGGCCTGCAGCATAAGGAGGCAGCAGCATGAACAAGAAAAAGCTTATCGCAGCAGCTATCTGCTTGGTTCTGGTCATTACCGCGGCACTGCCCGGCACGCTGGCCGTCTCTGCTGACGCAGCTTCCAGCGACGGCACCATCTCGGTCGCGACTCCGGAAACCGCGCAGACTCCTGCCGATTCCGTCGTGACGGACGATGCCGCACCTCAGAGCGAGTCCGAGACCCCGGCAGAGCCCAAGACCTGCACCTGTGACCCCGCACCCGCTGAGGGCGAGGCGCATAAGGAAGGCTGCCCTCTGTACGTCGCTCCCGAGAAGCCCGCGGAGGAGCCCAAGACTGAGCCCGAGGCCGAGACCAAGACCTGCACCTGTGACCCCGCCCCTGCCGACGGCGAGGAGCACAAGGAAGGCTGCCCCCTGTACGTCGCTCCTTTCGTGCACCTTGAAGGCTGCGCTGACGACTGCACAGCCGAGGACTGCAAGTGCACCTGCCACCTGATGAAGAAGATCATGGAGTGCACCACGCTGGATGAGATCTGGGAAGTGCTCGAAGCCGCTTCGGAAGAGGCCCTCGAAGCACTGACTGATGAGCAGAACAAGAAGATCGACGCAAGAATCGAGGAGCTGGAGCCTGTTCCCGCCCCTGCTGTCACGCTGAAAGCGGCCGATTCTATTGTGGAAAGTGAAATTTTTGTTCCAACCGCCAATTACACGAACGTCGCACCCTTTGGAGAGCCTGTTGGCCGTGGACAGTAAGGAGGATTAAGAATGAAAAAGAAAATACTTTCATTCATGCTTAGTCTTGCCATGCTGAGCACGATTGTCATTCCTAATTCAGTCGCTTATGCTGCGGATACTGATGACGGTTTGAATCTAAGCAAGACTGCAACATACAACAAGGCCGACAACAGTTATACTATCACACTGGAAGCCTATGCAACAGGTGAATTCACTTCCACCACCGTGAAAGAAGATATCCCTACGGATATTATTCTGGTTTTGGATGCATCTGGTTCAATGGATAGCAATATGTCCACGGTAAGTTATCGGGCTTATACAAATAAACAAAATAGCAACCTCTATTCAAAGCGGCACAATGGCGGCGATGAAAACCTTTGGTACAAAGACGGAAATAAGTATTATTCTGTCTCCGTATTGGCCGAGGAGAAATTCGTCTATACGCCGCTCGGAAGTCTGGTAAACTACGATACGTACTGGGGCAGTCTTACAACGGATTGCTACTATTACTATGCAAATAATCTCTATGAAAAGGTCGGGGATTCGTATGAAAGGGTAACTCTGACTAGGGAACGTGATAGCTGGCGGGATCCTTATATTTATACCTACACATTTTCTGACGGAACATCTGTAACAAGCAGCGACAATGGCGGCACACCGGAATTCGGCACCCATGCACCGCTTTACACGGCTGGTACGCAGACTGTATATACCTACATCTACACAGATGGGAATGGGAATCAGCAGACTATCGGAACATCTGTTGGAGCATCCACAAACTTCGCAGAGGCAACTCTGTATCAGAGAGTAACGAACAATTCAACTTCCCGCCTTGATGCCCTCCAAATTGCAGTGAACGAGTTTGCCAACAGTGTCGCAGAGAAAGCGAAAGGCGCCGATGGACAGTACGGTAGCAGCGATGACGTAAATCACCGTATTGCTGTTGTGCGATTCACGGATTATGCAACAGATCTGACAAATGGCCTTGTCGACATGGATACTGCGAGTGGTCTGACGACAGTCACAAATGCTGTTAATAGACTTAGTCCAGGAGGCAATACTGCTCCGGCAACTGGTTTGGATACCGCAAACAATATTTTTTCCAAAAATCCCGTAGATGCGGGTAAGAGAAATCGAGTCATTGTTCTTTTCACAGATGGATATCCGGCAGAGGGCGGAACAAATAATATAAACTATACTTGGTGCGATAGTGCAATAGCAAGTGCCTATACCAGCAAAAACACTTATGGTGCCACCGTGTACACAGTTGGTATTTTCGACGGCGCAAATCCGGATAGTGATATAGACACAAATTTTGAGTATGGCAATCGTAGCAATCGGGAAATAAACGGAAAGCAGCTTGTCGCAGCAAACCGGTATATGCATTATACATCAAGTAACTTCTCCGATGCTACGTCCCTCCGGAACGGCGGTGGAAAAACAGGCAATGGGTATTACCTTTCTGCTGCCGATGCGGATACATTGAATAACATCTTCCAGCAGATTTCAGGAAATATCAGTGAGGGTGGTTCCACAACAAAGTTGGATGAAAGCGCAGTCATTCGGGATATCGTTGCACCGGCGTTTGAAATGCCTGCAAATGCAGAAAATGTCAAACTTTATACAGCGGAATCCAATGGCAGTGTGAATTCGTGGAAAACACGCCAGAGCTTTGACGGAAATGTAACGATCGATCCAGATACCAGTGCAGTCTCCGTTTCGGGCTTCTCGTTTAAGGATAACTGGTGCGGTAATGAGACGATCGATGGTCAGGCGCGATTCCATGATGGTAAGAAGATCATCATAGAATTCACCGTCCAGCCCAAGACTGGTTTCCTCGGCGGCAATGATGTTTACACCAACACCAGCGCCGGAATCTATGAGAATGATTCTGCCGCAACTCCGATCAAGGAGTTCGAAAAGCCGCAGGTTAACGTCCCCATCAAGGACGTGACCGTCGAGGCCAAGGATAAGAACGTCTACCTCAAGGGCTCCGTCACCACAGATCAGCTCAAGTCCGACGCGACCGTCAAGGTCGGCGACGTTAGCCTTGACCTCACCAAGGATAACTACGGACTGGCAGATTGGCAGACCGAGTACGTCAATATCACGGTCACGATCACAGACAAGGACGGCAAGACATTCAATGCCGATGACCTGACAGGTCTGACTGAGGACAAAGATTTTACCGTCACCGTCACAGTCTCCCCCAAGACTGCGGGCACTACCACACCTGAAAAGGGTAACGCAGCCACTGCAAAATCCGGCACAGACACAAAGAAGATCAACGTCTTCAAGCCCGTGCTGACGTTCAAGGATTCCACCGCCTACTACGGTGAAACCGTCCCGACAAACAACGATTTCGGCGGCAATAAGGTAAGCGAAGTGTGGAAGCACGACACGACCGAGTCTACCACCATTACCATGCTCGGCGATAAGCCGGCGCTGGACATCACCTACACGCCCGACAACTTCAAGATTTTTGACGGCAAGTACGGCAAGGCCGATGTCCCCGTAAAGGCAGATGTCAAGATTGGCGGAGTCGATGTGAACGAGTACACCACGTTCGAGCATCAGGATTGCACCGGCAAGACCTGTGCGCTGCCTGATGGCTATCACTTCTGGATCCACATCAAGACCTGCACGCTGAGCATCACCAAGACCGGCGGCGCGGCTGATGAGTCCTACGTGTTCGTCGTGAAAAAGGACGGCCAGCCGTATTCCGAAGTGACCGTCTGGGGCAATGGAACCGAAACGATCGTTGAGCTGCCCGTTGGTACTTACACTATCGAAGAGGGCACCGGCTGGAGCTGGCGGTACACCGCTAATAACGGCGGCAGCGCTGCGCTGACGGCACAGAGTCCCACCGGCAGCATTACCTGCACCAATACGAAGACCAACGACCAGTGGCTGAACGGCTTCAGCACAGTTGTCCGCAACATCTTCGGTTTTAAGCACTGAGGAAGGAGGGAATGAAAAATGTATAAAGCCAGATATGAAGGCAAGCACGGCAAGCCTCAGGCACAGTCTGTGATCGCAAGACCCCGCCGCAGAGGCAGAGCGACAGCAATGCTCCTCGCCACGGTCATGCTCTTTGCGCTGGCCGTCGGCGGTACCATCGCATGGCTCACCGATAAAGATAGACCCCTCGTGAACACATTTGATCCCTCCAAAGTCACCTGTGAAGTGCAGGAAAAATTTGACGGTAAAGTGAAATCCGATGTCAACGTGAAGAACACCGGCGATATCGATGCTTTCATCCGCGTCAAGCTGGTGACCTACCGCACGAATGATGCCGGTCAGCACATCGGCGGCACGGCGGCGCTTCCCCAGTTCACACTTGGCGCAAACTGGGTCGAGTACAACGGTTATTACTACTATACTCTGCCCGTTGCGCCGGGAGATAAGCCCGCGACTAAATTGACTGACAGCATGACGCTGACCGAAAGCTACGATGACGCGGACGGCGGCCATCAGTCCATCGATGTTATGGCAGAAGCGATCCAGAGCGTTCCGGAAGCGGCTGTTAAGGCAGCCTGGGGCACAGGCTTCTCAATCGGCACAGACGGCAGTCTGATTGTACCGGCTAACTAAGGGGGTGGAGACATGAAAAAGTCATTCAAAGCGATCACATCCCTCGTGCTCATGGTACTCGTGCTTATGAGCCTGTCGGTCAGCGCGTTTGCGGCGGCTCCGTCTCCCACCGCTTCCATCACGTTCCGCGGTGAGAAGCAGGGCTTCGGGTTCCAGTCCGGCGACATGAACTATACCGCGACCGACCTGTTTGACAGCTTCAAGAACGTCATGCCCGGCGATAACCTGACCGAGAGCATCAGCTTCACCTATGCTCCGCAGGACGCCGCGGACTGCGACTTCGTGAATCTCTACATGAAGGCAGTTCCCCATGACGAGACCGCAAACCCCCTCACCTACAGCGAGACCTTTGAGAACACCGACGGCAAGGATCAGGCCAATGTCGACGGTCAGCGCGATGAGACCGTCGCGACGATGTCCGATTTCCTCTCTCAGCTCACCATGACGGTGAAGGCCGGCGGCACGGAGATCTATAACAGCACTCCCGACCAGACCGGGGCTCTGACCGATTACGTCTTCATCGGCAAGTTCTATAAGGGCGAGGGCACCACATTCACCGTTGATCTGAACGTGCCCATCACGCTTGACAACAGGTATGCCAACCGCGTCGGTGAGGTCGACTGGGTGTTCCATGTGGACGGCTTCAACGAGACCCAGCTCACCGTCACCAAGAACTGGAGCGACGGCAACGCCAGCCACGCCAATGACAGCGTCACCGTCAAGCTGCTCAAGGACGGCAAGGAGACCGGGACCACTCAGGTGCTCAACGCCGCGAACAACTGGACCTACACCTTCGATAAGCTCAATGCGGACAGCACCTGGACGGTCGAGGAGGAGCCGGTCGACGGCTACACCCCCAGCTACAAGACCGAGGGCACGACTGTCACCATCACCAACACCGCGAATGATCCCGGCCCCAATCCAAAGGTTCCGCTGGACATCACAGTGATAAAGAAATGGAGCAATGACACGCTCAAGAACCGTCCCAGCTCTGTTACCGTAACGCTTTATGACGGCGATGTCGCTTATGACACGGTGCGCCTGAGCGCTGCGAACAAGTGGACCTACCATTGGAAAGACCTCAACGCTTACGGCAACTGGCGCGTCCTTGAGACCAACATTCCCAGGGGCTATGTCCCGTCCTACAGCGTTTCTGCCGACGGCGCTGTCGTGACCATCACGAACAGCAAGAGCCTGATCCAGACCGGTCAGCTCAATTGGCCTGTTTGGGTGCTTGGCGGCGCCGGTGTTGCCCTCGTTACTCTCGGCGGGGCAATGATGCTCAAGAAGAAGAGAGAGAACGATGCCTAAAAAAGCGGGCATCGCGATCATGGCAGCAGGAGCAGTGCTGATCATTTCAGCGCTGCTCCTCTTCGTCCATAACCGTCAGGAGGACGCACAAGCCGGGCAGGAGGCCGAGAGCCTGCTCGAGAGCGTCGAGGCGGTCATCGAGGCGCAGGCTGTCCGGAAGCCGTCGCCGAGTCCGGGCGTGTCGCCGTCGCCTGCGCCGGTAGACCCGACGATGCCGACCGTCACGATCGACGGCTATGATTATATCGGCTATGTCGAGGTTCCCGTGCTGGGGCTGAAGCTGCCGGTCATGGCCGAGTGGGACTACGACCGGCTGAAGATCGCGCCCTGCCGTCAGTTCGGCTCCACGCGCACGGACGATCTCGTGATCGCCGCGCACAATTTTGAGAGCCATTTCGGGCGACTGAAGGAGCTCACCGGCGGCGAGACGGTCATATTCACGGACATGGATGGCGTCGTCAGCACCTACTCCGTCACGAGGCTCGAGACGCTGAACCCGAATTCCGTCGAAGCCGTGCAGAACAGTGGGCATGACCTTGTCCTCTACACCTGCACCAAGGGCGGCAAGACGCGCGTCACAGTCTTCTGCGACCGTGTTGACGATGCGGGAAGCGCCGCATTACCGGTACCGCAGGCATAATAAATAAAAATTGGGTGTACCCGCGCTGAACGGGTACACCCAATTTCATTATGGAAAAAGAGTTATGAACGCATATAGCAGCCGCCGTTGACGTCGATGCAGGCGCCGGTGACGTAACCGGCTTCCTCGGACGCGAGGTATACGACGGCGTAGGCGACGTCCTCGCAGGTGCCGATCTTGCCCATGGGCGTGCGCTCTATCGCGGCGTCCAGACGGTGCGGATCGGAATTGACGAGGATCTCGTGCAGTGTCTCGGTCATGTGCGTGCCGGGGGCGACGCAGTTGACGGTGATGCCGTCGAGCGCGACAGTGCGTGCGAGCGTCTTTGCAAAGGACTGCTGCGCGCCCTTGGTGGAGGCGTAATGCACCTGCCCGAACAGCGCACCCTGCTGGGCGGTGACGGAGGAGGTCATGATTATGCGCCCGTAGTGGTTGCGCTTCATAACGGGGATGGCGTACTTGCTGCATAGGAACGCGCCGGTGATGTTGGTGTTCTGCACGCGTTGCCAGTCCTCAAGGGTCATGTCGTAGATGTTGCGGTTGCTGTTGACGCCGGCGTTGTTGCAGAGGATGTCAAGGCGGCCGAATTCTTTATCGACGGTCTCAATCATGCGGATGACGTCTTCTTCCTTGCTGACGTCGGCGCGGATGATGATGGCGCGGCGGCCCTTGCCGCGGATGTATTCGGCGACCTTTTCGGCCTTTTCGAGAGAGTGCTCCGAGGTGTAGTTCACGGCGACGTCCGCCCCGGCTTCCGCCAGACAGCGCGCCATTGCCGCGCCGAGCCCCTGCGAGGAGCCGGTGACCAGAGCGACCTTACCTGTTAAATCAAACATAGTTCTGCCTCCATTCAGATTTTATATGTTACCAATCGGCTATGCTGCCGTCTTCAAATTCGAGATGGGGCGTGTCCCATGTGCCGTCAAAGCGCAGCGCATCAAGCTTGCTCTCGTCGACCTCGATGCCGAGACCGGGACCTTCGGGGATGCGGATATAGCCGTCCTCGATCTTGAACGGGGTCTTGAGAATGCCGACGCCGAGATCGGCATGGTCGGGCATACCGGGGTGCTCCTGCGCGAGCAGGTTCGGCACGCAGGCGTCGAGCTGCATGCAGGCGGCGAGGGAGATGGGGCCGAGGGGATTGTGCGGCGCGATCTGCATATAGTAGGTCTCGGCCATAGCCGCGATCTTGCGTGCCTCAAATATGCCGCCGCAGTGGCAGAGATCGGGCTGGACGACGGAGACGGCCTGCTTCTCAATAAGCTCGCGGAAGCCGAACTTCGTGAAGAGACGTTCACCTGCGGCGATGGGTATCGTTGTGCTGCGCGACACACGCACCATTTCGTCCACATTTTCGGGCAGCACCGGCTCCTCGACGAAGAGCGGATAATACGGCTCGAGCGCCTTGAGCAGGCGGATGGACATCGCGGGGCTCACGCGGCCGTGGAAGTCGATCGCGATATCGACCTTTTTGCCGACGCGCTCACGCACAGCGGCGAAGCGCTCAACGACCTTGTCGACCATTTCCATATTGTCGATGGGCCTGATCGGCGGGATGATGGAATATTTCATAACGGTGAAGCCGTCGGCGAGACGCTTGTCCGTTATCTTCAGCATGTCGGGTATCGGGAAGTCGCCGGGGTGGCCGGTCGGCTTGAGGTGGCCGTACATGCGCACCTTGTCGCGGTAAGCGCCGCCGAGCATTTCAAAGACCGGCATGTTATAGTACTTGCCCTTGATGTCCCAGAGCGCCATTTCGATGCCGGAGATGGCAGAGCAGAGGATGGGGCCGCCGCGGTAGAAGGTGCGGCGGTACATGCCCTGCCAGAGGTGCTCTATCTTCAGCGGGTCTGCGCCGATGAGCATGGGTCTGAACTCATTGACGGCGGTCTCGACAGTTCTTGCGCGGCCTTCAACGACCGGTTCGCCCCAGCCGCATATCCCCTCGTCGGTTTCGATTTTGAGGAACATCCAGCGCGGACGGATATGTATCATCTTCAGGTCAGTTATTTTCATTGTAAATTACCTCTCAGAGTCCTTCAAAGTAGGTGCTCGTATGGTCAGCGGGGCGGATATTTGTAAGCGTGCCCTTGTAGTGGCGCAGATCAATGGGCTGGAAAGGATATTTCAGGCAGTTCTCCTCATTTATCTCAAGGCCGAGGCCAACGCCCGTCGGGATGAGGATATTGCCCTTGTCGAACACGACGCGCTCATTCGTAAGCTCCTTGCGCCATGACACGTCAGTAAAGCTTATCTCCAGAATGCGGAAGCCCTGAGTGCTCGCGGCGATATGCAGCGTCGCGGCGTTCGCAACGGGGCCGCTGGGGTTGTGCGGCGCGAGGGCCACATAGTGTGCTTCGCACAGGGCGGCCATCTTCTTGACGGCAGAGATGCCGCCGCAGTGGCTGATGTCGGGCTGGACGAAGTCCGCGCAGCCGCGCTCAAGGAAGTCGCGCATCTGCGTGAGGGAATAGAGCCGCTCGCCTGACGCGATGGGAACAGGGGAGCTCTTGTGCACCTGCGCGAGAGCGTCAAGGCAGTCTGGAGGCGTAGGCTCCTCGAAGAAATACGGGTCAAAGGGCTTGAGTGCGTTTGCGATCTTTATGCCGGTGGCAATATCGAAGCGGCCATGGCCTTCAATCAGCAGGTCAACGTCATTTCCGACCGCGCCGCGCACAGCCTCAACGATCTCTAACGAGCGGCGGAAGTCCGCGTTCTCCATATACATATAGGCCTTGCCGAACGGGTCCCACTTGAGGGCGGTGACGCCCATGTTCTTGGCCTTGACGGCGGCAGCGGCGAACTCATCCGCGGTCTTTGCACCGGCAAACCAGGCATTTGCGTACATACGCACACCGTCGCGCACCTTGCCGCCGAGCATTTCATACACCGGCACCCCGGCGGCCTTGGCCTTGATGTCCCACATGGCCATGTTCACCGCGGAGACGGCGCTCTGGAGCACGGGGCCGACGCGCCAGTAGGAATCGCGGTAGAGCTCATGGGATATGCGCTCGACCTCGCGCGGGTCCTGCCCGATGAGCACGCGCTTTATATCCTCGATCGCGCCGAGCAGGGCGTTCTCCTTATATTCCAGCGTGCCCTCGCCGATACCGGATATGCCCTCGTCGGTCTCAAGCTTGACAAAGACGAAATTCGTCCGGTAGGTAAAAACGTTGAATGTCTTGATATCTGTGATTTTCATGGATGTATCCTCCAGTTATACTTCAAATTCGGCATAGTGCTCCGGGACAAGGATGCGCTGGCCGCCGTCCCGGAACTCCTCTATAAACTCATTCACGTCGCAACCATAGGCCTTGAACATATCCCAGTGCATCGGGAGCACGGCCTTCGGTGCGAGGATCGCTGTAAGGCGCGCAGCGTCGACGGCGTTCATGTTGTAGCCGCTGCCGTTTATCGGGAGCATCAGCAGGTCTGCGCCCTGCGGGTATTCTGCCGGGAGGCGCTTATGGAACATGGTGTCCCCGGTGTGGCAGATGACCTTGCCGTCGCCCTCGATGACAACGCCGATGGGGTGCTCATCGCTGTGCGCGGCGTAGGTCGAGCTGAAGCGTATGCCGTTAAGCGTAATTTCAATGCCGGGGTCAAAGAGCATATAGTTCTCTGCCCTTGCATAGCGCGCGCGGAGCGCGGCGAGCACGTTCACCGGAGCCAGCAGCGCAACGGGGCCGTTCGCTGCGAGCAGCCTGTCGAGCGTACCAAAATCGGTATGGTCGTCATGGATATGGGTGAGTATCACAACGTCGACGTGGGAGTCCAAAAGCTCATCCCTCATTGGGACCTCGCGGCGATAGCTCTCACCTTTTTTATATCTGAGCGTATCGGAAAGATAGGGGTCGATCATAATGACCGTGCCGTTATCCGTGACCAGACGGAAGCCCGCCTGACCGAGCCAGCTTATCTTCATATGCAGTTCCTCGCTTTATCTTATATCCTGAGCAATATGCTTTGCGTTAAATACAAAACACATTGCTTAGAATATAACGGGCATCCGTTGGGATGCCCGTTATAAAGTTCAGTCGGATCAGCCGTTGACGATGGCAAGAACCTGATCGAGCAGATCGGTGTAGCCGCCGGCCTCGGCGCTCTCGCTCCAGAACGGAGTGAAGAGGTCGATGAGAGCCTGCTGGTCGTCAAACTGGGTGATGGTGCAGCCGGCTTCTTCGAGCTTGGTCTGGTAGCCGGACTCGTTTGCGATAACGGTCTCGTTCAGCTCTTCCTGGCACTGCTTCCAGGTGGAGGTGAAGAGCTCCTGAGTGGCCTCGTCGAGGGAGTTCCACTTATCGGCGTTCATGACAGGGCCGATGACGGAGATCATGTGGCGGGACAGGCAGACGTACTTGCCGAGCTCATAGAAGCCCTGAGTGTAGAAGGCTTCGAGACCGGACTCAACGCCGTCAACAAGGCCGGACTGCATTGCGGTGTAGGCCTCGTTCCAGGGAACGACGGTGGGGCTCATGCCGAGGGTGTTGAAGGTGTTCAGGTAGAGGTCGGTGCCGGGGGAGCGGAGCTTGTAGCCCTTGCAGTCGTCAAGGCTGGTGATGGGGGTCTTGGTGATCATGTTGCGGAAGTTGTTCCAAGTCCAGCCGAAAGCGTGCATATTCAGGGTATCCTCGAGCTGCTGGTCGAGCTGTGCGCCGACTTCGCCGAAGATGACCTTGCCTGCGGTCTCATAGCTGTCATACAGGAAAGGCATTGCGGTCAGTGCGAAAGCGGGGACTGCGGAAGAGAGCTGGGAGCAGTCAGCAAGGCACATATCGAGGGTGCCCATCTGGACGGCATCCTGAGCGTCGGTCTGGTTGTAGAGGGAAGCTGCGGGGTAGATGTCGATGGTGATCTTGCCGCCGGACTGCTCGTTGATCATGGTCGCCCACTTGGTCAGTGCTTCGTGGATGGGCTGGTCAACAGCATTGTGGTGGGAGAGCTTCAGGGTCATCTCGGGGTACTCGACTGCTGCGGTGTCAGCTGCAGCGTCGGCTGCGGGTTCTGCTGCGGGTTCTGCTGCGGGAGCTTCCGTTGCTGCGGGGGCAGCGGACTGGCCGCAGGCGCACAGTGCAAAGCACATAACGAGTGCAAGCACCAGAGCGATGAGTTTCTTCATTTTGGGGTTCCTCCTAAATTTTTTTATGATCACAGAGCAGATGCTCCGGGATTCCGGATTTGTTTCCCTGTCACATCAGAGAGGGAAGCCAGGTGACAAGCGCGGGGATGAAGATGACGAGCAGGGTCACGCTGTAGTTGACGGTGATGAACTTGAAGATATTTCTGACGACCTTCTCGAGCGGGGTGTCGGTAATGCTTGCGGAGATGTACATGAGCAGGCCGACCGGGGGAGACATGCCGCCCATGTCGAGCGTCAGGATGCAGACCATTGCAAAGTAGATCGGGTCAAAGCCGTAGGCGGCGATGAGCGGGGTGAAGATAGGCACGAGCATGAGCATCGCAGCGTTGGAATCGATGAACATACCGGCTATGTAGAGGATGATGCTGATGAATATCAGGATCAGGTAGGGGTTGCCGTGGAAGACCTGAGACGCGGCGAGCACGACCTTGGAGAGGTTGTAGTTTGTGGCAAGGGTGCCGAAGATACCGGCAAAAACAACGACGATCATGCAGTTGGTCGTGCCGTGGACTGCATCCTTGAAGCACTCCCAGACGTGCTTGGTGTTCATGGTCTTGCGGATGAAGCCGTATATGATGCTGTATACGCAGGCGACAACGCCGGCTTCGGTCGCGGTGGTGGCACCGGAGAGGATGCCGCCGATGATTATCACGGGCATGATGAGCGCGGGCAGCGCCTTGAGAGTGTCCTGACCGAGAGCCTTCCAGCCGACAAACTTCGACTTGGGGATACCGGCCTTGCGGGCGTAGATGCCGTTGACGATCATGTAGCCGATGGCGATGACGAGACCGGGGATGATACCGGCCATGAACAGCTTGCCGATGGCGATGGAGGTAACACCGGAGTAGAGCACCATCATTATGCTCGGCGGGATGACCGGGCCGAGAGCACCGCAGGAGGAGACGAGGGCGCAGGAGTAGCCGTCGTCATAGCCGTCCTTGCGCATGATGGGGACAAGGATGGAGGCGAGAGCGGAGGTGTCGGCATTCGCGGAACCGGAGACACCAGCCATCACGACGCCGGTGACGATGGTCGCGTGGCCGAGGCCGCCCTTGAAGTGGCCGACAAGGCTCTTTGCCCAGTTGACGAGGATGTCGGTGATGCCGGACTTCTCCATCAGGGTACCGGCCAGCATGAAGAAAGGCACTGCCATGAGGGAGAAAGAGTCCATACCGGTGAAGAGCTTCTGTGGGATGATTATACCGGTGAGCGAGGGGTCAAAGAAAAGAGTAACGACGGCGGAAATGACCATGCCGTAGGCGACGGGCATGCCGATGAACAGCAGCAGGAAGAACAGCCCGAAAAGAATACCAAGCATCATATCTCTTCACCATCCTTATTCTCGTGAATTATCTTGATAAACAGATTGATAACGACCTCGAGCGAGAAGAGCACGAGCAGCGCCGCGCCGACCGCCTGAGAGGAGTACATAAAGGAGGCAGGCAGATGTATACCGTCAAGGTACTTGTGCGCCGCATTGAACTTCTGGCACAGCTGGACGGTGTAGGCAAAGTAGAAACCGCCGAAAGCACAGATGAGCATATTGCAGATGAGCCAGGAGATGTCCTGGAACTTCTTCGGCAGGCGCTTCACAAGAACGTCAAAGCCGAGGTTCTGCTCATGACGGACGATGATGGGGAAATAGAGCATCAGCATCCAGATGAACAGGTAGCGGCAGAGCTGCTCGCTCCACCAGATGGGAGAGTTGAGCACGTATCGTGCGATAACGGCGACGAGGGTGATGCCGGTAAAGCCTACGACAAGCGCGCCGCAGATGTTCTTGAGGATCTTCTCAAGGACATCAAAGATTTTACCAATTGCTTTCAAGATCATTACCTCCACTTGCGTTTATTTGTGTATGTGCAAAGCAATTTTGATATTTGATATTTTAGACGCAATTAAAAATGTGATATTTGATATTCTTTAAACAAGAACCGCAGCCAAGCGAAATGTTCTATCCCGGCATATAACCAAATCCGGAGAGTCAGATCTGCCTGGCATATACCTTCAGGAAGTTCTCCATCGCGTGGCCGACGTGCTTGTCGACTGCGGCCTTGATGGCAAGGGTGTCCTTATTTTCAAGCGCGGCGATAAGCTCCGCGTGCTCGCTGTACACCGCCTGTACGCGGGCAGTGCTGGGCATGTAACTTTTGCGCAGGGCGCGGATAAGCATATGGTAATAACGGTATAGTTCGATAGCTTTAGAGTTGCCGCCGCGGGACATTATCAGCCCGTGGAATTTCGTGTTCAGGTCTATATAGCCGGTGCTCAGCGTCTGACCGGCGGCGATAAGGCCGATCTCCTCATTTACGGCCTTGAGCTCGTCTATAAGCTCATCGTCTATATAGGGCAGGGCAGATTCATAGATAAGGCACTCCAGCGCTCGGAGCAGGCCGTATATCTCCCTGACAAAGGTCTCGTCGATGCACAGAACGGTCGCGCCCTTGTAGGCGTTGATCTCCAGCAGCTTCTCGCCCTCGAGCGTTCTGAAAGCCTCGCGCACGGGCATATTGCTCGTGCCGTAGCGCTCTGAGATCTCTTTTATCGTGATGCGGCTGCCGGCTTCTATCTTCTTGCTGATTATATCCTCGCGCAGACGCTCTGTGACCTTGGAGGCAACCGTGCCTTCAAAGACTATTTTCTCTGCCATAACAACCGCTCCGTATTCTGTATTTCGCTGCGTAATTCATTCTTCGTTCACAATATTATCAAGCGCGCAGCGAATTGTCAATAGACTTTCTCGCGGAAATGATATTTGATATTTGACATTTTGATCAATCTCTGCTACCATAAAGCCAGATAACGCAAGGGGTCTTGTGCAGCGTGCATAAAAAATCTGCCGGAACTTTGGCAAAAGTGCCCGGTACTCAGGAGTGATAAGTGCAATGGAAAAATCGGTTATCATTGACAACGGAAGCATCAGAGCAAATATCCTGCTGCCCGGCTGGGGCTATGACCGTTCGCGCTATGACTGGGGCGGAATGGTCGAGCAGGTGTGGCACAAGGGGCACACGTTCCTTTCCAAGGAACTCAACAGCAGCGGCGGAGTAGGCCTCGGCGGCGTGGGGCTTGTGAATGTGTTTGAGTGGCGCGATACGGCGCTTTTTGACAGCGCTTCTGTTGCGGACTATTTCCCGCTGCCCGGCGTGGGGCTGCTCAAGAAGACGGACACCTCGCCGTTCCTGTTTACAAAGGATTACCCGACTGTGCCGTTTGAGCACGCGGTCGAGGCAGGGGAGGACTTCGTTAAGATCAGGACGCTCCCGCATCTCTGCTGCGGTGTTGCTATGGACATGGAGAAGCTCTACACCCTCGAGGGGAACACCCTGCACATGGACATCACGGTCAAGAACGTCGGCCCCAGGGCCATACACGCGACCGAATTTTCCCACAACTTCTTTAATTTCGACGGCGGCGTGATAAACTCCGATTACCGCCTGTCTTTCCCCTATACCGTCGAGCCGAAGCTGCGCCGCGGCGAGCTGATCATCGAGCGCGATGCTTACCGCCTCGGCGAATTTGACGGGCCGACAGAGTCCAGCGCGTTCTGGCTCCGCGGCTGGGAGGGGCTCAAGAGCCATTGGATGAAGCTTGAGAACGCGGCAAAGGGCATGAGCGTCCTCATCGAGGACGGCGTTCCCGTCTGCAATTTCTACAGCTGGAACAACTTCAACGCTTTCTGCCCCGAGGTGTTTGCACCCATCGACCTTGAAAGCGGGGAGAGCGTGAGTTATCGCCGCAGCTATACATTTGAAGTGAAATAAACAGGAATAATAAAAAGAAAGGAAACTTACATCATGGCAAAGATCGCATTGGTCACAGGCGCCGGTCACGGCATCGGCAAGGGCGAGGCCATTGAGCTTGCAAAGGCGGGGTACGACGTCTGCATCAGCTATTGCGGAAGCGAGGAGCAGGCGAAGGACACGGTTGAAAAAGTCCGCGCTCTCGGCAGAAGGTCGATGGCCATAAAGGCCGACCTCACAAGGCTTGACGATATCGACCCGATGTTCGATACGTTAGAGCGGGAGTTCGGGAACATTGACGTGCTCGTCAACAACGCGGGCATCACGAAGTTTATGCCCTTTCTCGAAGTCTCGCCCGAGATGTTCGATACCATCACGAACGTCGACCTGCGCGGCACGTTCTTCTGCGCCCAGCGCGCTGCGAAGGACATGATCCGCCACGGTACGCGCGGCTGCATCATAAACACCAGCAGCGTCCACCGCGGCACGAACTACCCCAAGGCCAGCGTATACGGCCCGGCAAAGGCCGCGGTCTATAAGCTCACGCAGCACATGGCGCTCGAGCTCGCGCCCTACGGAATAAGGGTCAACAGCGTGTCCCCGGGATATATAAAGGTGACTGACCCGAATGTCGTCACCGACAGGGAGAAGATGCTCGTCTCCCGTATCCCGGCGCAGCGCACCGGTCAGCCTGAGGAGATCGCCGCGGCGGTGCTGTACCTCATCTCGGACGCTGCCAAGTATGTCACCGGCAGTGACATAACAGTCGACGGCGGACAGCTTCTGCCATCCGCCGTGGATAATACGTATTTTAAATGACCCTCAGCCGCCGAGGACGCCCGTGATCGCACCGGCGCTGCTGACGACCTGCGCGGCGATCTCCTTTATCCGCTCCGGCTCCATTCTGGACGCTGGGGCGGATACGCTTATTGCGGCGACGGGATGGGCGCTGTAATCGAAGATTGGCGCGGCGATGCAGAATACGCCGGGTTCGTGCTCCTCGTTATCGAGCGCGTAGCCCTGAGCCTTTATCTGTTTCAGCTCCGCGGTGAGCCGGTCAAAGTCCGTGATGGTGTTCGGCGTGAACGCGGTTATGACGGATCTGTCCCATATCCCGCGCACGGCCTCCGGCGGGAGATTTGCCAGAATGCACTTGCCGACGCCTGTGCAGTACATCGGGTTCTTGAGCCCGACGAACGATGCCATGCGCGCGATGCTGCTGCTCGTGTCCTCCTTATAGAGGTACACGACTTCATCGCCCAGGCGTGCGACAAGGTGGACGGCCTCGCCGCTGAACTCCGCGAGCCGCTCAAGGTATGGCCGCGCGATCGACACGAGGTTCACCCCGCAGGCCGCGCGGCTGCCGACCTCGAACATTTTCAGCGTCAGGCGGTACTTCCCTGTCTCTATGTCTTTCTGCACATAGCCGCGTGAGGAGAGCGAGGCGAGCAGACGGTGCACGGTACTGACGTGCAGACCGACCGCAGCGGCAAGATCGGTCAGGCTCATCCCGTGCGGGCTGGAAGAGAGCGCCTCGACTATATCAAAAACACGGTCTATCGACTGTACAGGTGTTGAGTTTGCCATAGCATATCTCCGTTTTCACATTATGAAAAGCTTTTTCATACTCTAACACGCCCCGGCGCTTCGCGTCAATTGTAGTATTCTCACAAAAAGAGCCGCGTATTTTTGGCGGCATATACGGCGCAAAGCGGGGCATATCCGGTTGACAAGAGGGACGTAATTTTGTAATATAAAGGCGAATATCAGAATGTGATAACCATTTTCACATTATGAAAATCAAAGGAGAAATTCGTATGCGTGAACAGGTAATAGAAAGAATAGAAAAGGAAAAGCTGATCGCCATCGTGCGCGGTGTCAGCGCAGATCAGTGCAGCAAGGTCGCAAACGCGCTGTATGCCGGCGGCGTGCGCCTTATGGAGATCACCTATAATCAGAAGGACCCCGCATCATGGCAGCAGACCGCCGAAGCGATCGGTGCACTGACCGAGGAGTTCGGCGGTAAGATGCTCTTCGGCGCAGGCACTGTCACGAATGTTGAGCTGGTTGAACTGACCCATGCCCACGGCGGCAAGTATATCATCTCCCCGGATACGAATGTTGACGTCATCAAGCGCACTGTTGAGCTCGGCATGGTCTCTCTCCCCGGTGCTATGACCCCGACCGAGGTTATGACCGCGCACGAAGCGGGTGCGGACTTCGTCAAGCTCTTCCCGGCGGGCGACCTCGGCGTCAGCTATCTCAAGGCTATCCGCGCGCCCATCAGCCATGTGAAGCTCATGGCCGTCGGCGGCGTGAATGAGTCTAACGCGGCAGACTTCCTCAAGGCAGGCGCGGTCGGGCTCGGCATCGGCGGCAACCTCGCAAAGAAAGCATGGATCGACGCCGGCGAGTTCGATAAGCTGACCGAGGCGGCAAAGACCATGGTAGAAATAATAAAGAGTGTGCAGTAAAGGAGAAAAATATAATGGCAAGAGTAATTACTTTCGGTGAGATAATGATGCGCCTGAACCCGGAGGGGTATCTCCGCTTTGTGCAGGCAGATAAATTCGAGGCAACCTACGCCGGCGGCGAAGCGAACGTCGCGGTGTCGCTCGCGAACTACGGCATGGACGCAGCCTACGTCACCAAGGTCCCCGCGCATGAGATAGGCCAGTGCGCCGTAAATGAGCTGCGCCGCTACGGCGTTGACACTTCGCTTATGCTCCGCGGCGGCCCGCGTCTCGGCGTGTACTACTGCGAGAAGGGCGCTTCCCAGCGCGCTTCCAAGGTCATCTATGACCGCGCCGGTTCCTCCATCGCTCTGGCCAAGGCCGATGAGTTCGATTGGGACAAGATATTCGACGGCGCTGACTGGTTCCACTGGACGGGCATCACCCCGGCTCTCGGCGGCGATATGCCCGAAGCCTGCCTTGAGGCCTGCAAGGCCGCAAAGGCGAAAGGCATCACCGTCTCCTGCGACCTCAACTACCGCAAGAAGCTCTGGACGCGCGAGCAGGCAGGCGAGTGCATGGCAAAGCTGCTGCCCTACGTCGACGTCTGCATCGCGAACGAAGAGGACGCAAAGGACGTGTTCGGCATCGAGGCCGAGAACACCGACATCAACAGCGGCAAGCTCGACCATGAGGGCTACATCAGTGTCGCGCGCCAGATCGCGCAGCGCTTCGGCTGCAAGAAGGTCGCCATTACTCTGCGCGGCTCCATCTCCGCAACCGATAACGACTGGGCGGGCATGCTCTATGACGCAGCAAGCGACAAGGCCGTGTTCTCCACAACCTACCATGTACATATCATCGACCGTGTCGGCGGCGGCGACAGCTTCGGCGGCGGCCTGATCTATGCGCTGCTCAGCGGCAAGAACGATCAGCAGGTCATCGACTTCGCAGTTGCGGCCTCTTGCCTCAAGCACAGTGTCGAGCATGACTTCAACCAGATGAGCGTTGCCGAGGTCGAGGCTCTCGCCGCGGGCAATGCCTCCGGCAGAGTCCAGAGATAAGCTTGGCCGGGCGACCGCTGTTTTAGAGATAAAAGTAGTCAGGCGGCCACCGTTTCAGAGACAAAAGTAGCCGGGTGACCACCGGTTCAGAGAGGTATAAAATGGTACATATTCCTTACGGGAAGACCCATATAGATTTTGAAGAGCAGGGAGCGGGCGTGCTCACCAGCCGCATCGGCGAGCTGAAAGCGGAGGGCAGCGGCAGCGATATCGTCCGCGCCGCGATGGAAAATCCCATCGACAGCCCGCGGCTCTGCGAGCTTGCCAAGGGCAAAAAGAACTGCGTTATCATCATTTCCGACCATACGCGCCCGGTGCCGAGCAGGGACATCATCCCCAATATGCTGCGTGAGCTGAGAGCAGGCAGCCCGGATATAGAGGTCACGCTGCTTGTCGCCACGGGCTTTCACCGCCTGACCTCGACTGAGGAGCTGGAAGCAAAGCTCGGCCGGGAGATAATGGACGAGTGCAGGATAGTCGTGCACGACTGCCGCGATAAGGACGCAAATGTTCAGATCGGCATCCTGCCCTCCGGTGCGCCGCTGGTCATTGACAGACTTGCGGTCGAGACGGAGCTGCTGATAGCCGAGGGCTTTATCGAGCCGCACTTTTTCGCTGGCTTCTCCGGTGGACGGAAAAGTGTGCTGCCCGGCGTGTCCGATCAGGTGACGGTGCTCGGCAACCACTGCTCAAAGTTCATCGACAGCCCATATTCCCGCACCGGCATCCTCGACGGCAACCCCATCCACAAGGACATGATCGCGGCGGCGGAGATGGCAAAGCTTGCGTACATCGTCAATGTTGTGATCGATGAGGATAAAAAAACGGTCGCGGCCTTTGCGGGCAATTACCTGACTGCGCACCGCCGCGGCTGCGATTTCCTGCTGGGCTACTGCCAGGCAAAGCCCAAGTGGGCGGATATAGTCATTTCATCCAACGGCGGCGCGCCGTTGGATCAGAACCTTTACCAGTGCGTAAAGGGCATGACGGCGGCAGAAGCCACCTGCAATGAGGGCGGCGTTATAATAATGTGCGCCGAGTGCGCCGACGGCCACGGCGGCGAGGGCTTCTATGAGTCGCTGAAAAACTGTGAGAGTGCCGAGGCACTCTATGATGAGTTCATGACGACGCCGCAGGACAGGACCGTGCCTGACCAGTGGGAGAGCCAGATACTCGCGCGCATACTCATGCATCACACGGTCATTTTCGTCTCCCGCCCGGAGATGAAGGGCATGGTCGAGGAGATGAAGATGACCTACGCGCCGTCGCTCGAAGCAGCGCTTGAGCTTGCGCATAATATGGGCAAGCACAGCCTGACGGTCATCCCGAACGGCATCTCTGTCATCGTCCGAGATTGAGCGGAATTGAAGAAAAAATAGCATGGAGCGGCGAAGCGCCGATCCATGCTATTTTTTCTTGCGCTGGCGCGGAAGATGTTGTATAATATCTGAGCTGATATTTTACTGTAGCATAACCGGGCACAGCGTAGTTGGCGGCGCACGCGGTTTGGGAGTGCCGTGCCTGTATCCGAGGCAGGGCAGGCCGAAACACCGGAAAGCCTTGCAGCGCCTGTACTTGCGGGATTTGAGCAGCCGGTCAAAACGGGCGAGAAATCAGCATTGACCACATGACTGACCACAGTCGCAGAAAAACTTCAACTTCATAGCCGGGTGTAGCGCAGTTGGTAGCGCGGGTGGTTTGGGACCATCAGGTCGGGGGTTCGAGCCCCTCCACTCGGACCAAAAGCTCTCTGAAATCAGCGATTTCAGAGAGCTTTCTTATTCCTTGTCTATTGCGGCGCAAGGGGTGAGTTTGTCATTCTTAACACATCTTTTCGACAAGCGCAGACTTAATATTGTAATTTTTGCCGAATTGCAGTATAATTAATAAAAAGCCTTTAAGCAGTCGAGTCGGCTGTATGAAGATTACTCATGTGTCTTTTGTTGTTGAACATTCCATGCTGTTGGGGAGGGCTAATATGTGGTTAGATAATGCATCAAATATCGATTTGCTATTCTATTCTCCTTATGCTGATACTATTGTTAATTTCGCCCGTACCTCTGAGTTAACCCCATTAACTATCGGTTTATATGGTAGTTGGGGTGCAGGGAAATCCTCACTTCTGCAACTAATTGAGGCAAAAATTAAATCTCAAGATACAAAGATTGCCTGTGTTTCTTTAAATGCATGGCAGTTTGAAAATTATGAAGATGCAAAAGTTGCGATAATGGAAGCACTCCTCAAAGCGCTCAAAGACAACAAAACTGTTTTTGAAAGTGCGGGAGAAAAAATCAAAGGACTTTTAGCTCGTATCAACTACTTTAAGATTGGAAAAGACCTGCTGTTCAAAGGTGCTCCTTATGCAATCGGTGCGATTACTGGTAATCCACTTCCGATAGCAGTTAATTTATCTGCCGACCTTCTTACTTCCACTAATATTTCAGAAAAGCTGCAAAACTTTAGTGACCAATACATCAAAAGCGCTGATTCGGAAAGCATCACTGAAAACATTCGGAAATTTAGAGATGAATTCGAGAAAATGCTCGCAGATGTAAAATCTATCGACAATTTGGTTGTAATAATTGACGATTTAGACAGATGTTCTCCCGACCGCATAATAGATACGCTTGAAGCAATCAAACTGTTTTTATCAGTAAAGAAGACAACTTTTATTGTCGCTGTGGATCAAAGAATAATTGAGTACGCTGTAAAAACTAAGTATCCTCAAATTGAAGGTTTTGATATTTCTTCTGACTATATTGAAAAAATCATTCAATTACCAATCAAGATACCTGAACTGTCGTCCAAAGATATTGAAAACTACTTACTTTTGCTTATCTGTCAATTGCAACTGAAAAAAGTAAGCTTTCAAACACTTATTGAAACCATTCATTCTCAACGTATTCTACTCAAGGAAACGCCTCTTGCGTGGGATGTTATTGAACCTCTTTTAGACAAGACTCGAAGTGAATTTGAGCTCTCGTATAACATGAACACACTAAAATCAGAAATCGAGTGTATTTCTGAAATTGCACATATTGTATCCGGAAGTTTGAAGGGAAATCCCAGACAGACAAAACGGTTTTTAAATACATTCTATGTGCGGAAAAGTCTTGCTGCATTATATTTTGGCGAAGAAATTAGTCTGCCTATTTTGGCCAAACTATTAGCGATTGAAACCATTGATTCACGTGCATTTAAAAAGCTATACGAGTGGAATAGCGGTTTTAATGGAGAAATTGCGCAGCTGAAATTCCTCGAAACGGCCGCGAGCGAAGATAAAGATTTTGGAGAGGAATACTCTTTATGGATGAATCCACGAATTATCAGGTGGCTAAAAAGCAAACCTACAGATCTTTATACACAGGATCTAAGCAAATATTTTTACCTTTCACGAGAGTCTTTGGGGAGCGCAGAAAGCATTACGGCTTCCTTCACAGAAGCAGAACGAAAAATGTTGTCAGCAATTCAGCATTGTATTCCAGGACAAGAAGATTCACGAATCAAAGAACTTAAAGAAATGGAACCGGTATCTCAATCTAATGTATGCGAATCACTTCTTGTTCATTTTAGAGATGACAATCTCGGTTTAAATATTATCAGTCGGATTTTTGAGACCTATTCGGATCGACAAACAGATATTGTAGAGATTTTACTTAGCAAACCGAAGACTTTTTTTGGAATGGGCACCGTTCCGCATATTAAGCGGATGTACAAAGCAAATTCCGCTCGGATGAAGGCATGCTTAGAAAAATTAGAGACAGACAAGAAAATTAATCAGAGCTACACAAATCAGATTGCGGGCGATACCGTTGCGTTTGCAACCGCGCAAAGGAGATAAAATGGGAACATCAAAAGGCTATATTGCGCCTTCTACCCCCTATTGGTCACGCGCCAAACGAAGTGTTACATCATATTTAGGTAATCCTTCAGATAACAAAAGGAATTCCGCTGTATCTGGATATGCTAAAGCAATGGGTTCTGCAGGATTCTCTAACAATCGAGCTGTTCATGCATTTTCTGGGATTGCATCCTTTGCAGCTTTCAGTGGAGCAAATGGATACCAAGCGGCTTTACGAGAAATTGGAAGAGATGATATTTTTGCTCTTCCTCCCGAAGAAGCCTTAAGTGAATTAATGCATGCTTTTGCAAATGATGGAGCAACTATTGATGATGCAATTGCATTAGATTGTATGTCAGAAGCACTTACCGTCCTCGAGATTCAGTCTCCCGAACAGTTAAGCACAGTTGATATTAATAGACTGATAAAAGAACTCGTTTGCCAGTTTGCCAAACACAAATTTGCACAACTATTTGATAAGCAGATACGGAATAAATTTCCTAATGTCGAAGAAGCAAACATAAGAATAACTGAAATGCAGGAGTACATCTATTATACAATGGAACTGAAACTGACTCCTGAAATTTTATCAACAATCAATCCCGAAAGCCTTGCAAATGAGCCAGTTATTCAAGAAACTATGACAAAAGGATTTGAATTTCTGGAAGAATTTTACGGTGAATGAAATGGATATTTGGATTAACAAATGTATCAACGAAGAGAGAACTACATCTTTCCAAGATTCATTAATATTTAATATCGGTGTTCCGGGGTGTGGTGGTGTTGTCGCTTCTGATATTAGAACGGGATGGCACAATCTTCTTGGTTACACAAAAATCCCTGAAGTTTGCGAAGATTTATTTATTATTGCACTTTCAGTCTTTGCTGTAGATAAAAGAGTACCTCGGTCAAAATTTCCGGATGCATGGACACGTACGGTACGCGTAAACATTCCGGTTCTGGAGATTGAAAAATGGGAAGCAGTAAAACCGGAATTAGAAAAAATGCTTTCCTTTTTATCGGGAGATATTTGGAGTTTTAGTTTTAGACCTGCAAGCCCAGAAAATCGATATCAAGATTTTCATAAACGAGAACCGCATCGTAACGAAGTGCTTAATCAAATCAACGCAGTCTCTCTTTTTTCCGGGGGAATGGATTCTTACTGTGGTGCATACGAACTCTTATCGCAGGGAAATAATGTCGTATTTGTAGGTTTTAAGGAATATGACCGTCTAAAAGATATACAGGCTGATTTACTGGATGGAATACAGGCAGCTGTACCAAACGCAAAATCTCTTTTGTTCAGATTCACTGCAAAGGCTTACGCGCCTGTTGGTGATATGCTATGCAGGTCAGAAAACACAAGCCGTAGCAGATCATTCCTTTTCTTATGTGCAGCTATTTGTGTAGCAGAACTTATTGGGGATCATACTCCAGTTTATATTCCAGAAAATGGATTTATAGGTTTGAATCTTCCAATGACATCTGGCCGAAAAGGAAGTTGTAGTACACGAACTACTCATCCATATTTTTTAAGAATGTTCAACACCATTCTCGCTAACATTGGACTTAACCATGAGATTATAAATCCATATGCGTTTAAAACAAAGCGCGAAATAGTCCAGGATAATCAAAGACGTCCGGGTTTTCTCGCAAATGCACATAAAACCATCTCCTGTTCCCATCCCAGAAATGGGCGTTGGCAAGGAGTAACTCAACCTCAAAATTGCGGATATTGCTACCCATGCCTTATACGACAGTCATCTCTTTTAGATGCAAACCTTCCTTTGGAACATTATGTATACAACGCTATTTCCTATGATTACATTTTGCATGCAACAAACAGTACACGGTCTGATATCGTCGATCTTCTAAGTTCTGTAGCTCTTGCTAAAAAATCTACAGACAAGGAATTAATTGCGCGTATCCGCCGAACAGGGAACCTATCTCCGGAGGAGACTATTTCATTTTTGCATGTATATAAAGAAACAATAAATGATTTAGTAGAATTGTTTTCAAGAGATCCGGAATTAATAAGAATTATGGGGCTATTAGATGCAACTGATTGACACGCATTTTCATCTCGATTATTATAAAAATCACAGGTATTGGTATGAAAAAATCAACGAATTAAAACAGTATACATTGTGTGTAACTAACTCTCCGGGAATCTATCATTCATGTAAACGATTATACAAAGAAACTAAATACATCAAATTTGCACTTGGCTATAACCCTCAGCAAAGTGTGGAGGAACCATTTCAGCGAGAGTTATTCCTGCGTGAAATACCGAAAACAAGTTATATCGGAGAAGTTGGCTTAGATTTTTCAAGAAAATATATTGCTACTTCTCGAACCCAAATAGATGCCTTTGAGTTTATTTGTGATATTGCTGCAAAAGAAAACAGTTTACTGAGTGTTCATTCGCGAAATGCTGAAGCAGAAACCTTAAACCGACTTAAGATGAGCGGGGTAACTCGGGCAATAATTCACTGGTATAGTGGGGATGTTGTGACACTGAACAAATTGTTGGATGAAGGTTATTATTTTTCAATCAATGCAAATATGTGTTCTACGGTCAAAGGCCGATCTATCATTACAAGTATTCCATTTAATCGTTTGTTGATTGAAAGCGATGGCCCTTTTTCTAAAGTCTTAGGTCGAAGGTATATGCCATCCATGTTGTCAGACTTGTATTCAGTCGTTGGAAATGCAGTAGGATGTGAAAATCTTGAATATATAGTTTGGGAGAATTTCAAGGCGTTACTTACCCGATAAGCTAAATACTAATGCTTTTTGCATTTTAGCGGCGCTTCTTGATGCCTTGTAAATAACATTCAACAGGTAATAATCTTCTTCTGCCCAAAGATACTTCGAAATTTCTTTTTCCGACTGCACAATAGTCAGTGCGTTTTCGAACATAAACTTCGCATCCAGTAAATGCAGAAGAGTATCCTTTACTGGGATGCTACAGCGCTCAATGGTCTCTTCATCGCGCTTTTCCATATAAAATCGATGTACTTCGGAACTCAACATGCTTACATTTTCCATAACAAAAGCCTTTCGCATTAAAGTCAGACATATTGATTTTGTTCTGACTATTGGCATATTTAGATATATTCTGAGTAATACCATCCGCTTGCTCTTTCTGTTTAATGACAGATAGCTTTATTTGAACATGCACTTTTTCCAGAGGCAGTTTTGCTTGAAATGCATTATAAATAGACGCCGTTGTTTGTCCTCCGTTTACTATCTGCCACCCAGTGATTTCGGTGATGGTCACTAAATCGTCATGGCTGCTTGCTTCGTCAATAACAATACTATCTGCAACTGTAGAAATACCGTTGTTATATGCCATAAACATTTCGGGACTACTTGCCAAGGACATTTTAATACCCTTATTGACCTTGCCGGTTGCTTGCAGAAACGAACGAACATTCTTTTGAATTAGTTCTTGCCCTTCATCCTTGTAAATGCGAGCCAGTAATTCCCCGGAAATGACACCAATATAGCAGTCATAGATATCATTGCTCCCATTTACTTTGATTAGATGCAACGGAGCAGCATACTTCTTCTTTAGCTTTATAACAAGCTGACGTTCTACTGCTGTTCCGCTAAATATACTCTGATAAAGACGTTCAATATCCCAGACATCAAACTTAATGGAAATCTTTCCGTAAGAAATATCCTCCGGGACGAATTGTACCACTTCGTCATTCGTCAGAAAAATAATATTCACTGTCTCAATGTCCGCTCTATGCACCTTAATAAACTCATAAGCTTGATACCCATCACTGGACTCTTCTAATTCCTCGAAATAATTCGTTTGACAGGTCTTATAGAATTTTACTGCTTTTCGCATCAGTTTATCAAGCTCTGTTTTTTTGATTTTATCTGGTATGGCTTTAGCCTGATAGGTACTGTCAAGAATTATGCGCAAAATTGTTTGCAGGCTCCGGCTGAGTGAAGTCAGCCGGCAATAGAGGCGTCATCCAGAGACGCCTCCAAGTGCTTCATGTTCATGTATTTTTTGCAGCCACACTGGGTACCTGCCACATGGCGAAGGCGGGCGCAGACCAGCATCAGGGCGGAGTTGCCATCAGGGAATGTCCCCACCACGCGGGTTC
>ERZ827043.1031-NODE-1031-length-30709-cov-15.849025_pt1 | contig 30709 bp, 35 predicted proteins | sample MGYA00519923_ERZ827043 | MGnify/ENA primary metagenome ERZ827043 (study PRJEB31778, sample SAMEA3449251) | human gut metagenome | biome: human gut; feature: human-associated habitat; material: faeces | place: United Kingdom | collected 2010/2012 ... | reverse complement strand
GTCGTTATAGGATGGTAGGATGCTGCATGCCTACACTATTGCTGAATAGTTACAATACATCTCTCCCGCCCTTTTACCTCGAAAAACTGGGGGAAAAGAGAAGAGAATCCAAAGAAAATGCGTAACTTGATGGGGTCGATAGACTGCATCGACAAGCTAAAACATGCCTTGCGGCAGTCGCTAAAGCAGTAAAAACAACCATTCGACCCACTTTTAGAGCCATCGGAAGCCGTTTTCGGAAGAGTCATGAAAAATAGAGCAAACAAGTTGTAACTATCTCATTGACAGATAAATCTAAACACACTACCCTCTTTTATTCGAAAAACGCCCTCTCTTTTCGTTCATTCCACAAAGAAGGCTTTTATCGTGAAAAATCCCCTGTTCACACGTCTTTTTCGCAGTTTTTGCCGTCAAATGAAGCTAAAAATGCCTATCGAATGCCTCTCGGATGCCTATCGGATGTCTCTCGGATGCCTCCAAAATGCCCTCTTGGCGAGATCTACAAGCAGCAGAACAACCTGTTTACGGCAGACGAAGCCTGTCATGTCGCCGTCAACATGTGGGGCTTCAAGGTCTCAAAGGAAGCGTATTTGCCATACTCAGCCGGGGAAACCATCAGGAATCGGCACGCGATCCGATAGAGAAATTAGTAAAAATCACCTACAAATAAGGCGTGCACAATTCGTTCTTGCGTCCTTACAGCCTTACATCCTTACAACATTACATTATTACGTTTTCATTTTTCCACTTCGCCATTTCGGCCTTTCGCAGTCATCAAAACAACACCCCCAAAAAACGAAGCAAGGTCTGACGCAGAAGAGGATTACCGTTCGTCGAGCGCACCAAGAAAATGGCTTGAGAAGTTTTTTCAAAGAGCTAAATCTGATCTGTGCGGCAAACAAAAAGCCTCCATGTTATCTCTTTTCTGATAAATATTAGTATATTTGCAGGTACCAACTGCCCACATGGAGACAACGACAGGATCAAGGTTTTCGTGCACAACGGGCAAAGGACAAAAAAGACGCGATGAAAATGAGAAAGGAATCGAGAGCAATGGATAGCCAATGGGCATTGGAAGTGATGCGCAAGGCTCCGTATATCACGGTGAGTTTTATAGACGAAGACGGAAAGGCCTACGGTCTGCCTCTGTCGCTCGCCTCCGACGATGGTGAGAACTGGTACTTTCATGGTGCCTTGGAAGGCAAGAAACTGGAGGCCATCAAGGCTCATCCCGAGGTCTGTCTTTCAGCCGTAACCCGTTGTGCGCCAACGGTTGGCCCGAAGGACGGCAGTTTCACCCTGCAATACCAGTCGGCCTTGGCATTCGGCAAGGCCGAAATCGTGACCGACGAAGCAGAGAAGATTCATGGACTCCGACTGGTCTGCAAGCGATTTCTTCCACAACACATGGACGCTTTCGACCGGGGCGTCGCCCGTTCCTTGTCGCGCACGGCCGTAGTGCGCATCACGCTTACCGAGCCGCCAACTGGCAAACGCAAGCAGTATGACAAGGAGGGCGTGGAAATGAAATATGGCAGAATGGAATAAAGGAAAAATCACACATCATGAAAGAAATACTTGACTTCCTACGCGATTTGGACAACAACAACCATCGCGGATGGTTTAACGCAAATAAAGACCGATACCAGGAAGTATTAAAGAAATGGTACGCTTTCTGCGAAAGCCTCATTACAGAAATCGGGCGCTTTGACAAAGACATAGCCCCGCTGACAATCAAAGACTGCACGTATCGCATCTATCGCGACACAAGATTCAGCAAGGACAAGTCGCCATACAAAACCCATTTCGGCGCCTTCCTGGCAAAAGGGGGCAAGAAGTCGATGCATGCAGGATATTATTTCCATATCGGAACTGGCAACAGTCGGGAGTATCCGCATGCCCACATGCTGGCTTCGGGCAACTATTGCTACGACAAAAGGGCTGTCAAGATATTGCGTGAAGACATTAGCGACGAATGGGAAACTTTCAGCACAAGCATCTTGGGAAAAGCCGACGCGCAGTTTGTTCCAGACATGGAAGGAGCATTGAAGCGCGTGCCAAGAGAATACGACCCCAGCGCGCCCTATGCCGACTGGATGCGGATGAGGGCCTACTGCCTGACCGCCCAAGCGGACGACGGCTTCCTGCTGGAGGACCATCTTGTCCAGCGTGTGGCCGAACTGTTCAAGACCACCAAACCCTTTGTCGATTATATAAACCGTGCCGTTGACTACGTGAATGAGGAGATGGAAGGGTGAGGAAATACCTGGCGAGAACACCTCCAACGAGTGGCTGGAGGCTGTGAGCGATGAGGAGTATGATAAATTAAAATAACAATAAAGAATATGACACCCCTTCAAGGAAGACTGTTCGCCATGCAGGACAAGCAGTATGCAGCTTTCCAAGCCAAACTGACCCCGGGAGTGCCTGTCGAGAGCTTCATAGGCATTCGCGTGCCCGTGCTTCGCAAGTTTGCAAAAGTATTTACAAAAGAGAATGAGTGCGAGGAATTCCTTCGTCAGCTTCCTCATGAATACTACGATGAGAACATGCTTCACGGGCTCCTCGTTTCCGAGGTGAAGGACTACGAGGAATGCATCCGGCTGACGGACCATTTCCTGCCATTCGTGGACAACTGGGCGGTTTGTGACATCATGTCTCCGAAGGTGTTTGCCAAGCACAAGGAGGAGCTGCTGGCGAAGATCAAGACTTGGAGTAAATCATCACACGTTTTCACTTGTCGCTTTGGTATAGAGACACTTATGTCTCACTACTTAGACAAAGACTTTAAGTCTGACTATCTCGAAATCCCAGCATCTGTAAGGAGCGAAGCGTATTACGTAAAAATGATGGTAGCCTGGTTTTTCGCCACCGCCCTGGCCAAGCAATGGGATGCAACCCTCCCCTACATTGAGCAGAAGCGCCTGGCCCGATGGACGCACAACAAGACCATACAGAAGGCGATCGAGAGCTACAGAATCACGCCCGAGCAGAAGGAATATCTGCGGACATTGAAGATAAAAATAGAAGGAAAAATATGGACAAAGCCTTCCGTAGATTCATCCAGATAGTCACTATACTTTCTGTAGCAATGATGCGCATATAGAAAACGTTCAACTACCAAAAGCGGTACTGAACCGTAGATTCTGCTGGAGCATCGAGGGAAAGAGATGATACTGGAGGCAAGGACTTTGTAAAACGCAAAAAAGGAAGGTCAAAAACCTTCCTTTTTCTGCGGAAAGAGGGGGATTCGAACCCCCGAACCGCTTTAGACGGTTACACGCTTTCCAGGCGTGCCTCTTCAGCCACTCGAGCACCTTTCCTTTGTAGAAGCTGCGATGTGCGTTGAAGCCATGTTCGCTTACGGGCTGCAAAATTAGTGCTTTCTTTTGAAAGAAACAAATATCGGAATGATATTTTAAGTTTCTTTAATAGATAAAGCGACACGGAGGCTTACAGTTCCGCGGGCGTGATCCTGACGGTCGCCGTTTGGCGGGAGTCCTTGCCGACGTATTTGTAGGCGATGCCCACGTTCACGCTCTTGCACAAGTCTTTGAGGGCTTTCGTGGAGACGTCGTCACTGTTCAAGACCGCCAAGATGTTCTTTTTCAGGGTGGGTCGATTGCTCTTGATATTGGCGATCGAGAGGAGATCCTCGTCCACCGTCACCTCATAGAACAGGTAGTCGTCCTCCAGATAGGCGCGGGTCATCTCCATGCCGTCGGCGATCTTGGTCGGCAGCATGGCGTTGCCCACCTCTATTTGGCTTTTCAGCGCGGCCATGGGGTCTCTCGCCTCCTCGGGAGCAATCGAGGCGCGCAGTATCTCCTCCGCCGTGAAGCGTATCGTAAACTTCGCCTTCGACTGCTTGCCGATATATTTCATGACCAGTCCCGCGCCCTCGCTGGCCAGCAGGTCGAACGTGGTTTTGAGGTCGCCCGTAGCGTTGCGGACCATGGTGGTGGCATTCTGGCGCACCATCTCCTTGTTGTTTTTGAGGGTCTCGACGCTGATCACGTCCTCATTGAGGGCGTAGGAAATGATCAGGTCGCCCTTTTCATAGACCATGGAGGTCATCTCGCCCATCGCTCCCAGGGAGACGGGGCACATGGCGTTGGCCATCGCTATCGACTTGCGAAGCGCGGAATTGTTGTCGCCGGCGTGGGCACACAAGGCCATTACCACCAGCAGAAAAGTGAGCAGTACTCGATTCGTTTTCATGATGTTTTGTTTTTGCAGCACTTGGTTTTCCATTTATTCAACAGTTGGCGCAGGAGGCCGCACCGCACGATCCGCGACAGGCGTGCTGCTAAGTCGTATCGCAGGATGATGCGGCGGCTCCCGCTTCTGATCATGAGAAACAGTTTGCTGAGCGAGAGATTGAACTGTAGGTTGAATCTCATGCCTGTGTCCTCAGCAAATGCCAGAAACTCTCGGGCAGCCAGACGTTCTCCACCTCCACCGCGTCCTGGAAGAGCGGGGCGATGTCGGCGGGGGTGAAGCCGGCTATGCCGCAGCCGATGGGGGTGACGAGGAAGGTCGTCTCGGGATGCTGGCGCGCAAAGTCTATAAACTCATCGACGTAGGGTCGGATGGTCTCCGGGCCTCCCTGCATCGTCGGGATGGCGTAGCTCTGTCCCTGCAGGCCTACGCCCACTCCCATCTTGGCTCCGAAACAACGGTAGGCAATCCGGGCCGCACCGCCTCCGTGCATTCCGCCGAGGTTGCTGCCGAAGACGAAGACCTCGTTGGGGGCGAGATCGTGGATCCACTCTGGGGTGACTCTTTTCTTCATACTGATAGGATTTAATGGTTGATTTGGTTGTTGGTATGGTGTGCCGGCCCGCTCAGTCCCACTCGATGGTCAGCAAGTCGGCGAAGCGGTCGATCAGATAGTCCGCCCCGGCAGCCTGGAGCTCCTGGCGCTTCCCATTGCCGTAGGTGACGGCGCAGGTCCTTGCCCCGGCGTTGCGTCCCATGAGGATGTCGTAGGGCGCGTCGCCCACGACCAGGGCCTCTTGCGGCTGGAATTGGAGCGTCTCCAGGATCTTGTTGACCGGCTCGGGGTCGGGTTTGGCATGGGTCACGTCGTCGGCAGCCACGATCATCGAGAAGAGGTCGGTGACGCCAAACTCCGCCAGCAGTTCGTCCAGGCTCTCGTGGCGGCGGCTGGTGGCTACGGCCAGGGTATGACCCTGCTGGTGGAGCGTGCGGATCGTCTCGACCACGTCCTCGAAGGGAGGCACCGATCCCGGCACGTTGTTGTCGTGGAAGATCCTGCGATAGACCTCGGCACAACGCTCCCCTTGCGCGGCGCTCAGTCCTGCGGCCACCACGAAGCAGTCGGCCAGCGGCAACCCGATCGTATTGACGCAAGCCTCCTCCGTGGGCCGGTCTATGCCGAGGGCGTCGAAGGTGTCCATCATCGTCCGGAGGATCAGCCCGCGGGAGTCGCCCAGCGTGCCGTCGAAGTCAAGGATATAGATCTTTCGCATCATGATCCCTTCTTCATGCCGATAGCCTCGGGCGTCCATGCGTTGAGGAAGCGGAGCACCTTCTCCTTGCTATACCCCTTGCCCTCTTCGAGAAAACTGGAGTCCTGGATGTGGACCACGCGGCCCTCGCCGTCGAGCACTACGAAGACGGGGAAGCCGAAGCGCTGCGGATGGCCCAGGCGGCTCATCAGGGCCTCGGCGCTCGCGTCCTGGGCCTTGCGCGGATGGTAGTTGACGTGGATGAGGAGGAAATGGTCGTCGATGACCTTGGCAATGTCGGGGTCGGTGGCGGCGAAGTCGGCAAAGCGCAGGCACCACGGACACCAGTTGCCACCCACCTGGCAGATGACCAACTTGGGCTGTTGGCTGCTTCTCGCCGTGGCCAGCGCGCGGTCTATCTGCTCCATCGGGTTGATGGTCTCGTCATACACTTTCTTCAGCGGGGTCTGGGCGTGGCCCACTACGATGGCGGCGCAGACCAAGAGGAGGGAAAAGATCAGTCTCTTCATATCTTAACTTGTTGTTGATGGCTTTTTTGTATTGCGTTAGTGGTCGGAGGGGACGGGCTTGGCCTTGCGCGCCAACTCGAAGAGGGCGGCAGGCAGATGGCAGTAGCCCGCGGGGTTCTTCTCCAGGTAGTCCTGGTGGTAGTCCTCGGCGGGATAGAAATTGCGCAGCGGGAGATGCTCCACGGCGAGGGGCTCGCCCACGGCCCGCTGCTGGTCGGCCAGGACTTGGTCGATGGTGGCCGCGTCGGCCTCATCGACGTAGTAGATGCCCGTGCGATACTGTGTGCCCCGGTCGCCCCCCTGCTGGTTGACGCTGGTGGGGTCGATGGCCTTGAAGTAGAGGTCGAGGAGAAAGGCGAGTCCGATCCTCGCGGGATCATAGACGACGCGAACCGTCTCGGCAAACCCGGTCTTGTCGGTGCAGACCTCCTCATAGGTGGGGCGGTCTGTGTGGCCGTTGGCGTAGCCGACCTCCGTGGCCTCCACGCCCTCTATCTGCTTGAGGAAGTGCTCCGCTCCCCAAAAGCAACCTCCTGCGAGGTAGATTTCTTTACTCATCTGTCCGTTGGCTTTGGTCATGATGGGCAAAGGTATGAAAAAAAATCGAGAACAAGGGCGGATGGGAAAAATAAATGATGCGCCTCCCAAAAAGTAAAGAGGGAAAAGAAAAAGCAAGGAGGTAAGAAAAAAGGTAAGAAAAAGGCAAGGAGGCCCAATCCTTCGGCGGTAAGACAGACGCGGTGGCGGAAGGATTGGGCCTCCTGGGGGCTACAGCTTAAACTTGTAGCCGAGGGTCAGCTGCACCACATTGGTGTAGCCGTCGCCGTGCTTGGGCACCTTGGTGACGCCGATATTGTAGCGTCCGTCGATCACGAAGTTGTCAAACTCGTAGGACATACCCACGGGGATGGCAAAGTCGAACGTGTTGACATGGCGGGCGTCGTCCTTGTTCACCATGAAGCCCGGCTGGATACCGGCCTTGAGCGCAAAGTCCTTGGCCACGTAGTAGTTGAGCGTGATGGGAATGTTGATATAACCCGGATTCCAGGTCCAATCGTCGTCTTTACCTCCTTGGAAGGAATAGAGCAGCGCACCCGCAATGGCGGTTTTGCGGTTGATCTGGTGCTGAAGCTCAAAGCCGAGCGCGCAACCTGCTTTCCAGTCCAAATCTCCTACGGTGGAGATGTTGAGACCAATCTTCGGTTGGATGGTGGTAGTTTTCACTCTGCTTTGTGCGAAGGCACCCGTCGTGGACAGTGCCAGGGCTGCAAGAAACATAAGTTTTTTCATCATCGTCTAATGTTAGATTGTTATTACTGGTTTCACAATTATCGTCTGCTAATGCGAAATGTCGGGTGCAAAAATACAAAAAAAACACAGGAGTAGAAATTTACCCCCGTGTATTAAGTTATTTTACACTTCTTTTAAGAAATAAATACACTAAAAAATAAATACACCTTGATGACAGGTCAGGATCACATGCCCTCGGCCTCGGCAGCCTCCAGCTCGCTCTGTGCCTTGGACTTCTCCTCGCCGTTGCCCGAGTCGAGGCTGGTGGCATTCTGGAAAGAGATTTTCCCCTGTCGGTCTATCAGGACCTCGATGGGGATAAACTCGTCGCTGGTGGGGTCGGGAGATCCGACGCTGGCGCCAAACTTCATCCGGCCGTTCTCCACGGTGTCGAACATGAATCCTAAGAGCGCGCCGTGGCGGCCGTAGTCGTTGTTGGTAAACTCTGAGAAGTCGGTCTTGGCGAAGGTGCGATCGACAAAGACCGAGCCGTCGTTGCGCTTGATGACGAGCTGGACCTTGTTGTCGTAGTAGGCGCGCCCGCTCTCGTCCTTCGCCTGCTGAAGCGTGGTGTCGGCATAGCGGCGGATGGAGATGTCGAGCGTCTCCCCAAAGGCTTCCACCTGCTTCTCGTAGGTGAAATCGCTCATCTTGCCAGTACCCTTCTTGACTACTTTCTTCGGCGGAATCCGGGTAATGATATCCTCCGTTTTTTTCTCCTCCTTGCAGGAAGCCGCACACAGCACGATGCCTCCCGCCAGAAGGAATGGGATCAGTTTCCTCATGTGTTCCATTCTTTTCAGCGCACAAAAGTAATCAAAAAGCCCTAAATCACCAAAAAAAATCCCGAAAATCGACCCTTTGCCCTCTTGGCTCAATCCTTTTTCGTAACTTTGCATACACATTATTAATAGTGGTACAGACTGATAGCAGATGAAGAAATTGCCCATCGTAGTCCTTTTCGGTCTCCTGGCGCTGGCCTGCTCGTGTGGCAGCGACGGCAGGGAGGCCTCAGAGATGCCCTCGGAGGACACCATCCCGATGATCACGCAGCTGCAAGCGTGCTCCCGCCTCTACACGACGGAATACCAGATTCGCACGATCGTCACCCATAGCGACACGACCCAGTTTCGGGGTCGCGGACTGCTGGACGGCCTGCGCGTCGGCGTGCCTTTGAGTTCGCGCCACATTGCCATCCCCATCGACGCCACGGTGAAGGGCTACGTCGATATGGCCGACCTCACGGAACGCAACATCCGCCAGGAGGGCAACCGGCTGACCGTGATCCTCCCCGACCCTCGCGTAGAGCTCACCGCCACCAAGGTGGACCACAAGCAGACCCGCCAGTTTGTGCGCTTCCTGGGCCGCAACTTCACCGACGCCGAGCGCTCCTCCTTTGAGCGCCAGGGCCGCGACAGCATCATCGCCAGCCTCCCGCAGTCGGGCATCATCGAGAACGCCCGTGCCAGCGCTGCGCGCATCCTCGTGCCCCTGCTCACCCAGATGGGCTACAAGGAGGAGGACATCACGATCACCTTCCGCAAGGAGTTTACGGGCGACGACCTGCGCCGCATGATCACCACCATCACACAGGAGAAAAGGCCATGAGAAAACAAAGCATCATCAGTAGCCGCCTGGTTGCCATCCTCGCCGCCCTCGCCGTGGCCCTGGTAGCCGTGGCCGTGATCCTCTCGAAATGTGAGGGGACCGCCGTCGTAGAAGAGAAGAGCGACCACGTGGAGGTCACGCCTGCCACCATCGCCTCCATCAAGTCCATCGGCCAGTGGGAGTTTCTCACGATCCACGACGAGGAGTATGTCGATACCGTGCGCGAAGGCTTCTTCAGCGACGACGGCCTGGCCCGCATCTATTATGGCACGCTGCGCCTCGGCCTCGACATGAGCCACCTCGACGACCACGCCATCCGCATGGAGGGCGACACCGTGCTGGTGGCCACGCTCCCGCCAGTAGGGCTGCTCGACCGCCATTTTATCGACGAGGCCCGCACGCGGCCTTTCTATGAGAAGGGACGCTGGGAGGCCGACGCGCGCGAGGCCCTCTACCGACGCGCCCAGCAGATGATGACGGCCCGCTGCCTGACCCGAGCCAACCTGCAGCGCGCCGAGGACCGCGCGAGAGAGGAACTGACCCGCCTTTTTCACCTCATGGGCTACAAGAACGTAAGAATTCAGTTTGAGGAAGCCCCCGTTTGAAAAGAAAAGCGTAAATTTGCACTAAAATTGAGAAAATGGACTACAACGACATTCGACAACTGCGCCTCTACGCACGCTACGACGGCTTTTACGCCTCCATCCTGCTGCTCGGGAGCTTCGCCTGCTTCCTGGCCTTATCGCTGACGGCGACGGGGTCGTGGGCCTGGATGGGCCTCACCTCGCTATGCCCGCTGATCGTGCTCCTCACCCCGATCTTCATCTACCGTCGCCTCTGCAAGTTTCGCGACGAGGGACTGGGCGGCACCATCAGCGCCAAAAGGGCCCTGCTCTACGTCCTCCGTACGACGACCAATGCGGCCCTCTTCTTCTCCCTGCTCCAGTATCTCTACCTCGCGCTGGCCGACAATGGTCTGCTGGCAGGCGTGGTGGAGCGTATCGTCATGGCCGACCAGCAGCAGACGGAGATGATCGTCAAGAGCCTCGGCATGACGATGGATCAGTATATGGAGCAGTTGCGCGCCATCCCAGCCTTCGCCATGGCCTGCAACAGTTTCGTCACGCTGGCCATGGGTGGCATGCTGCTGAGCGCGATCATGGCGCCCCTGGCCAAACGGGGATAAGATAGAATATTGTGAACAACGAAAGACAAAATCGATATAATAAAAATAGCAAGATGTTAGACATTTCAGTCATCGTACCCCTCTATAACGAAGAGGAAAGCCTGCCCGAACTCCACGCCTGGATCAAGCGCGTGATGGAGGACAACCGCTTCTCCTATGAGATCATCTTTGTCAACGACGGTTCCACCGACCAGTCCTGGAAGGTGGTGGAGACGCTCCGCGAGCAGGACCCCTGCGTCAAGGGCATCAAGTTTCGCCGCAACTACGGCAAGAGCCCGGCCCTCCACTGCGGTTTCCAGAAGGCGCAGGGCAGCGTCGTCATCACGATGGACGCCGACCTCCAGGACTCTCCCGACGAGATACCGGCCCTCTTCAAGATGATCACCGAGGAGGGCTACGACCTCGTCTCGGGCTGGAAGCAGAAGCGCTACGACCCCCTGTCGAAGACCATTCCCACCAAACTCTTCAACGCCACGGCGCGCAAGGTCAGCGGCATCCCCAACCTCCACGACTTCAACTGCGGACTGAAGGCCTACCGACAGGAGGTGGTCAAGAACATTGAGGTCTATGGCGAGATGCACCGCTACATCCCCTACCTGGCCAAGGAGGCCGGCTTCGACAAGATCGGCGAGAAGGTGGTCCACCACCAGGCCCGCAAGTTTGGCACGTCGAAGTTTATGGGGCTCAACCGCTTCGTCAACGGCTATCTCGACCTGCTCACGCTCTGGTTTCTCAGCACCTTCGGCAAGAAACCCATGCACGTCTTCGGATTTCTCGGCTCGCTGGTTTTCTTCGTCGGTTTCGTGGCCCTGATGTGGCTCCTGGGTGGCAAGATCTACAATCTCTACATCGGCAACTATGGCGACCTGCTCTCCGACCACGCGTCGTTCTTCATCGCCATCGCCGCCATCCTGCTCGGCACACAGCTCTTCCTGGCCGGCTTCATCGGCGACCTGATCAGCCGGTCCAACCCGCGCCGCAACGACTATCAGATAGAAAAGGTACTCAACTGATCCTCCCTCCGGATGCACTATAAGCGAACTTTTCTCCGCCGCCTCGTGCCAGCAGCCCTGGTGGCGGCTCCGATCCTGCTGATGGCAGCCTGCGCCAGCATCGACTGTGCGATGACCACGGCCGTGGGATGTCGCTACGCCCTGCGCGGCGACACGGTCCACGACACGCTGACCATCCTCGCCGTGAGACCCGGCAGCAGCGACAGCGTGCTCGTCAACCGGCTGGTGCAGCCTCAGGCCTTCACGATCCCCATGAGCTATGGCGCCGACCGCGACCAGCTGGTCTTCCAGTTGACCGACACGCTGGGGACGACGCGCACGGACACGGTCACGGTCTTCAAGACCAACGATCCCCATTTCGAATCGGTGGACTGCCCTGCCCGCTTCTTCCATACGCTCACGGAGGTCACGACCACCCACCATGCCATCGACTCCATTGTCATTGCCCATCCTAACATAGACTACGATGAGAAAGAGAATCTGCTTATCTATTTCCATCCTCGCCGTTAGCCTCCTCGCTCCCTGCCAGGCGGGGGCGCAGCAGGCACGGGAGACAGCATCCGCCGACTCCATCCGCCTCTTCGAGGGCGTGAGTGTGGGGGTGGACTTGCTGGGGGCGGGACAGCGCGTCCTGAGCGACTACGGACAGTATGAGGCCTCCTTGCGCCTGAACCTCCGGGGACGCTATTTCCCCGTTGTCGAACTGGGCATTGGCGAGGCCGACGCCGACGACGTGACGACCTCCGTGCGCTACAAGACCCGTGCGCCCTATGGCCGCGTGGGCTGCGACTTCAACCTGCTGCGCAACAAGCACGACCTCTACAGGCTCTATGCTGGCGCGCGACTGGCCTACACCTCCTTCCACTACGACGTGACGACCTCTGCGCCCGTCCCCGACCCCGTCTGGGGCGGAACGGCCTCCTACAGCGCTACGGATGTCGAGGCGAAGGCTTGCTGGGCGGAGGTCTGCAGCGGCATCGACGTGACGATATGGCGCTTCGTCCACATGGGGTGGATGGTGAGATATCGCGCACGGCTGAGCCAAAGCCACGGCACGGTCGGAGAACCTTATTATATTCCGGGATTCGGACGCAATGGCAGCAGCCGAATCGGAGCTACGTTCAACCTTAGTTTTGAGTTATGAAAAAGAAAAAACTGCTTTGGCAACTGCCCTTCCTTGCCTTCCTTATCATCGGCACGGTGGTCATCGTGGGACGACAGAAGTCCGTGCCCTACCAGCACGACGAGGGACGCATCTTTGGCACGACCTATCATATCACCTACCAGAGCGATGACAATCTGAAGAAGGAGATAGAGGAGACTCTGAAGGCCGTTGACCAGGAGTTCTCGATGTTCAACCCGCAATCGACCGTCGCCCTCATCAACGAGGGCAAGCGGCCCACGCTCAGCGACGACTTTCTGGAAGTCTATCAACTGGCGCAGCAGGTCAACGAAGAGAGCGACGGCGCCTTCGACATCACCGTGGCTCCGCTGGTCAACGCGTGGGGCTTCGGATTCAAAAGCCAGCAGATGCCCAACAACCATCAGATAGACAGTCTCAGAAGACTGGTCGGCATGGAGCACGTCAGCCTGGCCGGGGCGAAGGGAAGTCTGTATATGCGCTTCCAGCGGCCGCGGATGATGCTCGACTTCAGCGCCATCGCCAAGGGCTACGGCACGGACCGCGTGGCGCGCCTGCTCATGTCCCACGACGTGGCCAACTTCATGGTGGAGATCGGTGGCGAGGTCTATGCGAAGGGCAATAGCGAGAAGCGCCTGCCATGGCGCATCGGCGTGAGCAAGCCCGTGGACGATCCCGACAACGACGCCCAGGAGCTGGAGACGGTGCTCAACGTCACAAACCAGGCCATGGCAACGTCGGGCAACTACCGCAACTTCTACTACAAGGGCGGACGCAAATACGCCCATACCATCGATCCTAAGACGGGACGCCCCGTGCAGCACAGCCTCCTCTCGGCCACGGTGCTGGCTCCTACCTGTGCCGAGGCCGACGCCTACGCCACTTCCTTCATGGTCATGGGCCTCGACAAGGCGCGCCAGGTGCTGGAGCGGAAAAAGCAACTGAAGGCTTACTTCATCTATCAGAATGCGCAGGGAGGACTGAGCGTCTGGAAGAGCGAGGGACTCGACGAGCGCAAATAGGCACCCGAGGCCATGACGATCTATGCCAAACTGCTGCGGCTGCCGTTCTTCCAGGGCATTGACCGCGACGAACTGGAGGCCATGGCAAGCAAGATCCGCTTCGACTTCCAGAAGTATGACGAGGGAGCGTGGATAGCGCGGGAGAACGATCGCTGCGCCACGCTCACGCTGGTCATGACGGGCAGTGTGGAGGCTGAGGCCATCAGCGCGGACCACAGTTACAGTCTGCGGGAGCAGATCGACGCGCCTTGTGCCATCGAACCGGAACGGATCTTCGGACTCCGGCAACACCTGGCACGAGGCTACCGGGCCACCACTCCTTGCAACGTCCTGCGACTGCAGAAGGACGACGTGCTGCGACTCTGTGCGCAGAGCCTCGTCTTCGAGCTAAACGTCCTCAACACGATCAGCACTTCTGCCCAGCGAGCAGGGTCGGCTTTTTGGCGCACTCCGCCCACGACCATTCCCCGCAAGATCGCCACCTTCGTGGCCCACCGCAGTCTCCGGCCTGCTGGCCCCAAGACGCTCTCCATCCGCTTGACAGACCTGGGATCTGCCATCGGCGAGTCGCGCCTCAATGTCTCGCGATCCCTCCATGGCCTCGAAACCCAGGGCTTGGTGGCACTCGCCCGACAGACCATCATCATCCACCGTCTGGAGCAGTTGCTCTCCGTGGAAGACGACGGTCCAGCTCTTTTGGGTTCAGCAGAAAAACGCCATAATAACATAATAACAAAATAACATAATAACAAAATAACGTTTAGGTTTTGCAACCGCAACACGGGGCCAATCGCCTGCAGATGATCGGTCGCCTTGCGAATTGGTAGAAATCATGAGAGAGAAAGAAAGACAAAAGGTTGTTTGTGTCGCAATGACATAAACAACCTTTTGAGTTTCAGAACGCTTATAAGACGTTTTTAGAACGCTTGCAAGACGCTTATAGGACGCTTATAGGACACTTATAAGACACTTACAAGACACTTATAGGACCACTTATAGAACGCTTATAGGACGGGGCTGCGTGCGTCGTGAGCCCCGTCACTTGAGTTTCTTCAGGAAACTGTCGGCCTGGGTGTTGCCCATTGCCTTGGCCTTCTCGATATTGGCTATGCCGTCGGCCTTTTGGTCGAGTTGCGTTTGCGCAATGCCGAGTATCAGGTAGCCATCAGCGTAGTCGGGATTGATCTTGATGCAGTATTTGGCGGCTTCGGCAGCATCCTGCGGACGGTTGACGCGGAGGTAGAGGCTGCCCGCCTCGGCATGATACTCCACCTCTTCGGGAGCGAGTCGGCAGGCGGTGAGGATGTCGCCCAGGGCCTGTTGGTAGAGTTTGCCCTGGAGTTCGATCTGCTCCCGCTGGTAGTAGAAGTCGGCCCCGAGGCGTCCCTGGTTGAAATACTCGTAGCGCAGCAGGTCAACCATCGCCTTGCGGTATTCGCCCATCTTGGCATATTGCAGGCCACGGGCATAGAAATAGGGGGCAGAAGTGGCGGTGTAGGGTGTGTCGCAGACCTCCACGCTCTTCTCCAGAAGGGCGAGCACTTCGGCGTTGTCAGCACCCAGTTGCTCCTTACACTGCGCCATCTCCAGATAGGTCTCGGGCAGTCGTGGCTCCATCCGGGCGAGGCTCTCGAAGAGGGTGAGGGCGTCGGCATAGTGGGCCTGGGCGTAGATGATCTGTGCCATCAGGTGCTGGTAGATAAACTGTGGGTCGGCGGCATTGGCCTGCTGCACCTCGGAGAGCGCCTTGTCGAGGGTCCATGTGGCCGGAGCGTCGCCCTGGATGGACTGCTGGCCGGTCAGCACGAGATAGATCACGTTGGCATAGTTGAAGTGGGCCTCTCCCTTCTTGCTCGCCTGAGCCACCGACTCTTGGAGCATCCGGTCGGCCTCGGCGTTGTCTCCCTTGCCCAGGGCGAGCATGGTCATGGCGTAGTAGCCATCGGTGAGATGCGGAAACTTGCGGATAAACTCACGGATGGTGGCGGCATGGTCGGAGGGCTTCTGGGAATTGGAGAGAAGCAGGGCCACCACGGCCTCGCGCTCGCTCTCGGGCAGGGCAATGCGGAGACGGGCGCGGCGCATCACGGGGTTGTTTTGGGAGAGTCCCGTCACCACGAAGTCGCGCGCGTAGGCGGCGTCCGTGGCACTCTGCTGCTTACCCGACTGGGAGAAGAGGCCGATCAGCTCGCCCTTGAGATTGACGACGGCTGCGCCATTGAGTTTCTCGGAGGCTCCGCCGATGTAGAGCTGATAATAGTTGTAGGAGGTGTTGAAGTGGTCGGCGACCTTCACTTTGCCCTTGACGGGAGCGCCCAGTTGCTTGGGAGGCACTACCCAGACTTCTTCGCCGGCAGCGGCCTTGCCCAGGGAAAGGGGTTGCACCTTGGCGGCGGAGACGCTAAATTTCGTCAAGTCGTAAATATCATCGGCTCCCAGGAGCGCCTGGAAAGCACAGGCCGCCCCGCTATAGTCCTTCACGCCCACGGAGTCGGTGCCCTCGAAGGGTTTCCAGGCCGATACGGCCACGCCATCGGATCCAATGAAGACGGCGGGGACCACGCCTCGCTGCGTGCCATCGGCGGTGTAGGTGGTGAGAGTCAACGTACTGTTGACTACATTCTTTACAGCTGCTGGCTGCGCCATGGCCATGGAGGCCCAGAGCAGGAGGCAGCCGATCAAACTATTCTTTCTCATCAGTTTTTGTTCTTTCTGTTTCTTATTTCCTATCTGCGCATTTCGCCCTCCGCAAGGAGGACAGAGACTGCGGCAGCTTCATCTTCTACGCAATATATTTATATTATGGAACGCGTGAACATATATCTTTAGCGCATCATTAGCGCGTGGACACGAACAATGTTTGAACATTATATTGATGCATGAACATCATATTAACGCGTGAGCATCATATCAATGTGTGGACGCGATCAATGTGTGGACAAAAGAGCCCTGGCATTCTCCAGCGCAGCCTCGGTGACGTTCTCGCCCGAGAGCATCATGGCGATCTCCCCTACCCGCTCGTCGGCCGAGAGTTGCCTCATGTGGCTCTCCGTGCCTTCGGGCGTGTCGGTCTTCTCCACTTTGTAGTGATGGAGACCTCGTGAGGCAATCTGTGGCAGGTGGGTGATGGAAATCACCTGGCGTCCTCCTGCCCCCATCTCTTCCATGATCATGGCCATCTTCTCGGCTATCTTGCCCGAAACGCCGGTGTCGATCTCGTCGAAGATGATGGTGGGCAACTTGATTGTGCCGCTGATCATCGCCTTGAGCGAGAGCATCACGCGCGCGATCTCGCCACCCGAAGCCACTTGGGAGACGGGCTGCAATGGCGTGCCACGGTTGGCGGAGAAGAGGAAGACGACATGGTCGGCGCCACTGGCAGAGAGCGGAGCCGGCTTGACCTCCACCTCGAAACGCACGTTGGGAATGCCCAGCGGGACGAGGCGCGCGTGCATCTCGGCCTCCACCTTGCGAGCCGAGGCCGTGCGCGATAACGTAAGCTGCTGAGCCTTCTCCCGACATAGCTTCTCCTGCTCGGCCACCTCCTGGCGCAGGAGGGCCAAGTCGCCGTCGGCATTCTCGATAGACTCCAGCTGCTGCTGGATTGAGGCCTGCAACTGAAGGAGCTCGGCCACGGTGCTGACACGATACTTCTGCTGCAAGGAGTAAATCTGATCGAGGCGCGCGATGATGGCATCCTGGCGTGAGGGGTCGAAGTCGATGGACTCCATGTCGGCTGCCACCTCGTGGGCGATATCGTCGAGTTCGATGTGTACGGAGTCGAGGCGGTTGGCGAGTTCCTGTGTCTTCGGATAGACGCTGGCGATGGACTGCAACTGCTGTGCGGCCATGCGGACCTGCATCACGGCGCCCCGGTCGTCGCCGGAGAGAAGGTTGTCGGCAGTATAGATGGCTGTCTTGATGTCGCCAGCATGGTTGAGCGTCTCCCCTTCCTGCTCCAGTTGCTCTTGCTCTCCCTCTACTAACTGGGCGGCGGAGAGCTCGTTGTATTGAAACTGGAGGAAATCGCGGTTCTGCTCACTCGCCTCGATCTGCTTCTCAAGACTGCGTAACCGCTGCTCAGCCTCGCGATAGCGGGTGAAAGCCTCAGAGAAGGCTGCCCGATCCTGGCCGTTGTCGGCGATGATATCGACGACGTTCAACTGGAAGTCGTCCTTCTGGAGAAGCAGGTTCTGATGCTGCGAGTGGATATCGATGAGCTGTTCGCCCAACTGGCGCATCAACTGCTGCGAAACGGGCATGTCGTTGATGAAGGAGCGCGACTTGCCCGTGCTGGTCAGTTCGCGGCGGATGATGGTGTCGTCGGGGTCGAAGTCGAGGTCGTTTTCCTCGAAGAATGGCGCAAAGTCGTAGCGGCTGAGGTCGAAATGAGCCTCTATCGTACACTTCACCGTCCGCCCGTCGTCGCCCTGCGGACGCTTGACCAGTTTGCTGTCGGCCCGGTTGCCCAGCAAGAGGCCAATGGCCCCGAGGATAATGGACTTGCCCGCTCCCGTCTCGCCCGTGATGACGGAGAAGCCAGGGTGGAAGTCGATGTCCAGCTGGTCAATCAGCGTGAAATTCTTGATATATAAATGTTTCAGCATTGCTTATGGATAAATCATTGTACGGAGAGAGGCAACCCAAGCAGTCCCACAAGCGGGCTTACTGCTTGATCCTTGCCCATGTCGCATCCTACTGCTTGTTCTTTTCCCATGTCGCATCCTACTGCTTGATCTTCTCCCATGTCGCATTCTGCGACGCGTTGATGGCAAACAAGATCTCATAGACCGACTCTTTCTCCTTCTGCGTGCCCTTGCCTTTATAGATATTGGCCAACTCGTCCTTCTTGTAGTCCGTCCAGATCTGTGGCAGCAGACTCATCGGCTTGTCCTCGTGAGCCTTCTTGAGATTGGTTTCGAGGGCGGTAGTGACATAGGTGCGGCCTCGCTCCACGTTGTTGGACATCTCGTCGAGTCCCAGCCGATAGTAGTCGTACTGCAGCTGCCGGAAGGGCTTGAGACCGCCATCGAGGTAGTCGTTGATGATGGCAAAGCGGTTGCTGTCAAAAGCCTTCCAGCCCGTGAAATTGAGGTTCTGCGCGTTGTTGGCCAGGTTCAGGCAGCGCTGGAGCACGTCCTCGCCCCCCATCGGCGAGAAGGAGTCGAGGTCCATGCCGATGATGAGGTAAGCGTAGTAGGCCATGAGGGCCGTGAGCTGGTTGTCAACCGTCTCCTCGTTGAACTCGATCTGGTCAAACTGCGCAAACTCGAAGTTGAAGTCGTTGTCCTGGGTGTTGAAGAGCGTCGAACTGTAGGAAGCCCCATAGACGGGACGGTTGGCCTGGATGAGGGCCGAACAGGTGAAGAGGTTGGAGGACTGGTCATACTTCTTCACGGTGATGTTGAAGTTGCAGACGATCCGCTCGTTGCGCTGAAACTGGAGGTTGGTCCATTGCTTCTCGTTGACAAACTGCTCCAGCGTCTGCTGGAGGTTCTCGAAGATGGAGGCGTCCGTACCCTGCACCTGGTTGTGGTTGATGGTGATTTTCGCCTGGAGTTCCTGGGCGTGGACTGGCGTCGGCCTCAGTACGAGGGAGAGGCCGAGGAGGCAGACCGTTGCCAATATGATTCTTTTCATGATCCTTTTCTTATCTGAGGGTTGTCGTGTCGGCGAGAAGCCCCTGGAGCACGTCGATGATGTCGGAGGCCACCTCCTGCTTGCTCTTCTTCGGATAGGACCGGACGCCCTCGCGTGTGACGACGGCTATTTGGTTGTCGTCCGCGTTGAACGTCGTCCCAGGAATGCGCGTGGAGTTGAGCACGACAAAGTCGGCGTTCTTGCGCTCCAACTTGCCGCGTGCGTTGGCCTCCTCGTCGTTGGTTTCGAGGGCAAAACAGACGAGGCGCTGGCCCGGACGCTTGCGCTGGCCCAAGGTCTTGGCTATGTCGTGGGTCGGACGCAAGCGCAGAACGAGGTCGTCGGCCTCCCGTTTGATCTTGCTCTCCGCCTTCTGTTCCGGCGTGAAGTCGGCCACGGCCGCACTGAGGATGGCAGCGTCTGCCGTGTCAAAGGCTGGCAGGCAGGCCTCGTACATCTCCTGCGCGCTCTCGACATTGACCCTTCGGATGGCCGCGTCGCACTGCAGGGCCGTCGGGCCCGCCACCAGGGTGACTTCGGCGCCACGCCTTCTGCACTCCTCGGCGATGGAGAATCCCATCTTGCCGCTGGAGAAATTGCCGATGAAGCGCACGGGGTCGATCCGCTCGTAGGTGGGACCAGCCGTGATCAGAATGTGCTTGCCCGCCAAGGGGAGCATTTTTTCCTTCTGTGCGGCCTCCTGGGTCATTTTCTCCTGGTCCTGTGCCCCCTTCTGCGTCGTTTCCTCCTGGTCCAAGGTATCCTTCTGCGTCGTTTTCTCCTGGCCCTGAGCGCCCTCCTGCGTCATATCCTTCAAAGGATCCGCAAAGAAGTGCTCCAGTTCCTCCACAATCAGATCGGGCTCCTGCATACGGCCCTTGCCCTCCAGGCCCGAGGCCAGGAAACCACTCGTGGGTTCGACAAAGCGATTGCCGTAGCCCTTGAGCGTATTGATGTTGGCCTGCGTGGATGGATGCTGATACATATCCAAGTCCATGGCAGGGGCGATGAAAACGGGTGCCTTCATCGACAGATAGGTCGTCACAAGCATGTTGTCGGCCACGCCATGAGCCATCTTGCCCAGCGAACTGGCGGTGCAGGGGGCGATCAGCATGGCGTCGGCCCAAAGGCCCAGATCGACATGAGAGTGCCAGGTGCCGTCGCGCTGGGAGAAGAAGTCGCTGATGACCGGATGGCGACTGAGGGCCGAAAGCGTGATGGGCGTGATAAACTCCTTGCCAGCAGGCGTGATGACCACTTGCACCTCCGCCCCTCTCTTGACGAGGGCACGGATGATGAGGCACGACTTGTAGGCGGCGATGCTGCCCGTGATGCCCAGGACGATATGCTTACCCGACAGGGGCGATGGGCCCGCGGCAGGATGGGTCGGGGATGGATGTTGAGGATTTGCCAATTTTGAGCAGGTATGTTTAGATTGAACTTCTATTGAACCTTATACTGAACCTTGTGTTGAGCCTTGATACAGAACCTTGTGTTGAACCTTCAGCTGAGACCGACAGGGTGAAGTGGTTGACACGCAGCCACTTCTACCCTGTTCGCTCTACTTGTTTTTGTAAGCCTCGCGCAGGCGAATGCGGTTGACCACGTTCTTCGTATCGTAGGTGAAGTCGCGGGAGAGCATCCAGGAGATGAAGCCCGGATCGTTGCGCACCACGTCGGCGACGGCTTCGCCACGATGCTGGCCGAAGTTGAACACCTCGCGTCGGCAAACCTTGCCCTCGGCGTCGGTAAACTCCTTCCAGATGATGCGGCCAGCAAAATCGACATTGTCGTTCATCTTCGAAAACTCGGCCAGTTCCTTGATGTCGTTGTTGAGCACACGGTCGGCCTCGTCCTGCACCCCGGGAGCATACATGTCCAGCTGGCCCTTGAGCACACGAAGCGTAGCCTCGGCGTCCTGGTCGGCACGATGCGACTGGAAGTCGTCCTCCATCTTGTGGCCCGTATAGAACTTGTAGGCTGCTGAGAGGTTGCGGCGCTCCATCTTGTGGAAGATATTCTGCGCATCTACGAGCAGGCTTTCGGAGAAATCGAAAGGCACCTGGGCGCGCGAAAACTCCTCGGAGAGCATTGGCACGTCAAACTTATTGGAGTTGAAACCACAAAAGTCGCAGCCCCGGAAAGTCTCGGCCAGTCGCGGGGCCAGTTCCTTGAACGTGGGTGCCCCCTCGACATCTGACTGAGCGATGTGTGTGAGCGCCTGCACCTCCTGCGGTATCGGCTTCTGCGGGTTGACGAAGAGGTTTTCCCGGTCCTCCTTGCCGTCGGGGAAGACCTTGATATAAGAGATCTGAATGATGCGGTCGTTGACCAGGTCCAGGCCCGTCGTCTCCAGGTCGAAGACGATGAGCGGACGCTTGAGGTTGAGTTCCATTCTTTTTTCTGTGTTATATTCCAATCAGACGGGCCATCGCCCGACGGAGTCCGCCTCTTGGCGTCCCGACAGGCCATGGCCGTCAGCGTGTGGTTCTATACTTTTCGTAATCTGATCGTCTGTGCTTGCTTGCAAACTAATCGTCCGTACTTGCTTGCAAACTAATCGTTGAGCAGCATCGGCATGATCAGCATCAGCACCTCCTGGTTCTCCGGCTGATCGACGGGGATGATGATACCCGGGCGTGAGGGGTCTGCCAGCTGGATGGTGATGTCGCTACTCTCCAGGTTGTTGACCACCTCCAGCATGCTCGATCCCTTGAAACCGATGGAGATGGGCGTACCACTATAGGAGCAGACCACGTTCTCCACGGCATTGGTGGCGAAGTCGATGTCCTCGGCACGCAGCTCCAGGTTGCCATTCTCGAAGTGGAAGCAGACCAGCTGCGAGGAGTTGCTGGAGAACGGGAGCACGCGGCGGATTGCGCCGACGAAGCTCTTGCGGTCGATGGTGACCACGTTGGGATTGGTCTGCGGGATGACGCCGTTGTAGTTGGGGTAGCGGCCCTCGATGAGGCGGCAAGCCAGGTAGCCCTCGGCAAAGCGGATGGTGGCCTGCTTGCTGTCGAACTCGATGGTGACTTCGCCCTCCGTCTGCGGCAGGACGCCCTTGAGAAGCGTGGCCGGCTTCCTGGGGAGGATGAAGGAGGCAGGCGTCTCAGACTGGAGGGAGAGGATGTTGTTGCGCACGAGCTTGTGGCCGTCGGTGGCCACGATCGAGAGGCAGTCGGGCTTCAGGTCGAAGTAGATGCCGTTCATCACGGGGCGAAGCTCATCCTGCGCCGCAGCGAAAAGAGATCGGCTGATGGCGCTGGAGAGCACTTGGGCGTCGAGGGCAAATTTCGAGGCGTTCTCACCCATCTCCTGCTCGCGCGGATACTCCTCGGCACTCTGCACGGGGAAGTGGTACGAGCCGTTCTGATAGGTGAGATAGATGACGTGCTCGTCGAGGTTGACATTGAGCGTGAGCGGCTGTTCGGGCAGCTCCTTGACCGCGTCGAGGATGGTTTGGCTCTGCACGGCAAACTCGCCATCGCCGTCATGCTCCGTCAGTTCGATCGTCGTCTTCATCACGTTCTCACTGTCGGAGGCGGTGATGGTCAGCACATTGTCCTTCACCTGGAAGAGGAAGCAACTGAGGATGGGCAACGAGTTCTTATTGTTGATGACTCTCGAGAGGGAGAGCAGGCGGCTGCTGAGCGCCGAGCTGGAAAGGCTAAATCTCATGGGTACTATATTCTTTTATTTGTTTATTCTTATTCCTAACCGATTATGCGTCCCGCTCGACGGAGCGCCGAGAAGCGGGCGAAAACCAAGCACAAAAATACGAAAATATACCCGCTCTGGCAAAAATTGGGGCTAAAAGTTTCTCAATTCGCCCTAAAATTCGTAATTTTGCTCACCCGATAACGAGGGAAGGTCTATTTCGCCTTGGAAATCATATCCACGCATATCAGAAAATATTTACAACTATATATCAGACATGGAAATAACAGGAAAAATCATTCATGTGCTCCCCGAGCGCAGTGGAACGTCGGCTCGCGGGGAATGGAAGGCACAGTCTTTTGTCGTAGAGACACGTGACCAATATCCTCGCAAGATGGTCTTCGACGTGTTTGGCGCAGAGCGCTTGCAGCGTTTCAATATCAAGTCAGGCGACGAAGTGACGGTCTTCTTCGATATTGACGCTCACGAATACCAGGGCCGTTGGTTCAACAACATCCGCGCATTCGATGTGCAACGTTTGGATGCTGCCGCAGCCCAGGCTGCTGGCCAGGCTGCCGCTGCTGCCCCACAGACGACACAGGCGGCACCGGCTCCGTTCCCTCCCGCTCAGCCCGATGCTGCCGGAGAGTCGACCGACGACCTGCCCTTCTAAGCATCTTCTGTAGAGAATGTAGAGAAAACCCTACGCGCTATTCGCGCAGGAGAAAACATGCTCATGACGAGCATACTACTACAAAAACAGGAGCGACCCTCTGAGGCCGCTCCTGTTTTTATTTCCCGGATTCCATTCCGAAGCCATCCCGAGATCATCCCGAAGGAAAAGCTGGGGAAATGGAAAGGCAAGACCGATGCTATCGCAGGTCGATAATCTCTGCTCCGGGACACATCCGCTTGTTGAAGCGGAAGGTGGCGTCGCTTTGGTTCTTGGCCTGGAAGCGGGAGAGCGTGATGGTGGTCCATCGCCCACCCTGTAGATACTGCACCTTGCTGGGCACGTAGTTGTTGCCCACCGTGACGACGATGGTCTTCATGGCGCGTGCGCGGTTGGTGGCTTTCATCGTCACCACATAGCCCCGGCCTGCCCGCTTCATGCTCAGCTTGTAGCCCGACTTATAGACGGAGAGAAACTGATAGGGATTCATCTGCGCCTGCTGCGCCTCGGTGGGGGTGCTGATGTTGACTTCGCCCGTCGATTTCAGATAGCTCCACTGGGTGCGTCCGTCGTACCACACCTTGCCTTGGGCGGTGGAGGCGTAGAATTTGCGCCCCTTGATGGCGATGGTGCCCGAGAAGGATCGGCCCTTGCCTGCGCTGAGGCTAAACTGTGCCGAGCATCCGCCAGGGCGCCCGACGACCGCCGCCACCTTGTCCAGCACCTTTCGCGCCTGGGCGGCGGACTGGGCGTGGACGGCTACCGCCACGACTAATAAAAACAAAGTGATAAGTTTTCTCATTGTTTTATTATTTTATAGTTATACTATCCCTTGATGCAAGACAGGATCCTACTCAGCGAGTTTTCGTCGCCGATGAGCACCTCGCGCGGCTTGGCACCCCTGGCCTCGCCGACGATGCCCGCCTTCTGTAGCTTGTCCATCAGGCGTCCCGCGCGGTTGTAGCCGACGCCAAACTCCCGTTGTATCTTGCTCGTGGATCCCTGCTGGTTGATGACCACATAGCGTGCCACCTCCTCAAAGAGCGGGTCGAGGTTGTCGGTGTCGAATCCGCCCCCGATGCCCGGCGCATCCTCGGCAGCTGGCTCGGGGATGAGCAGCGGCGTGACGGGGCCGGGCTGGTCGGCGATGAAGCGGCACACCTTGACCACCTCGGGCGTATCGACAAAGGCACACTGCACGCGGACGGGCTCGCCACCATTGAGGTAGAGCATGTCGCCGCGACCCACCAGCTGCTGGGCTCCCGACCGGTCGAGGATGATGCGTGAGTCCATCATGGATCCGACGCGGAAGGCGATGCGGCCCGGGAAGTTGGCCTTGATATTGCCCGTGATGATACTCGTCGTCGGGCGCTGGGTGGCGATGATCATGTGGATGCCCACAGCACGCGCCAGCTGGGCGATGCGGGTGATGGGGAGCTCTATCTCCTTGCCCGCCGTAAGCATGAGGTCGCCAAACTCGTCGATCACGACCACGATATAGGGCATGTACTCATGGCCCTCCTCGGGATTGAGGTGGTGGTTGAGAAACTTCCTGTTGTACTCCTTGATGTTGCGCGCGCCGGCAGCCTTGAGCCTGTCGTAGCGCTCGTCCATGAGCACACAGAGGCCCTTGAGCGTATTGACCACCTTCTGTACGTCAGTGATGATGGGCTCCTCCTCGTTTTCCTCCACGGCCGCCATGAATCGGTTGGCGATGGGGCTGTAGATACTAAACTCCACCTTCTTCGGATCGACGAGCACGATCTTGAGCTCGTTGGGGTGCTTCTTGTAGAGGAGCGAGGTGATGATGGCGTTGAGGCCCACCGACTTACCCTGTCCCGTGGCACCCGCCACGAGCAGGTGGGGAATCTTGGCCAGGTCAACCATGAAGACCTCGTTGGAGATGGTCTTGCCCAGGGCGACGGGAAGTTCCATGTCGGTCTCCTGGAATTTCTTGGAGTTGAGGATGCTATACATCGAGACGACGCTCGGCGTTGTGTTGGGCACCTCGATGCCGATCGTGCCCTTGCCGGGGATGGGGGCGATGATACGGATGCCGATGGCAGCCAGGCTGAGGGCGATGTCGTTCTCCAGGTTCTTGATCTTGGCGATGCGCACGCCCTTGGCCGGCGTGATCTCGTAGAGCGTGATGGTCGGTCCGACGGTGGCGCGGATGGAACTGATCTGCACGCCGAAGTCGTCGAGCACCTTGATGATGCGGTTTTTGTTGGCCTCCAGCTCCTCCTTGGTGGCAAAGCTCGGGCGGGCGTCGCTGTCATACTCCTTGAGCAGGCCGAGCGTGGGAAACTTCCACGACACGAAGGGCTCGCGGGGGTTGATGGGCGTAGAAAGGTCTGCCGTGCTGGCCACGGTCGTCCCGCTGGCCTTCTCGTCGCCCTTGGCCATCTCGACGCGCATGCTCACCTCCTTCTCGCCGGCAGCCTTTTCCTCCGCCTTCGTCTCAGGATCGTGGGAGGGATTCAGCGGCTGCTCGTCGGTGTCCTTGCCAGGCAGGTCGTCGTCCAGAAACTCCACCGTTTGCGTCTGCGGGTCGTCAAAGACTTGCGGGTCCTCGCTCTCGGCGGGACTGACAACAGGATTCTCTGCCGTGTCTTCCTCCCGCGCGTACTGGTCGTGGTGGCGGTTTTCCTCGACCGTAAACTTCACCTTGCGCGAGAGATAGTCTATGGGGTTGAGCATCTTGCGAATGACGTTGATGGTCTCCGTGGTGACGTAGGTCATAAACGAGATGGCCACGACCAGGAGGATGGCGACAAGGCCCGGCGCGCCCACCACGTTCTCCAGCCATTGGCAGACGTATGCGCCATGGTCGCCGCCCGGATTGAACACCTCCTCGCCCATCAGGGGGGAGAGAAACTTGGCGAAGGTGACGCTGCCCCACGCCATGATGATCGCCATGCCGAAGAACCATTTCAGGAGGTTCAACCGCGGGAAGGCGCCCATCATCCGCAGGCTGCAAAGCAACAGGAAGGCGGGGATCAAAAAGGCAGGGATGCCGAAGCAGCGCCCTATAAGATAATAGGAGGTCAGCGCGCCCAGACTGCCGCAGTAGTTGGCAAACTCACGATTGCGGTTCAACAACTCCCCTGGACGCAGGCTCATGAGGATGCTCTGGTCGATGGCACCCGTCTTGAAGTAGCTGACCATGGAGATGATCGCCACCAGGGCCAAGGCGGCCAGGGTCAGTCCCAGCACGAAGTTGGTCGTCTCGTTGAGTATCTTGTTGCATCCGATTGCGTCCCAGAAAGTCTTAGACTTAGTGGCGGTTTTCTTTTTAGCCATATTGTCGTTTATTCTTATAGTGACGGGGCGGCCTCTCTCGGTGGAGAGGGGCTTCCCGCGCTTATGTGCTTGATTATTTGGGAAATGCGTGGCCCGAAAGCCCCCACTTCCCCGTTTATTTCTGCAAAAGTAAGAAAAAAGGAGGATAATTCGGCCATAGATTTGAAACTTTTTTCCTAATTTTGCACGGTCTAATAAGAATCAATGAAGAGAATCATATACAGCAAGTTTGACAAGTCTGCCATTTCTGAGCTTCCGCGCGTGACGTTTCCTGGCGAAATCGTCACGGTCACGAGCGAGGAGGAGGCGGAGAAAGCGGTAGAGGAACTTCTCCACCAGCCCATCCTGGGCGTCGATACGGAGACGCGCCCCGTCTTCCACAAAGGGCAGCACCACCTGGTCGCCCTGCTCCAGGTGAGCGGGCGGGACAAGTGCTACCTCTTCCGTCTCAACAAGATGGGCGTGCCCTCTTGTATCATCCATCTCTTGGAGGACACGACCGTGCCGAAGATCGGCCTTTCTCTGGGCGACGACATGAATATGCTCCACCATCGCGTCAAGTTTTCCCCCGGCCGTTTTATTGATCTGCAGAAGATGGTGAGCGACTTCGGCATCAAGGACCTCAGCCTCCAGAAGCTCTACGCCAACATCTTCCACGAGCGCATCTCCAAGCGCGAGCAGCTTTCCAACTGGGAGAGCGACCAGCTCAATCCCAAGCAGCAGCTCTACGCCGCCACCGATGCCTGGACCTGCATCAACCTCTATGAGACGTTGACCGAGCTTCGGCAGACGGGCGATTATGAACTTGTAAAAACAGACGAAGAAGATCAGCATGTATAAGTCGGTATATTTGAAGAAAGGCAAGGAGGAGTCGCTGCGCCGTTTCCATCCTTGGGTGTTTAGTGGTGCCATTGCCCGCATGGACGACGGGCTCGAAGAGGGCGACGTGGTGCGCGTGATAGGCTTCGACGGCAGTTTCCTCGGCGTGGGCCACGTCCAGGTGGGATCCATTGCCGTCCGCATCCTCTCGTTCCACGACGTGGCCATCGATGACGACTTCTGGCAGAGCCGCCTCGCCGCGGCCTGGCAGGTGCGCCAGTCCATCGGCATCTATCGCACGGAGGAGGCTTCCTTCGGTGGCGAGCATTTCGGCCAGGGCGCCAATACGACCTACCGCCTCGTACACGGCGAGGGCGACAACCTCCCCGGACTGGTCATCGACTGCTATGGCAAGACAGCCGTCATGCAGGCCCACAGCGTCGGTATGCACGTCAGCCGCATGGCCATTGCCAAGGCGCTGAAGGAAGTGATGGGCGACCGCCTGGAGCATGTCTATTACAAGAGCGAGACCACCCTGCCCTTCAAGGCCAACCTTGGCCAGGAGAACGAGTTTATCCTGGGCGGCCCCACCGACGAGGACCTGACCACGGAGAACGGGCTTCGCTTCCATGTCGATTGGCTTCGCGGACAGAAGACCGGCTTCTTCGTCGATCAGCGAGAGAACCGCGCGCTCCTGGAGCATTATGCCAAGGGCAGGACGGTGCTCAACATGTTTTGCTACACGGGCGGCTTCTCCGTCTATGCGATGCGGGGCGGAGCCAGCCAGGTCCACTCCGTCGATAGTTCGGCCAAGGCCGTGGAGCTCACCAACGCCAACGTGGCGCTCAATTTTCCGCCCGAAGACCATCGCCATGAGGCTTTCTGCGAGGACGCCTTCAAGTATCTCGACAGCCACGACGACAAGTACGACCTGATCATCCTCGACCCGCCCGCCTTCGCCAAGCACCGTGGCGCGCTGCGCAACGCCCTCAAGGGCTATACGCGCCTCAACGTCAAGGGATTTCAGCGTATCCGCAAGGGTGGCATCCTCTTCACCTTCAGTTGCTCGCAGGTGGTCAGCAAGGAGCATTTCCGCCAGGCGGTGTTCACGGCGGCAGCCCAGGCAGGACGCAAGGTGCGCATCCTCCACCAGCTGCACCAGCCCGCCGACCACCCCATCAACATCTACCATCCCGAGGGCGAATATCTCAAGGGCCTCGTCCTCTACGTGGAGTAAGGACTGGTCCCTTTGAAACCAAGACACTTGTTTGAAACCAAGACACTTGTTTGAAGCAAAGGCACTTGTTTTTTGAAGCAAAAAGACGCTGGTTGAAGCAATAAAAAACGCTGGTTGAAGCAATGAAAGCCACTGATTTGAAGACGCTTGTCGCCCATTATATCGAAGACCGCCGACTGCTGGACAAGTCGCGCCTGCAGCTCGTCGCCCTGTCGGGTGGCGCTGACAGCGTGGCCCTGCTGATGCTGCTGCGCGACCTGGGCTACCGCCTGGAGGCCGTCCACTGCAACTTCCAGCTGCGGGGCGACGAGGCCGACCGCGACGAGAACTTCTGCCAGTCGTTGTGCGACGAGTTGGCCCTCCCACTCCACCGTGCCCACTTCGACACCCGCGCCTACGCCCAGCTGCATGGCATCAGTATCGAAATGGCGGCACGCCAGCTGCGCTACGCCTACTTTCGCCAGCTCCGGGAGGCTATCGGGGCCGAGGCCATCTGTGTGGCCCATCATCGCGACGACTCCGTGGAGACCATCCTCCTCAACCTCATCAGGGGGACGGGCATCCATGGGCTGACGGGCATGAAACCGCGCCAGGGCGACGTGGTGCGCCCGCTGTTGTGCGTCAGCCGCGCCGACCTCGTCAGCTACCTCGACGGTCTCGGACGGTCCTACGTCACGGACAGCTCCAACCTCGTGGCCGACGTCAAGCGCAACAAGGTCCGCCTGCAGATCCTCCCTATGATCGAGGCGATCAATCCCTCCTTTCGCGACACGGTCCTGACGATGGCTGCGGAGCTGGAGGGCATAGAGCAGGTCGTCGATACCCAACTGGCCCACTACGCCGAGGCAACCGAACTTTCCATCGAGGCGATCCAGCAGGAGCCTTCTGCCGAACTGGCCCTCTACTACTTCCTCCAGCCCCGCCATTTCAATCCGTCGCAGATCCGACAGATCGCCGACCATCTCGCAGCCTCCAGCGGCAGCCGGTGGATCTCCCCCACCCACGAGTTGCTCTCCGACCGTGGACGCCTGACGATCCATCCCCTCGAAGCCGATGCGCCGCGCCCGATGCGCATTCCCGAAACGGGACGCTACTCCTACGCCAACGAGGTGACGATCAGGCTCTCGCGGGCCGAGAGGGACGACCGCTTCGTTCTTCCCACCTCGCCCGAGACCGTGGCGCTGGACGCAGACAAGGTGAGGTTTCCCTTGATCATACGCCGCACGCAACCGGGCGACCGCTTCGTCCCGCTCGGCATGAAGGGCGGCAAACTGGTCAGCGACTTCCTTACCGACCAGAAGAAGAGCGTGTGGGAGAAGCGCCATCAGGTCGTGGTCTGCGACGCGGAAGACCAGATACTATGGATCGTCGGCAACAGGATCGACCACCGGGTGCGCATCACCGACTCCACCCGTCGCATCCTCCTGATAGAAAAACTCAGTTGAAAAGCAAAACCAAGGATATGGACAAGCAATCTCTCTATGCATTGATGGAAGACCACGGCATCCGGCCCACGGCCAACCGTGTGCTGATCGCCAGCGCGCTCTTGAAGGGCGACGGACCCAAGACGATGAAGGAACTGGAGACCGCCCTCTTGTCTATCGACAAGTCGGTCATCTCGCGCACGATGGCCCTGTTTCGCTCCCACCACCTCGTCCATGTCATCGAGGGAGGAACGGGCGTGGCGAGCTACGAACTCTGTCTGAGCCACGACGACGACCACGACGAGGACGTCCACGTCCACTTCTTCTGCGAGCAATGTCTCCGCACCATCTGCCTGAACCACGTCCCCACCCCGTCCGTGGCCGTTCCCGAAGGCTTCCTCACCCGTTCCGAATCCCATTTGGTCAGGGGCATCTGTCCCAATTGTGCCCGAAAGATGGGCCTCACACGATAGAATGGTGCCATCCAAGCCTCCCCCTCCAAGATTCACATCTTAGCGGGGGAGCAATTAACTAGCTTAAAATCCCATTTTCTAAGAAACAATTCTGTATTTCTGCTTGCTACACGGCAGCCATGCAGCTCGTCACGCCGAGGGCCGTGGCTATGGCCGTGAGGATCGAGATGGCGGTCTGAATGACGAAGCGCCATACCTGTCTTTTCTTTTCATCCA
>ERZ827043.1020-NODE-1020-length-31091-cov-101.743201_pt1 | contig 31091 bp, 19 predicted proteins | sample MGYA00519923_ERZ827043 | MGnify/ENA primary metagenome ERZ827043 (study PRJEB31778, sample SAMEA3449251) | human gut metagenome | biome: human gut; feature: human-associated habitat; material: faeces | place: United Kingdom | collected 2010/2012 ... | reverse complement strand
TGCCTATTATACACCTGCTGTAAAGGGGTGACCGCTTTTGTGAGAAGTGCTATAATCGGCTTGTCTAAATTTCAATCCACGCTCCCCGCACGGGGAGCGACTTGCAAAGTCCGGTGAAAAGAAGGCAAGCCACGATTTCAATCCACGCTCCCCGCACGGGGAGCGACTCAATTTCCGGGTTGACGGCTTCGTTGGCGTGACAATTTCAATCCACGCTCCCCGCACGGGGAGCGACGCTGCGAATTTGGAAAGTCGCGCCCGCAAAGGAATTTCAATCCACGCTCCCCGCACGGGGAGCGACGTCATTTACAGGGGACGCTGATGGTTCCCAATCAAATTTCAATCCACGCTCCCCGCACGGGGAGCGACGCACTGGGCGGCGTACAATACAGCCGGGAGAACGTATTTCAATCCACGCTCCCCGCACGGGGAGCGACGCGATGCTGGCCGCGCACCGCTTCGTGGATGCGCAATTTCAATCCACGCTCCCCGCACGGGGAGCGACGTGGATGGTGCTGTGGATGTTGTTCACCTTGCAATTTCAATCCACGCTCCCCGCACGGGGAGCGACCTTTCAGTGGCGGGGATGTTCTGCCGCTTAGAATGATTTCAATCCACGCTCCCCGCACGGGGAGCGACTCCGCCGCATGGTGCGAGATGGAGAATATACGGAATTTCAATCCACGCTCCCCGCACGGGGAGCGACTGCCAGCTGGGCGAAAGCATTTTTCGGCTGCGGGAGATTTCAATCCACGCTCCCCGCACGGGGAGCGACGTTTATGCCCATCAACGTATACTGTTAGTATTGGTATTTCAATCCACGCTCCCCGCACGGGGAGCGACTCCCGACTTGCTAACCTATCTGATATGCTGACAATTTCAATCCACGCTCCCCGCACGGGGAGCGACAGGTCAGACGCCAGCCCGATTGATTCGTCAATCATTTCAATCTACGCTCCCCGCACGGGGAGCGACCCGCCAATATCGCGTGGAAGAAGTCATCATGGAGGATTTCAATCCACGCTCCCCGCACGGGGAGCGACGGATGCCACGCCGTCGCTAACCGCGCCTTGCAAAAATTTCAATCCACGCTCCCCGCACGGGGAGCGACGCCGAAAATCCTTTTGTCGCTGTCGAAGCAGACTTATTTCAATCCACGCTCCCCGCACGGGGAGCGACGCTTGGTTTCGCGGATTGCGTCTTCCGCGTTCTCAAGATTTCAATCCACGCTCCCCGCACGGGGAGCGACACGTACCGCCGCCACGCGTCGCGCCAATCAGCGCAATTTCAATCCACGCTCCCCGCACGGGGAGCGACGTGTTTATCTTAACTCTATGTTTATGCATCAAACATTTCAATCCACGCTCCCCGCACGGGGAGCGACTGGCTCGTTCTGCCAGTCCTGCCATGTGATTTTTGTATTTCAATCCACGCTCCCCGCACGGGGAGCGACATACGCCGCGCGTCAAACCGCGCTGGAACTGCTGATTTCAATCCACGCTCCCCGCACGGGGAGCGACCCGAACGACCCAGTTGACGCGCTGTTTCCCGATATTTCAATCCACGCTCCCCGCACGGGGAGCGACAATCCGCGCTGATGGCGCTGGTTGAGCGGCTGAATTTCAATCCACGCTCCCCGCACGGGGAGCGACAAGCTGAACCCCGTTGACAGTCACAAGTCCTTTTACGATTTCAATCCACGCTCCCCGCACGGGGAGCGACCTGTGCTGTTCACGCTCCTTATTCCAAAAGTAGAATTTCAATCCACGCTCCCCGCACGGGGAGCGACTCAAGCGACATATCTTTTATTTTATTATCTTTGAATTTCAATCCACGCTCCCCGCACGGGGAGCGACTAACCCCCGTAAAGTCAGATAAATCTGACTTATAATTTCAATCCACGCTCCCCGCACGGGGAGCGACAATCCGCGCTGATGGCGCTGGTTGAGCGGCTGAATTTCAATCCACGCTCCCCGCACGGGGAGCGACAAGCTGAACCCCGTTGACAGTCACAAGTCCTTTTACGATTTCAATCCACGCTCCCCGCACGGGGAGCGACCTGTGCTGTTCACGCTCCTTATTCCAAAAGTAGAATTTCAATCCACGCTCCCCGCACGGGGAGCGACCCCGGCATCTGACCGGGCGCAGCCCGGAGAAAGAAGATTTCAATCCACGCTCCCCGCACGGGGAGCGACCAACCCGCGACGGAACCATGCGCGTCAGCAAATATATTTCAATCCACGCTCCCCGCACGGGGAGCGACGAACAGCCGGGCGCGCCCCGGAGAAAGAAGGAACATTTCAATCCACGCTCCCCGCACGGGGAGCGACGCTCCATGAAGCGCCACGGGCGCAGCGACGGCGCATTTCAATCCACGCTCCCCGCACGGGGAGCGACGGGGATTTCGTCGCGCAATGCCCGCAGCGCGAGGATATTTCAATCCACGCTCCCCGCACGGGGAGCGACGGATTTCGTCGCGCAATGCCCGCAGCGCGAGGATATTTCAATCCACGCTCCCCGCACGGGGAGCGACGTTTGTCGAAACGCCGGAGGAAATCGGCGCAAGCATTTCAATCCACGCTCCCCGCACGGGGAGCGACCCCGTGGGCGTCCGCTGCGCGCGGGCGCTCAAGGATTTCAATCCACGCTCCCCGCACGGGGAGCGACAGCCCTGCGCCAGCAGCCCTGCGACCGTCTCCGTATTTCAATCCACGCTCCCCGCACGGGGAGCGACTGAGCTCCAGCGTCGGGCCGAGATCGCAGATGTAGTGGTATTTCAATCCACGCTCCCCGCACGGGGAGCAACGGCTGCGGCATATGCAATTGGCGTTTACCGGCAATTTCAATCCACGCTCCCCGCACGGGGAGCGACTATTCAGCGCTTCACCAATCAGGTCAACTTCTTATTTCAATCCACGCTCCCCGCACGGGGAGCGACGTGACCTCGTAACGCTGACACGGCGCGACCAGGGCATTTCAATCCACGCTCCCCGCACGGGGAGCGACGACGGCGATGATGATTCGCTGCGACGCGAGCGAGAATTTCAATCCACGCTCCCCGCACGGGGAGCGACGACTGGCTACCCGTAAAGGACGCGCTGCCCCCAAAATTTCAATCCACGCTCCCCGCACGGGGAGCGACGCGGCGTGAGCATTGGCAGCCTGGCAATGCAGCTTATTTCAATCCACGCTCCCCGCACGGGGAGCGACGTGAGCCGGACAGCCGGGGGATTAGTCAGCCTTGAATTTCAATCCACGCTCCCCGCACGGGGAGCGACCGCAAAATCAAGCCGCCGGGCTGCGTCTCGGCAATTTCAATCCACGCTCCCCGCACGGGGAGCGACGAAAAACACTGGACGATAAGGAACTGTGGAATCTCATTTCAATCCACGCTCCCCGCACGGGGAGCGACATGATTGATACCCAGAAGGCGCGTAAGGCGCTGACATTTCAATCCACGCTCCCCGCACGGGGAGCGACTGGCGACTGTCCGCAACCTTATTCAGCCGCCGAAATTTCAATCCACGCTCCCCGCACGGGGAGCGACGCCGTTCCGGGTGCTGGATCAGCCGCGCGAAAGAGCCATTTCAATCCACGCTCCCCGCACGGGGAGCGACAGAGCAGGACATCACACATGTTAATGTGTCATACATTTCAATCCACGCTCCCCGCACGGGGAGCGACATCATCCGCCCTTATCTACACAAGCTGCCGAAATTTCAATCCACGCTCCCCGCACGGGGAGCGACTTGATACATCTCCTGTACCTTCATAGCCCTCTCATTTCAATCCACGCTCCCCGCACGGGGAGCGACGTTTTGGGATAAACCTAAAAGCAAACCAGCGACAAATTTCAATCCACGCTCCCCGCACGGGGAGCGACCATACATAGGTTTTTCACAATATACCCTCCTATAAATTTCAATCCACGCTCCCCGCACGGGGAGCGACCAGAGGATCATATTATCAATAGGGGCTTGGCTACATTTCAATCCACGCTCCCCGCACGGGGAGCGACCGGGACTGAGCCTGCGGCAAGCGCAGCAGCTGATATTTCAATCCACGCTCCCCGCACGGGGAGCGACCGCATGGCGGCAAGCCGCTGGACGTTTCGTGGGTGATTTCAATCCACGCTCCCCGCACGGGGAGCGACTTTGGTGGTAACTATTCGTAAAACCGTAGTTTCACATTTCAATCCACGCTCCCCGCACGGGGAGCGACCAGTGAAGCGGTCGCCGTCCCACGATGGCTGGAATTTCAATCCACGCTCCCCGCACGGGGAGCGACGTACTCCGGCGCAACAAACTCATTGAAAAATTCCATATTTCAATCCACGCTCCCCGCACGGGGAGCGACGGATGCAGAATCGCTTGCGGGAGTTCCGCGCAAAATTTCAATCCACGCTCCCCGCACGGGGAGCGACGCAATGCTTGGGAATATGTGCCGTGAATCGACGCTATTTCAATCCACGCTCCCCGCACGGGGAGCGACGTCAACTGCTCAATATCTGTGCTATCCGAAAAGTATTTCAATCCACGCTCCCCGCACGGGGAGCGACCTGATGCAATATTTATCATCGGGATTTTTTATCATTTCAATCCACGCTCCCCGCACGGGGAGCGACAATCCCCCTTTTGATTACAACCGCATAAATGCCTACATTTCAATCCACGCTTCCCGCACGGGGAGCGACTTCCATGAACAGTTCGCGGCGCTTCTTCGGCAAGATTTCAATCCACGCTCCCCGCACGGGGAGCGACCTTCGGTAGCTTGGCGGAGTGGTTCAGCAATGTCTGATTTCAATCCACGCTCCCCGCACGGGGAGCGACAGCCACTTCTGGACATCACAATTGCTGGAAAGGAATTTCAATCCACGCTCCCCGCACGGGGAGCGACACAATGTAACGGTAATGGTCGGCGGCGACCTGACTATTTCAATCCACGCTCCCCGCACGGGGAGCGACACAAGGTGGCACTCAAAAAGGCGCTGGAAGCCGGAATTTCAATCCACGCTCCCCGCACGGGGAGCGACGCGCCGATGCGCGTCATGGCGTTGCCCGTGCCGAGATTTCAATCCACGCTCCCCGCACGGGGAGCGACCCATGTCGCGCCATATGCGCTTCACGGCTGTTCTGATTTCAATCCACGCTCCCCGCACGGGGAGCGACGACGCATGGTCTGCAAAGCGCGATTGGAGGACGCGATTTCAATCCACGCTCCCCGCACGGGGAGCGACCCGAGGACGTACACACCGTGCGGATGCTCACGGCAATTTCAATCCACGCTCCCCGCACGGGGAGCGACGAAATCATGGAGATTGCAGATAACATGGACGTCATTTCAATCCACGCTCCCCGCACGGGGAGCGACGGATGATAATCCAGTATGCGCCATTGCCACCGAAATTTCAATCCACGCTCCCCGCACGGGGAGCGACCATGTAAGGAAAGTGCTACTGTGGAAGCAATCCGAATTTCAATCCACGCTCCCCGCACGGGGAGCGACGGCAATGGTTGTCGGGCTTTTGGCAGTCGGACAAATTTCAATCCACGCTCCCCGCACGGGGAGCGACGGTCGGGCATTGCCGTCTGCTGCGCGTTATAGTACGATTTCAATCCACGCTCCCCGCACGGGGAGCGACGTCATCCTGCCCACCGAGTATGTAGACGCAGATGGATTTCAATCCACGCTCCCCGCACGGGGAGCGACGATAGACAAGCTGCTGCCTCCGCCTATCCTTAAGCGATTTCAATCCACGCTCCCCGCACGGGGAGCGACATTCTTCCGAGCAATATTCTCCATTCCCAATGCCTATTTCAATCCACGCTCCCCGCACGGGGAGCGACGCAGCGTTTCCGCCAGCTTCGTGCGCTCCTCCCAATTTCAATCCACGCTCCCCGCACGGGGAGCGACGACATTTCCGGCACGCCCTACAAGCAGACCAGCGACATTTCAATCCACGCTCCCCGCACGGGGAGCGACTCCGACAATTCACGGCGTGAGCGACAAGCAAGTCATTTCAATCCACGCTCCCCGCACGGGGAGCGACGCGTGCGGTGGAACTTCTTGTCCAGCGCGTCGTATTTCAATCCACGCTCCCCGCACGGGGAGCGACATTCTCCGCGACGAAGAGACTGGGAGCGTGTGCGTCATTTCAATCCACGCTCCCCGCACGGGGAGCGACGCGGACTGCCCTGCGCGCACGCCTGCGGCCATGCCATTTCAATCCACGCTCCCCGCACGGGGAGCGACCTGCTGATTCGCAGGCGGTCATGGGAGCCGCCGGGTATTTCAATCCACGCTCCCCGCACGGGGAGCGACGCGTGCATCCCCGCCTGACGATGGCTGGAAGCGATTTCAATCCACGCTCCCCGCACGGGGAGCGACAATCCGCTGACCTAACGGCTTGACGGGGAGAAAGATTTCAATCCACGCTCCCCGCACGGGGAGCGACTTGTGTTCATGATGATTCTTTCCTTTCTTTGTTATTTCAATCCACGCTCCCCGCACGGGGAGCGACAAACGCCCGGCGCATCCGAAAGTGCAGAGAAAAATTTCAATCCACGCTCCCCGCACGGGGAGCGACCTTGACGCGGATGCCGTGAGCTACAAGGCAGAGATTTCAATCCACGCTCCCCGCACGGGGAGCGACCGCGATGCCGTCCCGCAGCTTTTCCGCTTCCGGCGTATTTCAATCCACGCTCCCCGCACGGGGAGCGACGCTATGAGCATGACCACAAAGTACAGTATCCCGGAATTTCAATCCACGCTCCCCGCACGGGGAGCGACCATTCCGTGTACGGCGCGCGGGTGTTCGGCGACATTTCAATCCACGCTCCCCGCACGGGGAGCGACCAGACTGCGCCCACGTTCGGCAGACCAATTTTTGATTTCAATCCACGCTCCCCGCACGGGGAGCGACTCTAACGTAAGCGCCTTTACTTTCTCCGCTTTTTATTTCAATCCACGCTCCCCGCACGGGGAGCGACCCAAGCCCAGAAGCCTTCTGTCCGTCCTTTGGCATATTTCAATCCACGCTCCCCGCACGGGGAGCGACGGCTGTTTTCAATCGTTTTCGTTGGTATATCCGCATTTCAATCCACGCTCCCCGCACGGGGAGCGACAAGGGCAAACTGTACACCGTCGCGCTCCTTCACCATTTCAATCCACGCTCCCCGCACGGGGAGCGACTGCACTGGGATCGCCCAAAAACAAGCGGGAAAGGCATTTCAATCCACGCTCCCCGCACGGGGAGCGACAAAACAAGCGGAAAAGGCGAACGGCTGGGAAAAAATTTCAATCCACGCTCCCCGCACGGGGAGCGACTTGTCAAAAATGACAGCATGGGCAGGGATCACAATTTCAATCCACGCTCCCCGCACGGGGAGCGACATCCAGCGCGGATCATATGGCATATGGCACTGGATATTTCAATCCACGCTCCCCGCACGGGGAGCGACTTCGGAAAACCGATGAAGGGATCAGAGGAACGGATTTCAATCCACGCTCCCCGCACGGGGAGCGACTGAGTGGCTGGCGGCGGCGCTGGACGGACAGAAGATATTTCAATCCACGCTCCCCGCACGGGGAGCGACGCACAATTTGCCCACGGGCAAACTGTAAAATTGCATTTCAATCCACGCTCCCCGCACGGGGAGCGACTTGTCGCTGACAGCGACACAAAAGCGCTTGTCCACATTTCAATCCACGCTCCCCGCACGGGGAGCGACGGATATTGCCTTGCCCCGGACAGCATAAACGCCCAGCATTTCAATCCACGCTCCCCGCACGGGGAGCGACTTGCCGCACCAGCCGCCTGTAATCCCATCGGAATTTCAATCCACGCTCCCCGCACGGGGAGCGACGCGGACGGTAAACAACTAACCGCGGTTGATTCATCATTTCAATCCACGCTCCCCGCACGGGGAGCGACCAAATCAAGCCGGGCACAGTCCGGCAGAATGGAGATTTCAATCCACGCTCCCCGCACGGGGAGCGACTCGCCGGAGGTTGCAATAACCCGCGGCTGGCTCATGATTTCAATCCACGCTCCCCGCACGGGGAGCGACCTGTTGAAGGCGCGGAACTCGATTGTGCCCTTCTATTTCAATCCACGCTCCCCGCACGGGGAGCGACGTGACGGTCGAGCCGCAATTTCAATCCACGCTCCCCGCACGGGGAGCGACAAAGCAGTAGCAACCCGAACGGCTGGGAACGGGTCATTTCAATCCACGCTCCCCGCACGGGGAGCGACAATTGTATTTTGCGCCAGCTGTAGTAATAATAGGCATTTCAATCCACGCTCCCCGCACGGGGAGCGACGTATCAAATTCTGCTTCAATTTGTCTCATGTTGATTTCAATCCACGCTCCCCGCACGGGGAGCGACGCCTGTAAATTCCCATCCACAAATTGTTATGGATATTTCAATCCACGCTCCCCGCACGGGGAGCGACCGGGCGGCGGATTTATTGCAGCGAAGGGTGCTACATTTCAATCCACGCTCCCCGCACGGGGAGCGACGTCAGGAGGGCGGTACAAAATAAGAGCCCCCGACAATTTCAATCCACGCTCCCCGCACGGGGAGCGACACAGATGGAATGAGCTGCAAAACACACAAAATTAATTTCAATCCACGCTCCCCGCACGGGGAGCGACAATAAGGAGTGATGGTGGTTGTGAAAGAATTGCAAGATTTCAATCCACGCTCCCCGCACGGGGAGCGACCGGTTGAGACGACATAGGCAGCATATAGCCACTTGTAATTTCAATCCACGCTCCCCGCACGGGGAGCGACTTGCCGTTGTCGTGCCTGCGCCGCTGAAATAATGATTTCAATCCACGCTCCCCGCACGGGGAGCGACGCGACACGGAAGCGTGATAAAATCGAAAGATAACAATTTCAATCCACGCTCCCCGCACGGGGAGCGACTTGTTTTACGCTTTCCGCATTATATGAAATTGGTGTATTTCAATCCACGCTCCCCGCACGGGGAGCGACGCTAATCAGAGATACTTGTAACAACGAAAGAATGGATTTCAATCCACGCTCCCCGCACGGGGAGCGACCGAGAAACATTCCGGCATTGAGCTGCAAGTTCTCATTTCAATCCACGCTCCCCGCACGGGGAGCGACGACAAGCTGCTGAAAGAGACGCGGGGAGAGGTAATTTCAATCCACGCTCCCCGCACGGGGAGCGACTGCTTAAATGATAGGAGAATAAAAAATGTTAAGAATTTCAATCCACGCTCCCCGCACGGGGAGCGACGGCTGTGTGTACAGCCGTCTTGCAAAGCTGGATGGGATTTCAATCCACGCTCCCCGCACGGGGAGCGACCGCAGTGGCTTGCGGAAAGAACGCAAAAAACTTGCGATTTCAATCCACGCTCCCCGCACGGGGAGCGACGCGGAAAGCGTAAAACAACTGTGCATGATGATTATATTTCAATCCACGCTCCCCGCACGGGGAGCGACGTGAAAACATGGTTTACCCCTTGACATTCACGCAAAGTATTTCAATCCACGCTCCCCGCACGGGGAGCGACCGAAGCTACGAAGATGACCATGCTGTGGATATCCGCATTTCAATCCACGCTCCCCGCACGGGGAGCGACGAAAAGGCAAGATTACGCCAAAACGTAAATGGGTTATTTCAATCCACGCTCCCCGCACGGGGAGCGACGCGCGTCAACCGGATCGTTCGGACGGCTGACGTTATTTCAATCCACGCTCCCCGCACGGGGAGCGACGTAAGCGTTACCGTGTTCTTTGCAGACGGGGAAAATTATTTCAATCCACGCTCCCCGCACGGGGAGCGACGCTTTGTTGACAGCTTGCATAAGAAGCCAATACCATTTCAATCCACGCTCCCCGCACGGGGAGCGACCTGATTCTTGGTGAACAGGTAGGCGGTCGTGAGGAAATTTCAATCCACGCTCCCCGCACGGGGAGCGACCGGAAAGAACGCAAAAAACTTGCGAAAAATCTTATTTCAATCCACGCTCCCCGCACGGGGAGCGACTCAGTTCTTGCGTGTATTCGCTTGTGTCAATTTTATTTCAATCCACGCTCCCCGCACGGGGAGCGACCGGTTTAGCGTCTCCATCGTAGCTGTGCTGGTCGAATTTCAATCCACGCTCCCCGCACGGGGAGCGACGAGCAGCACTTCCATAGTCGCCTCTTCCAACAAATTTCAATCCACGCTCCCCGCACGGGGAGCGACGGAAGTCAACAACATATATGGAGCAGTTTATCAACATTTCAATCCACGCTCCCCGCACGGGGAGCGACCAAGAAGTCAATGATATTGCAGCCAACGGAACAAATTTCAATCCACGCTCCCCGCACGGGGAGCGACTTGGCTACCGTGTACGCCGGAACAGGGCAAGGACATTTCAATCCACGCTCCCCGCACGGGGAGCGACCAATCATGCACAGCATTGGTACATTCACACCGACACGATTTCAATCCACGCTCCCCGCACGGGGAGCGACAAGGGGAACGGCGATGAATGTAGTCAGCAACGTGGATTTCAATCCACGCTCCCCGCACGGGGAGCGACGCAACCTACATCGCCGTAGAACGCGAAGGACGACGCATTTCAATCCACGCTCCCCGCACGGGGAGCGACCAGCGTTCTCAACAGTGTTGACAGTTTGAAAGCGGAATTTCAATCCACGCTCCCCGCACGGGGAGCGACCGCTTTTCCAAGTGTTTTGCATCCCGACAGAAGAGATATTTCAATCCACGCTCCCCGCACGGGGAGCGACAATAGCTTAGCTAAAAAAATAAATAGCTGAGCTATATTTCAATCCACGCTCCCCGCACGGGGAGCGACGGCAGCCTGACAATCCAGACTGCCCGCCCCGATGCGATTTCAATCCACGCTCCCCGCACGGGGAGCGACCTGACAAAAAATCCAACCAGACTGTGCAAAATGGCATTTCAATCCACGCTCCCCGCACGGGGAGCGACGCGACACGGAAGCGTGATAAAATCGAAAGATAACAATTTCAATCCACGCTCCCCGCACGGGGAGCGACGCCGCTTGACGTTCTTTTCCAGCTCTTTCTCCAGCCATTTCAATCCACGCTCCCCGCACGGGGAGCGACAGCTTTATCAGGCTGGACAGCGTCGCAAGCACGGACATTTCAATCCACGCTCCCCGCACGGGGAGCGACACGGCGGTCGCTGTCTAAGGGAGGGAAAAGAAAATATTTCAATCCACGCTCCCCGCACGGGGAGCGACATGGAGGAGTTTGTCGATGTGGGTATTTCCAAAACGATTTCAATCCACGCTCCCCGCACGGGGAGCGACACGCTTCTGAATCAGAAACCCTGATGGCGTGCATATTTCAATCCACGCTCCCCGCACGGGGAGCGACCTCGCGGTGGAAATGTCGTCGATTGTCAGCGACATTTCAATCCACGCTCCCCGCACGGGGAGCGACGGTTGAAGCCGTCAATGCGACGTTCAACGGTCGCGCCGATTTCAATCCACGCTCCCCGCACGGGGAGCGACTGCTGCATCCAGCGTCCGTGAAGGTCGTCCGTTATTTCAATCCACGCTCCCCGCACGGGGAGCGACTGCCGCACTTTCGTGAATCTGAGGAGGAAAACGCATATTTCAATCCACGCTCCCCGCACGGGGAGCGACCGTGTCAACGTGCTTGCGCCACAAACGCCCGTACAAATTTCAATCCACGCTCCCCGCACGGGGAGCGACAATATCAGAGAAAAGCAATGCGGACAGCAAACAAAATTTCAATCCACGCTCCCCGCACGGGGAGCGACAAGGGAGGGCAACGAAATCGGGTTCATCGCAGAGGTATTTCAATCCACGCTCCCCGCACGGGGAGCGACATCTTGGGCGCAGAATTTCAGATTTGCTGTTGCTATTTCAATCCACGCTCCCCGCACGGGGAGCGACCGCGCTTGAACAATATGCCGTCGCCATTCTTGACGGATTTCAATCCACGCTCCCCGCACGGGGAGCGACTTCCGCCGATGCAGATGTGCGGCATTTCGCGCATATTTCAATCCACGCTCCCCGCACGGGGAGCGACTTCTGCGTGTCGGCTTCCAGCTCCGCGATGCGGCATTTCAATCCACGCTCCCCGCACGGGGAGCGACGACGTGGCGTTGTTGGTTACGCAAGCCAACAGATATTTCAATCCACGCTCCCCGCACGGGGAGCGACCTGTTGGTTGCGAAAACCGACAGAGCAGGAAATGATTTCAATCCACGCTCCCCGCACGGGGAGCGACTCGTCGCGCTCGTACTCCGGCGCTTGCGCCTTGCATTTCAATCCACGCTCCCCGCACGGGGAGCGACAGACGCGGGGAGAGGTAAAATGACGACGCTGACGCATTTCAATCCACGCTCCCCGCACGGGGAGCGACAAAAATGTTAAGAAAAGATGGAAATCGGATTGTTAAATTTCAATCCACGCTCCCCGCACGGGGAGCGACACAAGTCACGTGCCAAACAAAAACGTGCGGCACAATTTCAATCCACGCTCCCCGCACGGGGAGCGACCTTATATAGATGGACGAAAAATACCATATCTCAGAATTTCAATCCACGCTCCCCGCACGGGGAGCGACTCGTTTCGTACTCCGCGCACTCCCTTGCAATCTCATTTCAATCCACGCTCCCCGCACGGGGAGCGACTGCGCAAAGTAACAATTCTGTCGATCAGAATCATAGGCTTTGCACAAAAAGTATACCACAAAACAGTCCTTTTGAGAATCAGCTTAGCCGAAAATGCGGTAATTTTGCCGGAAAAACCGCGAAATCCGGTGCGAACCTCCCTGCAAAAGGCTGGAGGCTTGCGCTTCGCACGGGCGATTCGCGCGGCGCGCCCTTACAGCATCAGCAGCCCTTCCGGGGCGTAGCTCGTCTTCACGCCAATGTGCTCAATCCGGCTTTCGTAGTGATTGCCGAGGTTGTAAAAGCGCAAACTGTCCTTTTCCGGGTCAATCAGCTGCCGAAGTTCCGCCTGAAGCAGCTTGTACTGCGCGGCATCCAAAGAGCACTCAAATACGGAATTCTGCACGCGCTGACCGTGGACGACGCAGCGCTTGGCGACTTGCCGCAAGCGGCGTTTGCCGTCTGCATCGACGGTGGAAACATCGTAGGTGATTAGAACCAGCATCGGGAACGCCTCGCTTTCGGGTTATTTCCAGAGGAATGGGGGATAACCGTCTGTGTCGCCGCGGAGGGTGCGCGCAAGCAGCAGCGCCTGTACATAGGGAACAAGCCCCCACATGATTTTTTCTTTCAGGAACGGGTGGGTGATTTCTTCGCGTTTGCGGTTTTGCCACGCGGTCAAGAACTGCTTGCGCCCGGCATCGTTCAAGAAGACGGCGCCGCTTTCCTGCCGGTCGAAGTGCTTGTCCTGCAGCACACGGTTGTTCACCAGTGTGATGCAGAGGCGATCTGCCATCGGGGCGCGCAGTTCTTCCATCAGGTCAAGGGCGAGCGACGTGCGCCCCGGACGGTCGCGGTGCATGAAGCCGACGTAGGCATCCAGCCCTACGCTTTCCAGCGCGGCAGCGCAGTCGTTGGAGAGCAGCACATAGGCGAAGGAGAGCAGGGCGTTCATGTTGTCCTGCGGCGGGCGGCGATTGCGGCCGTTCAGCAAGAAATCCGCCTTTTGAGTCAGTATCATTTCGTCGAATACCGAAAAATAATCGGCGGATGCGTCGCCTTCCAGCCCGCGCAGCACATCTAAATCAACCGCTGATTCAATTTGCGGCAGCTTGGCATCTAACGCGGCGGAAACATCCTTGAGTGCCTGCACATTCACGCGCAAGGCGTGGTCACGGATGGTACGCTCCAGCACCCAGCGCTGATTGTATACCTTGCCGAAGATGAAATTCCGTGCAATCAGGCAGCTGGCGGATAGGCTGTCGGCGCGCCGATACTGCTCGCGGCGCAGCAGAACATTGCCGCGCTCGCTGCCGCAGACGCGCGCTAAAAATCGCCCGCGCGGCGTCAGAAACGTCAGCCCAATACCGCGCTCTGCGCAAGCACCCATGAGTGCTGGACTTGCGCCTTTGTAGGAGAAAGTCAGAATGCCCTCCAGCATCAGCAGGGGATACTGCGCGCGCTTTTCCTCGCCCACATGGACGACGATATTCTCGTTTTCCAGCGACAAGTAGGCGTCTTCCGTCGTCACGAACAGCGTATTCAGCATCTTTCTCATGGCGAATCCTCCGCAATACGGGCGTGCATGTAGGCGCGGACGCTGCCAGTTCGGCTGAGCCGCGGAACGCATACATCCTTGAGCGAGCAGGCATTGCAGCCCTTGTGCGCCCGAACGGATGGCGTATGTCCGCGCGCCTGATTCTCCAGCAGTTCCGCCAGAAGCGACAACGTCCGCGCACGGAGGGATTCATCCAGCGCAACCCGCGTCCGTCGGCGGGACTCGCCATAAAACAAGCTGCCCTCCGGGATGGCGCAGCAGAGCATCTCCTCCAAGCAGAGCGCCTGTGCGCACAGCTGCACCTCGTCGGCATCCTGCGTTTTGTCTGACCCTTTTTTGTATTCTACCGGGTACGGCAGCCACAGCCCTTCGCGTCCGTGCAGCGCAACACCGTCGGGACTGCGGTGGAACTCCACCACGTCGCTGACGCCGTGCAGGTGCAGGCGGGCGGATTCCAGCCGCAGTCCGCGCAGAATCAGCGTATCGCCGCGCAATTCCGCTTCCGGGCCGTGATGCGCCGTTTGATGGAACACTTGCCCCTCCGCCGTGTGCGCATTTTCTGCCCACTGCTGCTCCAGAAAAATCAATCCCCATTGGCGGCGGCAGTAGGCGTAATGCTGCAAGGCGGAGAGGGTCGTGTCCTGCTGCGTCACCCCTTCACTTCGCAGGTGACGCCGTCCGGCAGATTCGCGTCATCCACCGTCCACTCGTAGTCCGCAAAGCTGCGCGGAACCGTTACATCCGCCTTGCGCGCTACACGCACGCGTTCAAACAGCTTCCACGCGGGGGCGTTGCCCAGTTCCTTCTCATGGCGGAAAATGATGAGCTTGCGCACTGCCATCATGCCGCGCGCGGCGGAGTGGTCGTTTTCAAACATGTTGAGGATGGCATCCCACAGCAGGGCGAGGTCTTCTTCGCTGAAGCCCGTGGTCTTGCGCGCCAGATTTGCGGATACGAACCCTTCCACGCGGTACAGCCCGTAGGGGACGATGTACTTGCGCCCCATTTCGGTGCCCTTCTTCTCCGCGTCCTTTTCCGTCGTGATGGCGACGCGGGTGATGGTGATTTCCTGCGGCACAATGGGGTCAACGCTGCGGGCAAAGCCCAGCTGCACCGGCCCGCGCACCTGACCGCAGTTCAGCGATGCCTTGACAAACGTCGTCATCACCGCGCCGAACGTCCGGATGTCGTAGTAGTGGCTGCACATATAATCGCGCAGCTTGCGGTCAATCTCCGGGTCATTCGACTTCAGTTTCTTTTTGAGGTCGTCCTCCTTGATGTCGCCGTAGCCGCAGGCCTCCAGCCCTTCACGGTCGCAGCGATTCAGCGGAACGCCATCCTGAATATAGATGCCGTAATGTGGGTCGCCCTCCTTGACGGTCGCCACATAGTCGCGAATCTTGCGCTTCAAGCACACGTCCGTCACCAGCCCCAGACCCGTTTCCGGGTCGGTGCGGGGCATGTTGCCGGCATCGGGGTCACCGTTGGGATTGCCGTTCTGCACGTCGAACAGCACCACGAAATCATACCGGTTGCGAATCACATCAGACATTGCTGTTTTCCTCCTTCTTCGTAAAGAACTTCTGCTTCTGGTGATAGTAGCCCAGCTGGAAGACACCCTGATCCTGCAAATTCAGGCGGGCGGGGTAGCTGTCAGTCAAGCGCCCGCACAGCTCCGTCATCTGCTTGTCGTAATAGATGAAATAGCCGGTGTCAAGTTTCTTCAGGTGACTCTGCGCCAGCTTCAGCAGAGTCGGGAAAACGATGCTGGGCGTTGCGCAGGCAGCGTTGAAGTAACGATCCATGATGGTAGCGTTGATGCCGGGATTTGCCTTCTGCTGGAGGCTTTCCAGCACCGCAAAGAGACGACCCAGCACATACGGTGCGTAATTCGTCTGTTCGTTGAGTTGCACGTCGATGACCTCCTTGTACTGTGGATTGCTGCCGTTTTTCAGCAGCCATGCTTTGAGAATTGCCGCCTTGCCGCGGCTGACACTGTGCTCCGCATGGATGCGCAGCTCTGTTTGCGTCAGCAGCGAAACAGGGTAAGGCGTATCGCCAAGAATGGCGCGGAGCAAATCGCCCACCAGATGCGACGGCGGCAGCTTGTCCCTGCTGTTGGGATTCGCTGTTTCCTTGAGCAGCGAATAGGCGGAAAGTGTTTCACGCGTGTCATAGGATGGGCGAATGATGTTCAAACGCTCCTGATGACGCGCCAAATTCGCGGCAAAATCGCCAAACGTCCCTTGCAGGAAGAAACGAACCGACAGACGGGACGCATTCGGCGACAGCCCCAGAATGTAGAAGGGTGTACGGGAATCCAGCGGAATATTCTCCCACTGAAGACCATGCCCAAGGCGGATGGCTTTCATGATGCCGTCCAGCGTATTCTGCGTCATGTCTTCGTTTGTCCCCAGCAGAGCGGCAAAGCAGTCGCTGTAAGCGGATTGCGCCGTTTCTGCCCAGTAAACGAGGGTGGCAGATCCCAGCAGACTGTGGTAATTCTTCTCGCGCAGCATGTAATTGAGTGCTTCACCGTAGGCAAAGGCGGCGTGATTTCCGACGGGGGCGTTCAAGCCCTGCCCCTTATTCCGCCCATAGGATTCAAAAGCGAGGGCATTGAAGGAAACCAGCGACGCGCCGGAGGACTGTGCGCCGACAACGCCCTTGATGCTTGGATGCAGCATGGCAATGGTGTCCTCGTCGCCTGTAACCAGACAGCGGCCTTGTACCGCATCGCTCTTGCCGCCGGCAACGCTCGCCTCCCACGCTGCACGAATTTCCGACACTTCGTGCGCCATTTCGGGTTTGCCTGAGTCGCCCATCATGCAGAAAACGAGATTGCCGCCCTTGCACAGGTCATCGAAATGCTCCTGCAGGGCAGGGGACTGCGCTGCCTTTTCAGGTTGCCAAGTGTCAAAAAAGCGGAGAATCGCCTGCGCCATCGTGCAGGATACGCCGTCCAGCAGCGCATGATGCTTCTGGGCACTGGTTTGGAAACAGGCTTCCGCTTCTTTGGCGGGGTTTTTGCCTGTGCCGTTGTACGGCTCATTGGTGATGCCCAGCAGGTACTTGGCATTGTCGCAGAGAAAGCAGGCTGCCCTGCCGCTGGTGCGCTTGACGGGCGTTGGCAGAAAGTCCTGCACCGGAAGCAGCTTGCCCTTATCGTTTGCCGCGCCGAGCATTTCTACCGACGACACCTGCCCGTCAGCAGTCAGACACAAGCCCCACTGCACCTTGACGGCGGACCAGCCGGGACGCTTCAACGTGCCCTGTGCGGCGAGCGAATCGTAGCACCGCACGAGCGATTGCAGAATCATTTCACCACCTCACAGTCTGTCAAGTCAATCACGCCATGCACCATCTGCGCCCGGAAGAACATCGGCTGGATGTTTTCCAAATCAGAATAGTCCATATCAAAAATCATATAGCCCAAATCCCGCGTTTCGTCGATGGTGGGGATGTCGCCGCCCTCCCAGAGCCGGAAATGCGCCGTACATTCTCGACAGCCAAGATACGGCTGCATGTACGCTTGACCGCTGCGAAGACGCCGCTTCACGATGTCCTGAAACTTGCCGGGATTGTCCGACGGATTGGCTTTGTCGGTCATCTCGAAGTGCGCTTCAATGACGTAGTGCACGTCTCGCAGCATGGTGGTAGCGCGCTGCTGAATATCGGCGTTTCGGTCGATGTAGGAGCGCTTCTTGCCGTTGGCTTCGGTCAGCACGTTGCTGGCGGAAATCTTAGATGCCACTTCGTTGCGGAGAATGTTCGTGAAGCGGATGGGCTTGCAGACGTAGATTTTATCCACATGCCATTTTAGGCCTGGATGGTAGTATACACTTTCTACCATTCCGCGGGCGGCGCTGGGCGTGGGAACGTCATAGCTGACACGCTCAACCTTCATTTCAGGCCGGGTGAAGCAAGCGTACTCGCCCCACACCTCCATTTTGATGGACATTGGTTCACCTCCTCATTCTTACTTCTCAATCAACACTTGCCGATGTGAGCAAGTGACAGTTCGCAAGGGGACGAATGGGTGTATCGTCAGCAACTCACTTCCTTTCGTTTGACAAGAACAGTATAGCACGGCACAGCGTACATGTCAGGAAGAAAATTCACTAAACTAGAAAATAATTTTTTAGATTGAACAGAACTATCAATCATGGTTTGACACGCCAGCGAAAAGATGATAAAATGCCAAAGTCGGATGGAAACGGCGGGCAATTCGCTGCTTCTATCTGTGGGTTGAAATACTAAGCTAGACAATCGTCTAACGGGGCGGGCGGTGAGCGCAATGCTTGCCGCCCGTTTCTGATTTTTTTCATTATATATACGTCAGGCGAACAGTCCCAGCCCGCTTGTGCAGCTGACCTGCAAGCCGCATTCCGGCGTGTACAATTTGATGTCGCTCAGAATGCCGCAGTGCGCGTCGGCAATTTCCATGACACCGCCGATGCTGCACAATGCCTGATACTCGCGGCGGTAGATACTCACGCCGCAGCGCCCCAGGCGGCGGAAAAGCTCACGCGAATAGTGCCCATCACGCAGGGCTTTGATGTCCTCGCTGTTTTCAGGTGTCGGAATGTACACCGTTACCGTATCTGTGTCGATAAAGCGGAAATGCTCGGCGGTTTCGCGGAAAGCAAATCTTGCTTCGGATGACAGCGTTTTGCTGGTATCCAGTAAATCATTTTCGGACGAAACGGGTCGTGAACGCTGCTGATTTTCGCCGCGCTTGAAAAGCAAATCGCAAAAATACGCGTGGATGGCTTTGCGGCTGCCGATGTCCTCAGCATACAGGCGCAGCACTGTGCGGCAGCTTTCAATGTTTGGGCGCATGATGGGTGGAACCGCGTGTTCGGTCTGGTAGATGTGGACGATGCTGTCCTGCGCCGCTTCCTTTCCCTCGCGATTGCAACGTCCGGCGGCTTGCAGAATGCTGTCCAGTCCGGCTAATTCGCGGTATACGGTCGGAAAATCCACGTCAACGCCCGCTTCAATCAGGCTGGTGGAGATGACGCGGCAGCACTGTTTCTTGTCTAAGCGTTCGCGAATTGTGGCAATGGTGCGTTCACGGTCGATGGCGTTCATCAGCGTGGAAAGGTGGAAACGCCCCTCTTCCGGCAGGGCTTCGTACAGGCTGCGCGCCTGTTTGCGGGAATTGACGATGCACAGCACAGCATTTTCCTGACGAATCCGCGCGGCTAATTCCTCGTCCGAAAGCATCCCGTCCTGCTGGAAGGTGACGCGGCGAAGGCTGCTGAACAGCGCATCCGGGTCGGGGACAAGCTCTTGAATGCGGGTGCCCGCGGTGAAGCCGCTGAAAATGGACAGCAATTCGGGCTGCGTCGCGGTACAGAGAACGGCGGTGACGCCGTAATGCTGCACCAGCTGGTCGATTACCGAGACGCAGGGGCGCATCAGCGAAATCGGCAGCGTCTGCGCCTCGTCGAAAATCACCACGCTGTTGGCGACGTTGTGGAGTTTGCGGCAGCGGCCGGGCTTGGCGGCGTAGAAGGATTCAAAGAACTGCACGGCGGTCGTGACGATGACGGGGGCATCCCAGTTTTCGCAGGCAAGGCGCTTGCGGAGGGCAGCGGGCGTTTCGGCATCCGTATCGGGCAAATCCACCTGACTGTGATGCTCCACCACGTTCTCATCGCCCAGAATATCCCGAAAGACCTTCGCATTTTGGTCGATGATGCTGGTGTAGGGGATGACGTAGATGATGCGCTTTATCCCATGCTTCACTGCGTGGCTGAGCGCAAAGGCAAGCGACGAAACCGTTTTGCCGCCGCCCGTGGGGACGGTCAGGCTGTACAAGCCCTGCGGATCTTCGCTGCCACGCAGGCAGCGCCGCAGCACCTCGTTGCGCAGCGCGCAGAGGTCGGACTTGGGCTCTTCCAGCCATTTGGCAACGTGCGCTTGCAGCTTTTCCAGCAGCGCGGGCATGGATTCGCCGATGCCGCGCGGCATTTCTTTTTCGTTGAGCGCGCGCTCCGTGTCCAGAAAATCAGCATCCACCAGACAGGAAAACAGCATCCGGATGTACATGGCAGTCAGGCGCGCATCATTCCGCGGAAGCCACGGCGGTGTGGGCTGAACGCCGGTTGGCAAAGAAATCTCACTGCGCCACGCGGAGGGATCGTCGCCGCCGGTCAGTTTTTTGTTCAGCCGTGCGCACAATGTGCCATCATCGAGGCTGAGACGGGTTCCCAAGTCGGGCAGACCGCCGTGATGCCCCGCAATGGCAAACGCCGCGTGCATATCGTCCAAATCTGCCGCCGCCTTCGCACCTGCCGTGCTGTGGTCCACCTTGGCGGTGTGTTCCGGGTCACGCTGGCGGCGCTGCCCGTTGGGGCTGTACTTGCCGATATCGTGCAGCAAGGCTGTTCTTTCGGCGTGAGAACTCGATCCAAAAGAAGCGGCGAATTTCGCAGAACGCGTCGCTGTGCCTTCCAAATGCTCCTTGAGCGGCTGATAGCTGCCGTCCTCGCGGAGGTGGGTGACGTATTCCATACAGAAAACCCTCCCGATATAATCAATTTGTGTGTATCTAATGTTAATAATAGTATAGCACTATAATAACCTGCTGTTAAGAAAAATAAAACTATCGAGCAGTTTTTGTCAAACACTTCCGGGAAAAACAATGCGCAAAGCGGGAATATATTTGTGCGCTGCTGCCCTTGCAATGCCGCCGCCAAAATGGTATGATGGAAATGAACAAAAAAATACAGAAAAGGAGTCTTCCACATGGCAAAGAAAACGAAAACCCAGCCGAAAGCGCGTAAAACAATCACCTCCAATAATCTCGCTGATTTATCAAAACTCGTTCAAGCACTTGAAATAGACGATGAGAATCCGGAAAATCAGCAAAAGCCATCGGCGCTTGACAAAAAAATCATCTACAATGAGTTCCAGAATTCAACGTACACGCTGGTGTCGCCGATGGCATACTTTATTGGCATCGACAAAGAAAACTTTGGGGAAGAAAATGCAAGGCCATTTCTGCTGAAAAGCTACGAAGAGCTGGACGCGCACAAAGAGGCGCGCATTATCCGCAATCTGTGCCGCATTCGCACGGCGATGGAACGCAATTATCCAGCCATTGTGAGTGAATTTCGCATGAGCTTCCGCAATATCGGCAGCGTGCCGAATCTCATTCCATCAGAAGCGGTGGCGCAGCTGGAACAGGACGGCGTCAGAATTTACAAAGCAAAGCCGGATATTGACGAATACATTATCAGCATCAATTGTGAAATCAGCAACCGAATCAATCAAGTGGCGCGCTTTTTCCCGGAATGGGTGAAGTGGGACTATGTGAAACCCATTTTCCTGATGCCGAACGGGACGAAGAAAGATGGCATCAAAAAAGCAGGGGAATACTATAAAAGCGATACCCGCCGCTACCCGTTCCATTGCTGGATTAACTGGGATGCCGTTGCTACAAGCCCGGAGAGCAAGGGCAATATCCTCTATAATGATGAAAAATTCGTAACGATTCTCTATGAGCGCCACGAAGACCGCTTTGAAAACCTGTCGCTGGTGCGCGATGCGGGCAACCACACGATGCGCAATCTGGGCAGGCTGCTGGAGCAATGCAAGAAATGCCTGATTGCGGTGGACTGCGAAAATTCGGATGCCGTGAAGCTCGCGGCGGCGCTGAGCAGCCTCCCGACTGAGCAGCTGGGCAAAATATCTAAGGTGATTCTGTTTGACAGCGAGTATACAACGTCACAATGGAAAACGCTGGTTGACCGCACGCTCTCTACGGCGGTGGATGAAAAAGCGAACCTTGAGCTGGAACATATTAAGGTCGAGCGGCTGAACCAGAACAAATCGCAGTGCGATATGGCGCTGGCGGTGCGGACAAGCCGCGAAGTGTATACCTCCGGCGTGGATGCGGTCATCCTTGTGTCGTCGGACAGCGACTACTGGGCGATGATTCGCCAGCTGGACAGCGTCCGCTTCCTTGTTATGCTGGAGAAGGGCAAAACGGGCATGGCCATCATGGACACCTTGGCGCGGCATGAAATCCCGTTCTGCTTCATTGACGACTTCTGCACGGCGGCGTCGTACAACATCAAAACCAGTACGCTGATCAATGCAATTCAGGAGCAAATCAATCAGCAGCTGGCGGGAGAAAGCACGAAACCATTCAACGTTCGCGAGATGATGGAGACGGCGCTGCAAAACTCGTGGATCATGATGACGGACAAGGAGAAGGAAGCGTTTTACAAGCGATACTTGCTGTGCATGAAATTGAATGTCAGCCCGGATGGCGCGGTCAGCATCACGCTGGGATAAAGGGCAGCGTCTTAGCGCTCGCGGCTGATGATGATGCTGGAATTTGGCAGGATGTGCAAAAAAGCTGCAAAACTCATTTCTGCAAGTTGAACCCTTGACAGCAACTGCAAAAACATGGTACAATTTGATTACCGACTGCATCCAATTGCATATATAACTGCGATACGGCAGTGCATGATGCACGGAATCCTTGACTTTGAATGGTGGAGCGAAGGAGGGCTTTCCTATGACAAACGCAGGACGTTGGTTGATAATTTGGATTGTGCTGATCATGCTTCTGCTGATGGGAGGCATCATCTGTGCGAACGCGGAAGAAACGATTTCCGATGCAATGACGAATGAAGAAATCATGGAGTGTTACGGTCTGCCGGAAAAAATAGAACTTCATGAGACTGATTTGGTGGCGGACATTGCAAATATCGAAGTGCTTGATGAGCATTTTGTAATGGAATCAGCAGTGCCGCGTGATGGCGCAAGCGGGCTGGTCATTAAGGGTACGTTTGTGGATGATGGAATTGAAGTGAACGTAACAATTAACATTTCGGTAAATGAATATCGGCTTGAAATCGGGAGTTATCAGCCATTCGAAATAAAAGATTTCTACTTTGATACAAGCATGGATGTGCAGGCAGACTTTACAACGGATGCGGAGGAGGATGACAAACAGCCGACGGAAATAGAACTGATTCGTATCCCGTGGTTTACTGCTTATGCAATGCAAGTATGCACGCTGATCACAGGGGAATTCAAAATGGATGGCAGCGTGGACATTACATTCAAAAATCAAGGCGGTAAATGCAAATTTGCTTATGCCAATGGGCAGTGGAACAATGAATACATAGCAGGCACAAAGTCGTTTGAAATCAATATGGAGGGTAAGGCGGAATTTATAATCAAGGGCGGAATTACGATAACCCCCATCGCGGGATTCTGTGACCTTGTGCGCGTGTCGGTTGTGGAAAAAATCGGCATGAGTGTGAGCAAGAGCTTTGACCCGATGGTTCCACAAACAGCACTTTGCTCGGATGTGAAACCATACTGGGAGGTGTATCCAGAAGCAAAGATCGGTTTAATTCCAAAGGCCGGGGCAAAAGTACCCGCCTTTATCGGCGATGGCAAATGCTCGATTACAACGACGGGAAATGGAATCCAATTACTGGAAGATAAAGAGTATCATTTTGAAGGGTTCAAAAGAGTGCCGGAGTGCACTTGGCGGACAACAACTGTGAATTTCTTTTCCGAAGATGGTGTATTATATGCAACGAAACGCTTTGCAATCAATGAAACACTAAGCGCTGAAAAAGCGCAGCGACCGCTTATAATGCAGGGGAAAGTCTTTATCGGCTGGCGAGTGACAAAAGAGGATGGTACGTTGGTCTCAGAAAGTTTACCTGTTGTGGTGGGCAAAGAAACACTCAATTGCACAGCGCAGTGGGACGCTGTTTCAGAAAAACCTGGATACACGCTCCCGGAAGACGATGATCAAGGATATGCTGAACGGGTTGGTAAACCTCGTATTTCGTCTGTGAATGAAAAAGAAGAAGCCTACCAGATTGTTGGCGCCGAGCAGCAAGGTGCAACGCTGTATTGCAGATTGATTAAACCTGGAAATCCCGATTATCAGAATTATACAAAAGCATATCAGGGCAGCGTTACAAGCACAGGCCCCACTGTGCAGTATGTTGTTTTTGATGACGGCTTTTACGGAACTAGCGGTGTATGTGGCGGAAAATCGCTAATTGGTATTCAGTTCGCCGACTCTATGCGGCATACTGGAAACAACAGCCGAAATTATCGGTTGCAATGGGTGCATTTGCCTGCAAATATGGTGGATTCGCCTTATTTTCCTGAGTGCTATTCGCTGCAGGAAATTTCGATTCCATCAGGGGTAACAAGCATAGCGTCAAGTGCCTTTGATAGATGCTACTCATTAAAGAAAATAGAAATTCCTGATACAGTACAAACGATTGGTCAGAATGCCTTTCGACATTGCTATTCGCTGGAGGAAATAACGATTCCCGAAGGTGTAACACAGATTGGAAAATTGGCATTTGGAGATTGCACGTCTTTGCGTACGTTACATCTCCCGTCAACACTCACCAAATTTGATACGGTTTTGTACAACAATCCGCAGCTTGAGCAGTTGGAACTGCATGTGTCAGGTGATTTGCAATTTGGCAATGCGAACATAGAAAATCTGCGCAAAGTTAATATTAGCGGTAAGAATATTGATATGACGTATGCTATATTCAGCAAAGGTATCGAAACAATTACAATTCAAGGGGAAACAATTCGTATTCCCGACAATGTATTTAAAGAACATCCCAACTTGACTTCTGTTACCCTTATAGCGAATGAAATTTATCTTGGAGAATATTCGTTTGCTGACTGTTATGCATTGCAGGAAGTTACAATTTCTCAATGCTCTAAACTGTATCTTGGAAACAGTGCGTTCTTAAATTGCAAAAACCTGGAGGTGTTTTCGTTTGGCGGGACGGTTTATCCTTATCGGCAGGAAGGGAAAAATCAATCTGAAACATACCTGCTGAATGCTTTTGACGGCACAGCCATTCATCAGCTGAACCTTCATCTGAATGTGGGACGCATAAAGATTACACTAATGCCTTTGCTGGAAAATCTAACGCTGACGGGTTCTGTGGATACGATTATGTCCATTTCCGGAAACATGATGCTGAAAAAGATCGCATTACCGTCAGGGGTAAAAACAATTACAGCAATATGCAACAATCCGATGCTGGAAGAATTGCAGCTGCCATCCAGCATACAAACAATTACCCAAATTAACAACAATGGAAGGCTGAAAGCGCTGGTAATTCCGGAGAATGCAAGCATTGCGGACTATGCGCTGTCAGATAATCCTTCGCTGGAGACGGTTCATCTTCCGCAATCGCTGAAAATGGTGCCGATTGGATTGCTCCAGAATTGTACGTCACTAAAATATGTACAGCTGCCGACACAGCTGGAACAGATTGGCGGAAAAGCATTCTATGGATGCGCATCACTGCAAAACATCACACTTCCTGAATCGCTGCTGCGAGTCGATGACTATGTGTTCACGAACTGTACGGCGCTGACGGAAATGACAATTCCAAGGGCAGTTTGGTGCTTTGGCAATGATTCGCTGACGGGATGTACGAATTTGAAAACCGTATATGTTCTTTCGGATGAGGCGTTTGTTTTCTTCCCTGATGACAACTTCTATGGTGAACGAACCATTTACTGTCCACGGAATCAAGCGACGTGGAGCGTGACGGAGTCTACGCGTGTTGCGATTGATGCACCAGTCTATACGCTGCGCATTCACTACCCGGATGGGCGAGATGATATGGTAAAGACGCGTACAGTTGGCGATACGCTGGTTGAACCGCGGATTTATAGCATGGGAATTAAAAACAGTGACTGTATTCGCTGGTTTAGTGATGCAGAATGGACAAATCAGATTACATTTCCAAGTGTTATGCCAGAGAAAAATTTGGATATTTACTTGGGGTATACCTACAAGCTGTGGGATGATTTTGTCAATTGGGATAAGCTGGATGGTAATTACGATTGGGATGAATACGATCCAGCTACGGGAAATTGGCGACAGGTACCGAAACTGATTTCTTACAACAACAACAACCAGCGGGACTTCCACATTCCGGATCAGTTCGAGATAATGTATGCTGATGCAATCCATGAGGGAATCAGATACTTGGAGATTGGCGCATCCATGCGGCAGATTGATCCTGCGGCTTTCCGCTTGGCAGTGGATTTGGAACGCTTTTATGTTGATCCGGCGAATACACATTATTATGCACAGGATGGCGTCCTGTATAGCGCAGATGGAACATTGATAGCTTATCCATACAAAAAGGACAATCAGCAGTTTACAGTGCCAGATGGCGTTACAAGCATTGGAGCGTATGCTTTCGCAATTCCGGCGGGAAAAGAATCGCCGCTGCTTCAAGTGCAATTGCCGTGCAGTGTAACAAGCGTGGCAGAAAATGCATTTGCAGGGCATGAACGGCCGTTTGCAGTGATGACGGAAAATACGTCCTTGAATGCTCAAATCGACGCAGAAGGCGTATTTTGCAATCCGGCGCCGCTTGTGCTGATGTCAGAGGACAACATGGTGAGCTTTTATCTGCTTTCCGCAGGGCTACCGCTTCCTGAACTGCCGAATCCAATGAAGGATGGCGCATACTTCATTGGCTGGAGTTTGAAAGAAAATGACGATGTGGCGGATTTGTCAGCGCTGACACTTCCTGCAGATGGAATGGTACTCTACGCGTGCTGGTCAAAGAAGGTGCAGTATCAGATAGCGCTGCCGGCGATGCTGAAAATCATTGAAAGCGAGGCGTTCCTAAATGCGCCGATGGTAAGTGTGCGATGCCCGGATGGATTGACGACGATTGAAAGCCGCGCGTTTGCTGGATGCGATCAGCTGCGAGACATCTATCTGCCTGACAGCGTTCAATACATAGCAGAAGATGCGTTTGCAAACGTGCCGCAACTGACGATTCATACGCCAGCGGGAAGCATTGCGGAAAAATGGGCGAAAAAGCAAGGCATTACGGTTGTGCCTGAGCGGGAAGAACCTTAATTGCCATTTCCGAACCTGCTTGCGCCCTTTCTTTTCGGGTATAAACAGCATCGGCACAGCACCAAGTTTTCATTTGGCGCTGTGCCGATGATTTTTTGTGAGTTCGCAAGAAGACAAATTTTCTCTTTATACTATTTCCGAATTGGTTCATCACGGAATCGACAAAGAAGGAAAGATGCGTTTTTATCCTCTTTTTCCTTATTCCTTGATATTCCTCACGCTGCCCCTTTCCACAAGGTGCACCGGCAAAATAACCTTCTTCTGCGCAATCTCTTCCTTCCGCAGCTGTGCCAAAATCATCTCCGTCGCCAAAGTACCTTTCTTCTCCGAATCCTGATGAATCGTTGTCAGCCCCGGAATCGCCAGCTGCGAAATATAATGATCATCAAAGCCCACAATCGACTTATCGCGCGGCACACTTACCCCGCACTCATGCAGCCCGGACATGATGCCCGCCGCCAGAATATCCGCCGAGGCGAAAATCCCCGTGATTTCGGGACGTGTGCTGAGTTGATGCCCCAGCTTCTTGCCCTCCTGCACGGAAATTTCCTGCGTAAAGACAAGCGCCGGGTCGTACGGCACGCCGTATTCCGCCAAGGCGCGACGATAGCCCTGCAGGCGCAGTTCGATAACGCCCGCGGGGGAAATCGGCGGCGACGCGAACGCAATCACGCGGTGGCCGTTCTCCAGCAGGTGCTTCGTGGCAAGGTAGCCGCCTTTTTCATCCTCCAGGCCGACGCAGCAGATGTTCGGGTCGTCCACATAGCTGTCGATGAGGACGACGGGAATGCCCAGCTTTGCTACGGCATCGAAGAACGAATCCTGAAACAGCCCCGTCATAATCAGCCCGGAGAGCCGCCAGCTGTGAATCAGCCCTTCCAGCGCGGCGACGCTTTCGGCGGAGCGCAGCATCAGGTAGTAGCCGGCTTCGCGGGTGCGCTGCTCGACGCTGGCGGCGACGCTGCTCATGAAGGGGTCGCTGACGGTGCTGCCGGTGGTGCGCGGCGTGATGTAAGTGACCATGGCGATGATGGCGGACTGGTCGTTCGCCAGCGAGCGCGCGGACATGCTGGGAACGTAGTGTTCGCGCTCGATAATCTCCCAGATTTTTGCAACCTTCTTTTCGGAAACGCGGCTTTTGCGGTTATGCACCACGTTGGAAACGGTTGTAATGCTTACGCCTGCTTCGGCGGCAATGTCTTTGAGTGTGACCATGCGATGCTCCATTTTATGCAGTGTTTTAGGCGTGGTAATCTGCGCGGCTCAAAGAGAACGGACGAAGTCCGCGAAGTCCGTGCGCATCATAAAAAGTATACCAGTCTTTGAAGTTGTTCGCAAGCGGTTTCTGGAAAAAAATCCGTAAAAGAAGGGGGAGACAGCCGAAACTGTCCCCCCTTTTTGAACGTTTTGGAATTATTCCAGTTCAGCCAGATAGTCCTTAATCGGCAGGTCGCCGGGCTTGCCGGTTTCCGGCGCGGTCAGACCAGCCTGAATGGTTTCGGAGCTGGTAGCGTCGATGGGCGCAACGGCTTCAGAGAAGGTGATTTCGTCCAGGTAGATGACGCACTTGGCGAACGCGCGGATGTGCAGGGCGTTGGTCATGCCCGGGAAGCCGGACGCTTCGAGGTCGATGACGAGATCCTGCCATTCGGTGGTGATGACCGGATGCGTGCCGTCCGCCAGCACAAGGTCAGAGAAGCGCGCCGCGTAGAACTTGGCGTCTTCCGGATGCCAGTCCATGATCAGCTTGTTCTCTTCGCCGCCTTCCGCGCCCTTGATGCGGATGGTCAGGTATTTGCAGTAGGAGACGCCGTCCAGACCCCACATGTCAACGGCTTCGCCCCAGTTCGCCATCCAGTCGGCGGCATGGGCGTAGTAGTCGTCTTCGCTGTCGTAGTCTTCCGGGTCATACGCCTTGGGGCGCATGTCGAGCTTCAGCGCGCCGTCCTCATTCTTTGCGCGCAGGTTCGCCCAGTTGTCCCACCAGAGGTGCACGCCGTTGGGCGCAAGCTCAGGCTTGGCATTCGGGTCACGGTCGTCAAAGTTGTCCCACAGGTAGGTTTCGCCTTCAGCGAACGCAACGGCTGCCATCGCGAACACCATCGTCAGGGAAAGCAGGAAAGCAAGGAACTTCTTCATGGGGATACCTCCTTTATGATGTTGACGGGTGGATAGGTTTAACGCTCAACCTATCGTTGACATGATTATAACATACCATTTGCCACATGTCAAGAGGGGAAAAGAGGCTTTTTCTGAAAATTTTTATCTTCAGGTACATTGCACATTTCCAAATTTCCTGCTATAATCATGGTATAGGTTTAGCGCTTAACCAAATGCGGACAATTTCCACACGCTGGAAACGCCGCGGCGAACAAGGAGGACATGAACGATGAAGAGAACCACCCCCATCCTGATGCTTGTGCTGATGCTTCTGCTGACCGCGTGGATGATGCCCGCGACTGCCGAAGAGAATCCGACGCTGCTGACCCTCTACGAAGGCCCGAAGACGATGACGACCTCCGCGACGGCGAAAGTTACCGCGAACGGCAACGACCTGTTCGTCTATGACGTGATGGTCAACCACGAACACATCTGGAACGCCAACACCCAGCCGACGACCACGCCTATGACCTATTTCGACTTCGAGGGCAAAGTGCGCATCGAGGTTGAAATGCCCGGTCTGACAGACAAAGTGGAGAGCGCCGCCGTCATTCCGCAGTCGTGGGGGATTACGCCCGAAGTCAAGGACGGCAAAGTTTCCTTCATAATTACGGAGCCGGGGCAGTACACCGTTGTCTTCAACGATAACGTCAACAAGGCGCTGCACATCTTCGCCAATCCGCTGGAAACGGACGTCCCTGATCCCGACGACCCGAACGTCTACTATATTCCCTCCGGCGAGTGGGTCATGGACGCTATCGCGCTGGAAGACGGGCAGACGCTCTACATCTCCGGCGGCGCGGTGCTGCATTCCATCATCTCCGTCAATAACGCCAAGAACGTCACCATCTGCGGGCGCGGCATCATCGACGGCAGCGACTACGATGCGTGGAATCAGCCCGGCTCGTATGCGCGCGTCCCGATTGATCTCAATCACGCGCAGAACGTCACCATCGACGGCATTATCGTCGCCAATTCCAACTGCTGGAACGTCAATTCTTACTCCTCCAAGCATGTGGAAATCAACAACGTTAAGGTCATTTCCGGTCGGCAAAATGGCGACGGCTTCACCTTCCAGTCCTGCACCGACCACACCGTGACGAACAGCTTCGCCCGCACATGGGACGACAGCCTCGTCATCAAGAACTACTCCGGCTCCACCAAGGGCATCACCTTCCGCAACATGCAGGTGTGGACGGACCTCGCCCAGTCCATGGAAATCGGCTACGAAACCGACAAGGGCTGGACGCTTGACCCCGAAATCAGTGATGTGCTGTTTGAGAACATCACTGTGCTGTACAACTTCCACAAGCCCGTTATCAGCATCCATAACAGCGACGATGCGTATGTGCACGCCATTGTCTACCGCAATATCGTCGTCGAAAACGCCTTCATGCAGGGTGATAACGGCAATAATAAGGAATTGATTGAGATGACGCTGCAAAATTCGGCGTGGTCGACGGTCAAGGATGAGTTTGGGTCGATTGATGATGTGCTGATTGATGGCCTGACGGTGCTGCGGACGCTGGATGGGAAAGTGCCGGCGTCGAGATTATCGGGGTATGGGGAGGATAATCGGATTACGAATGTGACCTTGCGGAATGTGACGATTCTGGGGGAGAAGATGACGAATTTGAAGCAGATGAAGCTGCGGTATGATGATTATTGTGAGGGGATAGTGGTGGAGTAAGGAAAAAAGAGGATAAACACGCGGAAGAAGTAAGGGAAAAGCGCTCAACTCAATCGCGCGAAGGGGTCAAGGGGGAAATTCCCCCTTGCAGGGTCAAGGGACAGCGTCCCTTGTG
>ERZ827043.1015-NODE-1015-length-31157-cov-17.387017_pt1 | contig 31157 bp, 32 predicted proteins | sample MGYA00519923_ERZ827043 | MGnify/ENA primary metagenome ERZ827043 (study PRJEB31778, sample SAMEA3449251) | human gut metagenome | biome: human gut; feature: human-associated habitat; material: faeces | place: United Kingdom | collected 2010/2012 ... | reverse complement strand
TGGCGGTCTGCGGCGTGGTGTTTTCCGGCTGCGTGGCCATTGCCGCCGCATGGATCCCCGCACGAAAGGCAACGCTCATCAGCCCCAACGAGGCCATCCGCTCTGAGTGAGGTGACGATATGAAAAAGACAACACACAATTTCAAAAAGCCGCTGCGCAGTGCCCTCGCCATGGCACTGGCACTGGTGATGACCCTTTCTCTGACAGTGCAGACTTTCGCGGCAGTTGGTACTTGGCCAGCCACCGGTACGGCCAGCGGTGACAGGTATTTGCAGAATAGCGGTACCTTCTATAATGGCAATGCAGTAATTGCCCCTAAAAATAGCGATTTTGGTGGGTTCATCAATGTCTATAGTGTGCCAAAAGGTGCTGACGCAAGTGCGTATATGATGACACTAACTTCCATCTACTTTGGTGACCTGAAAAGTTCAAAGGATAATACAGCTGATATAGCACTTAACAATTCTTATGATTTTTCAAGGCCGATTCGCTATAACCTTACTGCAGCAAACGGGCGAACTTTTCCCGTTTACGCTCTTGCGGCGGAGGCAACCAGCAAGGATACCTGGACTGAAGCAGATACACAGGCTCTGTTGGGTATGGCAGGATTGTTTGTAGATACTTACCATCAGCTCTACCTTACGATAGATAAAATCAACGCTTCGAGGACGGAAATCGGCACCTATCATCCGGCCAATGCGGATATGCTCGGCACACTGGGCTACTGGCTAGGCATGGATACCGCCTTTTATGACGACGATACTGTCGGCATGGGAGGCAACCGTCTCTTTGACTCCTATGAAGCAAAGTGGCGTGCGGGCGGCGAGGAGGCCGTTCAGTTCATGCAGGAATACCTGCAAAGGTATATTACCAAAAAAGGCTATAGTCGGGTCAGCCCCGCGGCACTGCGGATCATCTATGAGCAGATCGTTCCGGAGTATCTTTCCTACGTTGAACAGAATCGCATCAAGGAGCCGGTCGTTGACCGGGTGACCATTGGCGGCTCTGTGGGCAGTATCGATGCCGCGGCTCGCACGGTGACGGTGAAGCTGCCGGAAAATGTAGACCGTTCCCAATTAACAGTGGATGTTGAGGTAGGAACTGGACTAATCGCCAATTCGGTGGCGGGTTCTGTGGCCCAAGGGTCTTTGGCCTATCAGGTAACCCCCTATGATCCGGCATACGGCACGAAATACAATGCACTGAGTGCCACATGGCGTATCGTCATCGAAACGGGTAAGCCGGACAATCTGGTCACCTCCTTCGCCGTTACCGCTGATGATGGTAAGACCCGATACGCCAAGATCAACGAGACCAACAAGACGATCTCCCTGAATCTGCCGGAGGGCACCGACCTGCGCGCCATCACGCCGGTCGTTACCCATACCGGTACGGAGGTCAAAATCAACGGGGAATCTTTTACCGGCAGCGGTTCTTTCGATTTTACTAATTCCGAGTCAACGCCCCTGACGTTGACGGTGACCAACAGCAATTTTAAACTGCACACCGACTACAAGGTGACCATCACAGCCAGAAAGTCCTCAGAGAATTATATCACCGCCTATAAGCTGGGCGACGCGGAGGGCGTGATCAATGGCGACAACATTGCCATCACCATCCCTTACGCCATGGATCTGGCGGCTGTAAAGCCGGAGATCACCTTTTCCGAGTTTGCGGTGCTCGTCGAGCCTGATACGCTGAAGGTGGGCGAAAACACCTACACCGTTACCTCTGAAGACGGCAAAGTGCGTACTTATACGGTGACCATCACCCGCACGGCGGTGGCAAGAGGCAGACAGATACTGTCCTTCACCTATGGCGCGGCGGCAGGAGTGATCGACCAGGTAAAAGGCACGATTTCACTGGAGCTGCCCGCCGGAACCTCCACCACCTTTGCGCCGACCATCCGTGTATCGGATTTCGCCACGGTCACACCGGCCTCCGGTGAAGCGCAGGACTTCAGCAAGCCGGTACAGTACAAGGTCAAGGCGCAGAACGGTTCCACCACTACCTATACCGTCACTGTAACAGTTTCTCAGGAGCAAGTAGAGAATCCTTACAAGGCGGATATGAAGTCACTGGTCAGCAAGATCAACCAGCGGTACAGCCGGACAACGGCAGGCGCGTGGGAGGACTGGGAATGGATGAACCTGGGCTTCTACCAGAAGAAGCTGGATAATCTTGACGACGGCTTCTCCATCGCGGAGTGCATCAAGCGGCTGGACACCACCACCAATGTGGCCATGACCAACATTGACCGTAAGATCATGACACTGACCGCCCGCGGCATCGACTGCTCCAAGCTGTCCAAGTACAACAACGGCGAACCCTTCATTGACGCCAAGGGAAACAAGGTAGACGACCTTGCCGCAGTCCTCTATAACTACAGCGGCGGATATACCATCAACGGTCCCATTTTTGCCCTGAACGCACTGGATATGGGCAACTATACTATCCCTGAAAACGCCGTGTGGACGCGGGAAAAGCTGCTGGAGACGATTCTGAACCACAAGTATCTGTCGGATGGCTTTGGCTTGGATATGGTCACCATGCTGATGCAGTCTATCGCGCCCTATCAGAACGATCCGGTGTACGGCGAGCGGGTCAAGGCTAAGCTGTGGGAGGGCTTTGACATTGTTATGGACAGCTTTGGCACCGACCCCTTTGACAACCCATTTGGCGTCCAGTGGGGCGGCGTGTATACCTCTGAGGGCGCGTCCCAGATCATCTGCGCTCTTTCCGCTATGGGTGTTGACGTTCACACGGATGTGCGCCTCAACAACGGAAAGGACAGCGTGCTGACCTCGTTCCTCAACTACGCCGACTTTGGCGAGGGCTATTTTGCCCACAGCAACACGACGCCCAAGAACGCCATGGCCACCTATCAGGGCTGCTATGCCACACAGTGGTATCTGGGCTTCCTGAATGGCGGCGGCGCGGGACATCCCTATTCCCTGTATTATCATCGCTTCGATTTCTCCCGTAAGCTGTCCACCGAGGCGGACATTACCTCCTTTACACTGGAGGGTAAGAAGGGCGTGTTTACCACCGAGGGCGGAGACAACATCATCACCGTGACCCTGCCTGCCGGTACGCCGCTGAATGATATGCACCCGCAGCTTCAGCTGTCTGACTATGCCACGATCCTTGCACCGGATCTTACCGGCGGCATCACCTTTGTGAAGGATACCAAGACCGCCTTCACCGTGCAGGCGGAGGACGGCAAGACCACCAAGACCTACTATGTGGTAGTCAAGCTCTCGGAAGAAGAAAAGCCCTCCGGCGCGGAGATCTACACCGACACCATTATGCTGAAGGACGCCAATATCCTGCGGGATCTGGATATTCTGGGCAAGAATATCACCACTGGCGCGGACAGCACGGATATTGAGCTGCTGCTTGACGCAGGAAAGGACACCTCAAATCTGATGATCTACGCCCGCCTCTCCTATGGAGCCACTGCCTCGCCGGCACTGGACGGGAAGAAGGGCATGAACCTGTCGGATTGGACGACCTTCACCATCACTTCCGGCGACGGGACGAATACCCGGACGTACCGCATCAAGGCCACGGCACGGACGCAGGCGTCTATCTCCGCCTTCAGCCTTACCATCGGCGGCACGGTCTATGAGGGCGTTATCGACGACAAGTCCAACACCATTACCGTGTCCGGTGTGGATGACAGCAATCTGTCAAGCACCTCCTTCACCCCGGATGTGACGCTTGGGCCGGAGACACTGGTCTGCTCTCCTGCCCCCGGTCTGGCGCAGGACTTCTCCCGCACGGTGCAGTACATCGTTGCGGGCAATGAAAAGGTACTGTCCCGCACCTACACCGTCTCCGTGCTGAATAAGGCGGGTCAGCTCATCTCCGGCAGCGGCGGCGGTGGCGGCAGCGATCCTGTAACGCCGGCCACCGGCGCGAAGATCACGGCCTTTTCCGTGCTGGGCGTGGACGGCGTCATTGACCAGAGCGCAGGCACCATCACCGTAACGCTGCCTGCCGGGACGAACGTGACGGCGGTAGCCCCCTCCGTTACCGTCACGGCGGGCGCGGTGGTCAGCCCTGTGCCCGGCGAGGTGGTGAACCTGACCGTCCCGGTGGTCTACACCGTGACGCTGGGTGAGGAAACCAGCCGCTATACCGTCACCGTGACCTTCGAGCGCAGCGTTTCCCAGCAGCTTTGGGACGAGCTGGGCAACAACTCGGATGTGGCGGATCACCAGACCAGCCACACCAAGCGGGATTGGAGCTGAGTGCCATGAGGAAAAGAAAATCTGTATTTCTATTGCTGGCATGCCTGCTGCTGACGCTGGCGGCGGGCTGCGGGAAAACACCCCAGCAGCCGCAGGAGCGCAGCAAGTGGGACATCCTTTCCGCCAAGTGCGGCGAGGCGGACTGCACCGTGGCCGTCACCAAGAATTGGGGAGGACAGGAAACTGGACTGAGCTGTGTCGTGACCATTCCCCGCAGCGAGGGCATGGACGTGACCGCCGTCCCGCTGACGCTCCGGCTATCCGAGGGTGCCACGCTGGATGAGACTGAGCCGTGCATCGTATCCATTGACGGTATGTCGCTGGTGGTGGATCTGACGGTTAGCGACCCCTGCATCACCGTGCAGAACGAGGGCTATACCCGCACCTACTGCCTGCGGCTCAAGGAGGCGATGGGATGAAGCGTATAGTATGCTTGCTGATCGCCGCGCTAAGCATAAGCCTGCTGCTGGGCGGCTGCGGCCAGAACAGCGACCCGTTGGCTATCCGGGAGTTCATCATCGGCGACAGCATCGGCACGGTGGAGCAGCGCGGCAGTGGAAAGGATGCGGAATATGTGATCTGCATCACACTGCCGATAGAAACGGATTTCCAGAACTGCACAGCCAACATTACGCTGGCGGACGGCGCGTCCGTCAATGGCGATAGTCCCTGCCTGAAGGCGGATTTGGGCGGCCGCATGGTGCTGGATCTGACGCTGGAACATCGGGATCTGATTATAGAGAATGGGTCAAGCAGCCGTTCCTACGGCTTTGAAATAGGGCTGAGCCGGTAACGGCTCATGATAGAAAAGAGGTGATGCATGGGATTACGGCGTTCCCTGCGCAGAAGAGATCAACAAAAAATTAACAGAAGGAGAACGAACATGAAAATGACGAAGAAGATCACCGCATTGTTGTTGGCTCTCGTGATGGCGCTGTCTCTCAGCACCATGGCATTTGCCGACGGCACCACGACGACCACGACCGGGAAAGTAACCCGCACGACCGTCAATTCCATTGACGCCGTGTCCTCCGTCACCATTGGCGGCACCACCGCCTATTATGAGAAGGACAGCAATACCGGCGACCAGATCTATATCCGCGCCATGGTGGCCGGCGGCTCCGAGTATAGCCTGAAGAGCACCAACGTGGTGATCAACCTGAGCAATGCCGGCGCCACCATCAACGGCGACCTTGCCTTCACGGGTGCGGGCAATGTCCGCACGGCGACGAATGTGAACCTGCTCAACAAGGTCTATACCGTGATCATCAGCACCTCCGAGGGCGGCGTCACGACCAGCAAGACCTATAAGCTGGCTGCCGGCTTGCCCAATGGCGCGGTTGCCATTGCTTCCGGCGATCCTCTGCGCATTTCCACACTGCAGTTCGGCGATGTGGAGGCTACGTTCACTGCTACCAACGCGCAGAATCCCCTCATGGGCAACACTGTGTCGAACACGGATGGCAAGTGGACCTTCGTGAGCTACAAGGCCGCTGCCACCATGGACAGTGTTATTAGCAATAGAACTGCGGTTTCTGCCTTCATCGGAGTACCTACCGGAAGCACTGCTTCTGGCGGATGCCTGGGTGAAACGACTGTAAGCGGTGAGGCTGAGGTTACGCTGAATCTCAGTGATGGCACTCCCTTTGTGAATGTGACAAAGGGCAGTGAGACCCGTAAGTACTTTGTTTTTGCCACCGACCCCGGTACTTTCACGGTGAAATATGGTATTGATTTTACCGAGGCCATGGCTGATTCCCACTATACCGGCACCGTAAAGACTGCGGTGGATACTCTGAATACGCAGGCCAAGGAATTCTTCGGTATTACCGATGGCCACGCTTATGGTGAGCGTGTTGTTAATTCCGGCGAGACTGTGATGGATATCATGCACAAGTTTGCTGTCAAGTACAGCTATACTTCCGAGGTCCCCGAGGGCTGCACCTATATGGCGACGCTGAACGGCATCGGTGAGTTTACTTTTGGGCAGTACTCCGGCTGGATGTATACCGATGGTCCCACTTGGGTCAATGGTGCGGCTGACTTTACCAAGTGGAACACTCCCGCTGTGGGTGGCGCCAGCTATACCCTGAGCGCGGGTGACGAGATCTGCTGGTTCATTTGCTGCAACTATATGCATCATCCCTGGGGCTGATGCACAGGTAGAAGATAAAAAATGAACAGTAAGGAGGGCGGGGCTTTCCGCCCCGCTCTCCCTACATTAGAACTGGAGAATGTTTATGAATAAATTGAAGCGCATATTGATTCTCGGCCTGATAGCCATTTTGTGCTTCAGTGTGATCCCGACAACGGTTGCCTATGCGGACTCTCAGCCGTTTTCCATCATAGGAAGTGACGGAACTGCTTATACTCCGGTCAAGACGGACATCAAATATGATCCTGTTGGCGAGATATATCCTACTGTATATTGCCTGTGGGTCCCCAAAGATGTTGCGACCCTGACGATTCGGGCATCGGACACCTATCAAAAATTGCATTGTGCATGTAATAAAGGCGGTACTTCCACGACAGAGAACGGCGAAATAGTACTTTCGTTATCCACGAATAACCACACAAAGCGATGCTTATCTACAAAATTAAAAAATATCCCAGGCGTAGGTAAGTATATTGATTCCAGCACGGATGCTGCCCATTTGATGCTCGTGAAGCTATATGACGACCAAGCCACGGATATTAGCTACATTCTGATTCAAGCTGGCGGCTCTGTCCCAACAGAGGATACAACGCCTCCGGAACTCAGTTTGATTGCAAACGGTGTGCAGCGCACAGGAGAAACAACAGCCGCCGTTAAATTTACCTCCAGCGAGGCCGGTACGGTTTACTATTCTCTCGTTTCTGCTGACGCTGTGGACACGTCCACCGCTGGTACGGCAATGGTCAGCGGCGAGAATACGCTGAATATCACCGGATTGACCGCCGATGCGACAACAGTCTATATCAAGGCGAAAGATAGTTCGGGTAATATTAGCGTATCCACGTTGGAAGCTGCGGTTCCGGCCTATGAAACCACTTATGAGATTTATCTGGGCCTTTGGAGCCATGCACAATATTACGATTTGGGCTATCGGGTCGCCAGTGTGACCGCAGACGGGAGACCTCTTAGCATGAGCGGAATAAGTGAGGTCGAATGCAGCGGCGTAAAGGCGGGACAAACGGTCAAGGTCACGCTTTACATTCCGGAGGCCGGTAAGGAGCTGGCGTCGGTTTCCCTGATCACGAATGACGGAAATAAAACGCCGATCAACGTAACCGTTGACGGCACGGAGAACAGCTTCACCTTTACCATGCCGGCGGCCAATGTGCGCACGGCGATCGGTGAAAGCTTTACCCTCAAGGATTCTTCGATTGTGCGGTATAGTCTGAAATCGGGTGTTTCCCTGCTGTACAGCAATGTTGGAAATATTGAATCGAACCGTCAAGGCACCGTGACCTTCACTGATTCCAACGGAGTAACGCTGATGCAGGCGCAGCCCGGTCAGCAGGTAACTGTGACTGCGCAGCCGGTGCCGTATACGGCAGGCGATGTGTTCCATCGGAAATTTGTGTGTTGGAAAGACATTGAGGGCATCAAGGTCAGTGCCGAGGATCAGCTGAAACCGTCCTTCACGTTTACCATGCCAGCAAGTGATGTCTATTTGTTTGCGGAAATCAACAATGTCGGCACAGAGGTCACATGGAAAACAAATCCTTTGGACGTGACAAATGTCCAACTGAAAGGACTTAGCAGTAACGACAGTCCGTTTGTCTTTGCTGACGGTGCCACACTGAGTGCTATTCCGTTAGGTGAGGACTGGTGGTACCGATATGAATTCACAGGATGGACAGTGGAACGTAGCGATGGGACTACATTGCCGGACTCTGAAGTGAGCACTTCGCTAGTCAATTCCAGCCGCCCGAAGGGGTCGTTCGGCTATGCGACAAAAGTGGAGTTCAAGGCAAGCGGCGAGAAAATGACCGTCACGGCCAACTTCCGTGAGCGTGCTTTTGCCAGTGTTACCGCCGTGGCGGATGCGACCATGGGCAGCGCTACCGTTGCTGTGGGCGACAGTACCCCCGCAGAGACCCAATCTGTTGTCTACGAGGGCCAGACCGTCACCCTGACCGCCACCCCCGGCGCACGCTATATGCTGAAAGGCTGGGAGGTCAAGGACAAGGGCAACACCCCTGTGGGATACACCGTTACAGAGGATGTCAACGTTGCCACCTTCACCATGCCTGCCACCGGCAAGGCCATCACCGCAAAGGCGATCTTTGAAGTCGATCCCGACAAGGCCAGCCCCGCATGCGTGCTGGAAGATGTGGAGCTGGCCATCCCCAGCGCCACGGTCGAAAACACGGGCACCAGCTACACCATCACGGTCCCGGCCAATACCGACGCGGACACGCTGGCCGCGGCAGTGCTGAAGTTCACCGTTTCCAAGTACGCGGATGTTGTCACCGCTGACGGTAGCGTCTGGCCGGAAGATGGCAAGGCTTGCGGTATGACGCTGGATACGCCGGTCACCTTCACCGTCCGCTCTGAGAAGTGCCGCATTGGGAAGGATGGTACCGCCAAGGCAGACTACACCATCACCGTCATCCGCGCCAAGAGTACCCAGTGCGCCATCGACAGCGCAAAGCTGGACAATGTGGACGGCGTCGTCGATCAGACAGGAAAGACCGTGACCTTCACGGTTCCCGCCGACACTGAGGACAGCGCCGTGGCCACGATGCCGCTGACGTTCACCTGCTCGCAGTATGCGTCCATCAAACTGAAGGATGCCGAGGCAGATTGGATCAACGACACAGCCTGCGGTATGAAGCTGAACGAGGAAAAGACCTTTGTCGTTACGGCGGAGGATGGCACCACCATGGCGAAGTACACCGTTGTGATCCATCGCACCCCCAGCGATAAGAAGGCGCTTACCGGCGCGACGCTGGGCGATATCCCTGCTGAGATCGACGATGACAGCCATGCCGTCACCTTCACCGTTCCCTCCGATACGACGAACAGCACGCTGGGCGAGATGATCCTGAAGTTCACCTGCTCCCCCCGCGCGGCGGTCAAGCTGAAAGATGCCGAGGACAACTGGCCCGCTGCCGGTCTGCGCTCCGGCCTGAAGCTGGGCGTTCCCGCCACCTTCGTGGTAACGGCTGAGAACGGCGATACACAGGAGTATACGGTCACGGTCAACCGCGAGAAGAGCACCGAAAAGGCAATCACGGAGGCTGTCCTGACCAAGACGGGCGGCGCCTCCGTGAAGGCGGATATCAGCGAACAGAACAAGACGGTTACCTTCATGCTGCCTGTGGGCACCACCGATGCCGATGTGGCCGCCATGACGCTGAAGTTCACCTGCTCTCAGTACGCTTCCATTAAGCTGGAGGGTGCCGAGACCAACTGGCCCGCCGACGGTCAGCTCTGCGGCATGAAGCTGAACGAGACTAAGACCTTCGTTGTTACCGCTGAAAACGGCGATACGCAGGCGTACACGGTTCTCATTGTCAGAGGCAAGAGCAGCGCGAAGGAGATCACGAATGCACTCCTGCTGGCGAAGGCCGGTGATACAACATCTCCGGCCACGGTGAAGATCGACAATGCCAAGAAGACCATCGACTTTACCCTGCCCGCCGGTAGCGACACCAGCAAGCTGGGCGAGATGATCCTGAAGCTGACGGTCTCCGACTATGCCACGGTGAAGAAGTCCGGCGATACGGGCAACTGGCCCGCTGAGGGCAAGGCCTGCGATATGGAGCTGGATAAGGCTGCCACCTTCACGGTGACGGCTGAGAACGGCTCCACGCAGGACTACACGGTGACCATCACCAGAACCAAGAGCACCACGAAGGACATCACCGCCGTCAAGCTGTTGAACGCCGATAAGTCCGTGATCGCTGAGGGCAAGCTGAGCGGTACGACGTGGACGATCACGCTGCCCTCTGACACGGATAAGGCGTTGATCAACAAGATCGGCACTTCTACGGATGTCTTTATGCAGATCAACTACACCGGTGTGTCTCTGGCACAGGCAGAAGGCTATAGTGATGCCTCCGCAGCGGAAAACATGAAATGGTCTTCCGGCAATATCATGTGCGGCATCAGCCCCAACAGCAGCAATACTTTCACCGTCACCGCCGAGGATGGCAGTACCAAGACCTACACGGTGGAGATCAAGTACACCGCACCCAACGCTCCCACACTGTCCAACGGCTCCGCCACCCGCACCAGCAAGACCGGTGCAACCGTGAAGTTTACCTCCAGCGAGGCGGGCACCTACTACTACAAGGTAGTGACCCACGGCGCAGCGGCTCCCACGGTGGATGAGATCAAGAAATCCACCACCAAGGGTACGGCCAGCGCAGGTGAGACGACCTTCACCCTCAGCAATCTGACCGAGGATGCCCGCGATATCTACATTGTAGTCGTGAGCGCCTCCGGCGGTGAGAGCACCGCCCTGAAAATTGAGATCCCCGCCTATGGCGGCGGAACGGAAACGCCGGATACCGGCAAGTTCACCATCACCGCAAACGCTCCCAAGGGCGGCACCATTACCACCAACCGAACTAAGGCAGACAAGGGCGACGAAATCATCGTCACCGTCACGCCCGACAGCGGCTATCAGATGGTAGAGGGTTCTCTGTCCTACTCGCTGGCCGTGGCTGGCGGTGAGACGGTGAAGATCACCGGAAACCGCTTCATCATGCCCGGAGGAAATGTGACCATCACCTGTAAGTGGGAGACGGCCACCACGACCGCCAAGGGCATCACCAGCTTCTCCATCAACGGCGTGGCTGGCGCGGTGAACAACACCACTAACACCATTACCATCACCATGCCCCGCGGCACGGATGTGACAAAGCTGACTCCCACTATCTCCACCAACGGCGTTAAATCCCTGACGCCCGGTAGTGGCGAGACAGTGAACTTCACCAACTCCGTGACCTATACGGCCACCATGGAGGATGGCAGCACCAAGACCTATACTGTCACGGTTTACGTGGACAAGGGTACGCTGGCCGACCAGTTCTGGGACAAGCTGACAGACTTTGTCAATCAAGTCCCCTGGTGGGAGTACGCAAAGCATCAGCAAAGCACCAGCAAGTATCCCAAGTATTGGTAAAATTTGACCCTTATACGACAGCAGAGCGTACCTCACGGTGCGCTCTGCTGCTATGTAGAGCTTCTATACCTGTTCTTTCTCTGTCCTAACTCCCTCCGATAGAGTGAGTCCTTCTGGGTGCGCCATGGTGACGCTACCCTTGCGTCAGCAAAAGAGCGCACCTCCCCCTTGGCGGGAGGTGCGCTCTTTCTGCGTTCATTTGATGCGATACAGGCTGCTGGTCAGGCTGCCGTTGGGGCGACGGCGGTGGGTGCGTTCCAGAAAGCCGTGGCGCTCCAAGTCCGTCAGCGCCCGCTGGACGGTGCGGCGGGATAGCTTCAGATCCGCCGCAATGGTGCGGACGCTGGGCCAGCAGGTATTGCCGGCGTTGGAGCGATCCTTCAGGTACATATAGACCGTCTTTGCCCGGTGGGGCAGCTCCATGTCGGCGTAGATGCTTCCGAAGTAGCTCATGGCGTACCCTCCTCGTAGGTCTGACCGCTGCGCTGGCGGTGCGTTTCCCGTTTGCCGGGGGAAGGCGCTAAGGTGGGTTGCGTTTTTGGATAAGTCCGGTCGATGCTGTCCAGAAGCTCGGCGCGGCTGGCGTAGGCCACCGGTCGGGCGGCGTGTTCCGGCGTGGCATAGACCGCATCGAAGGTAATGCCCCAATCGAGGAACAGCCGCAGCTTTGTCTGCATGGGATGTGTACCGGTTTTCATCACCACAAAGCTGCCCTTGGGAATGGATTTCAACTCATCCGGCGTCATCAGCGGGCGCTCCATCATTTGTAGGCTTTGACTGGGATCGTTCTTTCCTTTGCTGACGGAGCCGCTGAGTACCGTGCGGCTGCCGAGAGATTTGGACAGCTGCTCCGCCGTCTGGCTGTTGGGCGCAAAGCCGCCGAAGATGGTGTCCTGGCAGTTGTCAGTCAATATTTCTGCGCCTTCTCTGCCGTAATTCTTCTCCAACTGCGCCAGCGATTGGATGATGGGTACCAGTGTGATACCACGGGAGCGACCCGCGCTGAACAGTGCCTCCACATCAAAGGCGGGCATAGTTCCGAACTCATCACAATAGAACACCACGCGGCTGGGCAGATGCCCACCGTTCTCGTCCGCCACGGCGAACAACTCCCGTGCCAGCGTCTGTATCATCAGCCCTGCCATGAAGTTCTTGGTGGTGTCCTCCTCCGGCAGGATGAGGAAGATAGCGGACTTCTCCGCCGCAAACTGCTCGGCGTTGGTGGCACTGTCGAAGCACAGCACCTGCTCCAGCTCCGAGTCCAGGAAGGCGTTGAGCCGGGACAGCACCGTGGACATGACGGAGGCCATGGCCTGTTCGGAGGCATCCAGCGCTGCACCGGCAAACCACCGGGCCTTGTGTATGTCCGGCAGTCTGTCCATCAGAAGCGCAAACCAGTTTTTGCCGCGAACGCCGGAGGGCGCTAATAGTTCCTGCACCAGCTTGAATACGGACACGATGTGTCGGCGCTCTGCGGGGCATTTGCTGTCCGGCGGCAGGAACTCCGCCAGCAGAAGCACCACGGATGTCAGCAAGCCCTCCGCCGCATCGTAGAAGTAGGCGTTCTGTCCGTAGTCTGTGTCGCCGTTCGGTGATACGATGGTCTTGGCCAGTATCTTGGTGTACTTCTCCGCTTTGGCGCGTGCAGCGAGATTGCCTGTCTTTCGTGCCATGTCCATATAATGATTGATGAGCGTCAGCAGGTTGTAGCCATCCGAGCGCGTGGGGTTACGAAGATCCACCACGGAAACATGATAGCCATAATACCGTGCCGCCACCGCGCCGTAGTTGCGGGCGAGGTCACCCTTGGTATCCAGTGCCAGGAAGCTCATACCGCAGGCACAGGCATATTCCAGATTGGGGTAGAGAAAATACGCCGTCTTACCCACGCCGGATGCACCGATCATGAGACAATGTACATCGTCCTTATCCACCAGTGCGGTGATGCCATGCTTGCCGCTGGTGCTGCCCAGCACCAGTCCCTGCGTCTCAGGCAGGTTCTTGCCCACACGCCAGTCCGACACTTGGAAGGGGACAAGGGCGTAGGTCTTGCGGAGCTCCGCATCGGTTGCCCACCGTGCCGTGCCATGCTGCCCGTCGCCCACGGTCTTGGACTTGATGTTGTTCAGTGTGTAGTGGTCGCCCAGCAGCGATAGTCCGCCGATGACGGATACCATGACGCCTGCCGCCGCAAAGAGTATCCAGAGGTTATCCATGGCCGCCTCGTTTCGCGCACAGGTCATCGTTCCAGTCTTTTCCCTGTGGACGCAGGCGCTCCACGTCCACATCCATCTCCTCCAGCACCTCCATCATGTTTTCACAGGCATCCTCACCAGCCTCGTCATTGTCGAGGCAGAGATAGACCATATTCAACTTCGGATTCTGCCGCAGCCGCTCCAGCACCGGCTGAACAGACGTACCGCAGCAGGCCACATAGCTGTGTTCCAGCCAACCTGCCGGATAGAGCGTGATGTGGGACAGCAGGTCGATGGGTGCTTCAAAGACATAGAGGGAACAGTCCGTCCCATTCTTGTGGAAGCTGTGCTTCGCCTCGCTGCCCTCCACATTGATGCGGAACACCTTTCCGCTGCTGCTTGTGCTGCGGAGGTGCGCATGCTTGGCTACGCCGCGCTCGTCCATGCCCACGAACACACAGTTGTGATGCGCGGCATCCTCGTAGAGCAGCTTCTCCCTCACAAACTCCGTGACCACATCCCGGTCAATGCGCCGGTGTGCGGTCAGGTAGGCGTAGAGCCGCCGCATATTGAGATAGGCCTCCGGCAGCGCGAAGGGCTTCGGCTCACGCGGCTCAGGCTCTTTTTTGACGATGGGGATGATGCCCTGGCCGTCCCGCCCCAGCAGCATGGTCACCGCTTCGGGATAGGTCTTGTCGTAGAACGCCATGACGAAGCCGACCGCCCCGCCGCCTCGCCGGGTGGCATGGTCAAACCACTTTGCGCCGCGAACGGTGATGCTGTGGTCGCTGGCCAGCCGGTAATCCCGTCCGGCCATAATGAGTTTCTCGCCTCGATCCAACAGAAAAGACGGCAGGTCAACCTCGTTGGCCTGCCGTTTCTCTGCGGATGTGAAATATACAAATTTTCCCATAATCCTCCTCATGTAAAAAGCGAGCCGCATGGCGACCCGCTTCTTTCTATTCTTCTCGTTGATAATGAGGTTCCGGTGTGTACTTCTCTTTTTGATATTTCCGATATTTCTCCTGTGATGTGCTTCTGTATTCATTTGCAGACGGGACTTCATCATACTTAACAGGTTCATCGCAAATGGCATCCAGCAAAATCTTCTCCAAATGCTCATACTCAGAAAACTGATCCAGCGATGCCATGACAAAGGAATCTCTGACATATCCGGAACTCTGTGCCATCAGCTCCTGATCCATATAGTAGCCGTGATCCTCCACGAAGAATGTCATCATCATAACGACGGTTCTGGTATTTCCTTCGCGGAACGGATGCGTCTGCCAGACTTTTGGAAAAGTCATCGCCAACTCATGGGCGAATTCCTGTTGTGAGAAAGCATCCCATTTCTTACTATTAATTGTGTCAAAGGCGTTTTGCAGATCCTGCGCGATGTTCTCATCATTGCTATACCACACGCTTCGTCCGCCCAGCAATTTTTCCCGTTTTTCTATGTTGATCACACGGAACTGTCCGGCCCAGTCATAAATGTCGCCAAACAAAAACCGGTGTATCTGGCATAAGCCCTTCGAAGAAAAATCATGAAACCCCTGTTCATAGAGCAGCATCATGTTGGCACGAGATTGTTCTGCTTCGATCAATTCGAGCGTTTTCTCATTCTTGATCTGTAGCTTGTTGCGCAATACCGGCGCATCATCATACAGATAAATGTCAGGCATGGTACTTCACCTGTTCGGCCATTCTCCGGTGAGAAGCCAGCAATGCGGTTTTCATCTGCTCACCCGTGATCTCGCCCCGCGCCCAACAAAGGGATAGTGTGCGGGCATAGTCGGAAACAGGAACGCCCTCAATGGCGTTGATCGCATCCGCCGTTTTTACGGCAGCCACGCGGCGACTCAGTTGCTTTACGGTCATCGATCATCACCTCATTTTTAGCATACCACATAGCCGATAAAAACGGAAGAAAAACTTTGGCGGCCGCAATGGATTCATGATGTCATTTGCTCCTGCCGCTGTGCTTCCTCGTGGTCATCCCGCTTGTGTCCCATGGCCATGCGTTTCTCCTGCAATCGCCTGCGGCGCTTGGAGTCGATACGCAGTGTGGCGGGAGAGATCAGCGCGTCATGGTGGAAGATGTTACCGAGATGATGCAGCAGGCGAAGGGTGGCAGGGAGTATAGATGTATTCTGCGCCGCGACTGTATCCCGTGGTCGCTCCGCCACTGCAATAGGGGGCGGGAGCGGCGCTTGCTCAGCAGTTTTCGCCGCAGGATCTTCGGTCAGCCGGATATGCTCCGCTTCCCGGATGACGGCATTCAGCAGCACACGGAACTCTTTCTGCTGGGAAAGCGGCAGGTGTTGGCGCGGGTTTTGATTATGAAACCGCACCAGCTCGTCCTTCACCTGATTCCATTGCGCATAGCACGCCACCACCTCTGGCAGCTGTGCCAGCCGGTCTACAATGGCGTCTACCGTGGCCTTTACCGGCTTGGGCAGATACCCGTACTGGTGCTTGCCGCTTAATTGGGAGAGCTGCTGCAACAGCTCCAGCATCATCTGCTCTATTCCTGTATCCGGGCAAGTCCGCTGTTCCATCTGCGCGGTCAGCTCCAGCAGCTTTTCCTGTGCCGTTTGGATGCTGCGCTTATAAATGCTCTCCTTGCGGATATAAACATCCTTCAACTCCTCCCGGAAGATGGTGCCGGTGAGCTTGGAACGCATGGCGAAGATACCTTTCTTCGTCAGGTGTCCCATCCTCGGATCGTCCGACCACACCATCATGTGGACGTGGGGGTGATGCCCCTCGTCATGAAACGCTGCGTACCACCGCAGCTTGTCCTGCGGGATGCGCAGTGCCTCCGCCAGTGTGCCGGACTGCTGGAGCAGCAGGGGACGCCAAGCGGCGGCATTGTCGTAGCCGGTCTGCACGGCATCCTCCCGCCGCAGAGAAAAAATGAATGTCCACACGCGGCCTGTGTGGGCGTTCAATTCTGCCACGGCTTTGTTCAGATCTGTGACCGGCGCTGCACTGAACAGCCCATGCCCACCGTGCTTTTCCGCCCGTGGCCGCTGGGCGATATACTTCATGTAGCCGCTCTCCGGCTCCATCTCGTGCAAGTGGCTATCCAGCGCGGCGGCGATATACGCCGATGCCGTGGCGCGGTTCGGCGTGGAGAGATAGTCCTCATACTCAAACAGCTCCTTCGTGTCGGGATAGTCTTTCAGCAGATCCGCTATGAGCTGCCGTTGCTTTTCCGTCACCGGACCAGTGTCACTGGTGATCTCCACACCGTCCCGCTGGGCGATGTATTTCATGTATCCGGTGCTACCGCCTTTGAAGTAGCCGCTTTTCTGTATCAGCCGCGCCACGGGTTACTGCCTCCGGTGCAGCCGCAGGGCGTCCCGGAAGGAGAACGCGCCCTGTGTATCGGTCACCTCCCGGACGCTGTACCCACGATACTTGCGGTACATTTCGGCGTCCATATCAGCGTCCTCCGCCAGCAGGTGGTTGGTGATGCTGTGTTCCACCGCCAGATTAAACAGTAGCTTGCCCACCCGTCCACAGTACACGCCCAGCGAACCTTCCAGTACATCCAGCAGCACTTTGGGCAGGAACGCGCTGGCTCTGCTGGTGTGCAGATAGCCGTCATAGAAGCGGATAGCTTTTTCTACGAACTCATTTCGTGTAGGACAATTATCATCCTTATACATCCTCTCCACCAGCTTCCATGCCTCGTCTGAGAGCCAGACGGTGTGTCTGCTTTTCTCTTTATCTTCCATATCCAATTCTCCTGTTATTTTTGTAAAAGCGTCATAGAAAAACGCACAGGGCGGCGCAAATCGGCTGTTTCGCAGCCAAACAGCGTCACGCCGTGCCGTAAACCGTTGAAAGAGCGTCATTTCCCGACGCCGCAAAACCCGCCGTGGCAGTCCGCACTGCGGGCTGCTGTGATGGCCCTTGGCGCAATTAAAGCGCCAAGGGTTTTCACCTGCCCACCTTTCGGCGCACCGAAAGCCCTCTGAAATCCGCTCAAAACCGCTCCAAACAGCCGGGGCCGCTACCGTTACTCTCCCGCGCTCCTGCGAGGCCACAAACCGGCCCACAGGGGCAAACACGGGGCTACATCTGTATCTGCTGAGACGGCCCCGGCTCCTCTTGAAGCTGCCTGGCGAAATCGCGCAGGCTCATGCCGTTTTGCTGCTGGCAGAACGCCTCCATCTTCCGCGCCAGCACCTCCTGCTCGGCAGCGTTCAGGTGGTAGCTCCAGTTCTCCTCCGTACCGTCACCCTTGCAGAGATTCAGCTCCAACGTATCGCACGGTCTATCCCGCATGATGTCGTAGTTGGCGTAGATATTCAGCCAGTCATCGTTCTCATCCGTGCAGACGAATGTGCCGAAGGCGGCATCCACATCGAAGTCCGCCTACACATAAAAATTCAGCTTCCCGTTTTCCATCATGACCTCATCGCTGAACGAAAAATTCTGTGCGGAGAGATGCCCCGCCGACGTGAGCTCCTTGCCGCCCAGATGCTCAAGCAGCTTGCGCCATTTCTCATCATTGGATGCAAATTGTGGCCGGGTGGCATGATAGGTTGCCGTGGACATATCCCGTATGGACCAGCTTTGCCATCCGTCCATAATATTGACCGCGGAGAATTCCTGCTTATCAAAACTGATGTCGAATACACCGGTGACTTTACCGGTGTTCTCCATACGGAGTGCAATTAGCTCATCGTATTCCTCTGCCGCGATGGGTCGACCATCCGCAAACATTTTGATAAACAGATTCGGCGCAGTACCGTTTCTGCACATCGTATAGATCCGCAGCTTCTGGGCTGCAGTCAGCAATTCCTCGCCGGGTGTTGTTTTGAAATACCACTCACGTCCGTTCTCTGTCACATGATAGGCGGCATAGGTGCGGGCTGCTTCCTCCGCCTGCCGCGCGGCAAGATCCTCCTGCCAAATCTCCCGGCTGATACGATCGTACTCCTGCCTCGGGAGCTGATCGCACAGGTCGTCCAGCACATTCTCCAGATGCTCCTGCAAGGTTTTATCCTTGAGGTGCTTCTCGATAGCAGCCTTCCATCTCCGGTCGATCCACAGCATGATGTCCACAGAATCCGCCATGCTACTTTACCTCCTTCACCGCACCACTACCAGCCGACGCAACGGCAGGCAGCGCGTGCTTTATCTCGGCAGAAGCTGCCTGCGGCTTCGCAGCCTTGGGCGGGCGCTTGGGCTTGGCAGTGGGTGCAGCCCTGCTGTCCAGATATTCCCGCACCGGTTCCGGCACAGTTTTCTCATAGAGTTGCCGGAGCGCGTCCTCCATACGGCTCTGCACAGAGGAATTCTCTTTTTTCAGAGAAAACTCCAGCGCGTCCAGCTTGTCCTCATCAAAAGCAAGGGTGATGTTCACTTTCTTCATGTTGGCCTCCTTAATCATACTTGATATACGGGATCTCCAGCCAGTGCGTCCAGCCGCGACCCTCAAGCTGTGTTTTCACCACGCCGTACTTGGTACCCATGGCTTCTATCACTTCACCGTTTCCGATGTATACGCCGATGTGTCCCGGCTTCCACACCGCCAGTCCCGGCGTGTCCGGCATGGTCTGGATCGCGCCCTTGCGCACGGCGTTGTAGTACATCTCGTTGGCGCCGATGTCCGGCATGCCGTTGCTGCCGTACTGTATCTCCATGGTCTCTCCATCCAACCAGCCGTAGCCCTTGATCAGTCCCACGCAGTCGGCGGTGCGCTTGTCCAGCCAGTTGGCCCTGATGAACGCGGCGTATTCTCCCACGCCCTCCGGGTACTGCGTCAGCTTGTATTGCAGCAGCTCCGGTGTCAGCACCTGTCCGTAGGTACCCCACACATAGCCCCAGCCGGAGTTCCATGCGTTGGTCACATAGGTCACAAGGTCAGCGGCGTTTTTGGTAGACGCATCCGTAAGCATGGCGGCATCCAGCTCCACCGGTGCGCTGCCGCCCGCAGCGTATGCGCCGTCAAAGGTATCGCCGCCGCTGCTGCCTGTTACCATGGTGTAGATGTGGGCGGCGTTGGCCTTGTCCTCCTCTGTCACCGGCTCGCCCTGCCACGCTGTCAGCTTTTCATAGACCGTGGCCAGCGGCAGCGGTACCGCTACTTCGTAGGTCTCTGTCTGCACGGTCACGTTGCCGTTTTCGTCCGTGACGGTGGTGGTACGGGTGCGCTCCTGCCATTCATAAAAGCAGTCCACAAAGTTGGCGGCGGCGCGGCGGGTAGGCGCTTCGTCTCCAAAACAGAGGGCAAAGAAGATAGCCTTGACCTGCAAAGGGTCAAGACCGCCGCTTTCCGCCTTGGCATTCACGGCGGCTGTCGCCGCATCCAGAAGGGTAAAAGCTGTCCGCATCTCGGAGATGTGATTTTTGTATTCCGCGGGGATCTTGTCTGAGAACGCCGGTCCATAGAAGGACGCGGACACGGCAAAATCATTGTGTTCCACCGCGGCGGTGCCGAAGCAGCACAGGAACGCTGTCAGCAGGATCAACGGAGAGAGGATGAGGGCGATGACCCACCCTACCGTTTTGCGGCCTTTTTCGCTGGCCAGCAAAGCCGTCGCCAGCCGTGCCAACACAGGGGACGCCATCAGCGGCCACCTGCCGTGCCGAACAGCGCCGCCTTGTGGGGCGGTGCTTTCACCTCCAGCAGGTACCGCTCCGCGCCGCACTTGAACAGGCACTCGCCACGCCGCGCGTGGCGGATCAGCTCAAACTCCGCCTCGTCCAATTGCAGCATATCCATATAGAACCGTCTGCCGATGGAGCCGGGATTGAACAGAAACTGGTGGGGCGGGATGGCGAACAGCGGCTTGGTCATCTCCCGCACACCCTCCTGATCGAAGTCCTCCAGATTCTGGGACGCCATCAGCAGGGCGGAGTCCCGCTTCCGTACACGCTTCAGGCAGTTGCGGATATATTCTATGGCCACGGGATTGGATAGCCACAGATACAGCTCATCCAACGCCGCCACTGTGTTGCCCGCCGTCAGCAATCTGTCCGACATATACGCCAGCACATTGAACAGCAGCGCGTTCCGCAGACTTTTGGCCGCCGTCAGCATGCCGCCTACGCCGAACACAAGAAACCTGTCGCCGGTAATGTTGGTATGTCCGTTGAAGAACGGCGCGTCCGCGCCCATGCACAGGGAGTGCAGCCCCAGCAGCACCTCCTGCAGCAGCTCCCGCGTATACAGGCTACCCGCCTGATAGTGCCGCAGCTCCTCCTCCATAAGTGCGTACAGGTCGGAGAGGATGGGATAATCCTCCGGCGCAAGCTGCCGGAAGTCCGTTTCCTCCGTAATGCCCCACTTCTGATACAGCTTGGACAGCATGATCTCGATGGTATCCAACTGAGGGTCGGAGAACTCCTTGTAGGCGCGGAAGAAATCCTTCAGGAAGGAGATGTGCCGCGCCAGCAGCGTGGACTTGAGGAACGCCTCGGGGACGGACTCGTCTATTTCGGAAGTGTCTCCCTCGTCCCAGCACCGCACCTCCAGCACATTGATGCGCTTCTCACCGGCCATAAGGTCGATGAAGCAGCCGCCTAAATTCCCGCACAGCTCCTCCAGTTCATGCTCGGCGTCCAGTGAGATGACAGATTTTCCCGCCTCCAGCAGATTGCAGATCAACAGCTTCATGAGATAGCTCTTGCCCTGACCGCTGTTGCCGAGAATGAGAATGTTGGCGGAGGTCTTATCGCTTTCCCTGCGGTCAAAGTCCACCACGATATTGCTGCCGTACTTGTCCTTGCCGATGTAGATGCCCTTGGGATCGGTCTTGCCGGAGTAGTTGAAGGGGTAGAGATTGGCCACGCTGCCGGCAGGCAATACACGCTCGAACTCCCGCCCCAGCGTGTTGTGTCCCACGGGGCTGACGCAGCAAAATCCCTGCTTCTGCCGCAGGAGCAGCTTGTCCACATTCAGCTTGCAGCGCACCAGCTCTGTCAGCACATCGGTCTGCAATCGCTTCAGCCCTTCCATGCTGTCCGCCGTCATCTCCAGATACACGGCGCAGTGGAGCAGTGGTTCATGCTCCCGATGCATCTTATGCACCAGCTCCGCCACATCCCGCAGGTTGCTTTCGGCCTCCACGGTCTGCCGCAGTTTGTTGGGGTCTGAGCCATCCAGTTTATTCTTTTTGTTGGCGTTGTCGATGATCCGATCCTCCTCGCCGGGAGATACCTGCCGGCAGTAGATCCGCAGGGTCACGCCGCTTTTCTCGCCTAAGTGCCGCAGAATGGCCTGGGCCTCGGTGCTGGCGGGATATTCCCGCAGCGCCCACACGCAGCGATAAGTGCTGCCGAAGATGTAATGATCCACCTCAAACTTCACCACACCCGGCGCGATGCAGTCCAGATAGGTGCGCAGGAAGGCTTCCCGCGGGGTGGGTTCTTTTTTCCGAAAAGGGTTTTTCATATGCCCTCCCATCACAGCAAATAGAGGTCTATGCGCGGCTCCAGTTCCGGCTCCTGTCCGGTGAACTGTTCCGGCTCACGGAACAGTTCCGTGTACCGCGCCACCTGCTCGTCCGTCAGGGAGCAGAGACCGCCCTCCAGATCGTCTCCCACCAGAAAGAACGGCCCGCAGATGATGTCATCCTCCAGCCGCCGATTGGGTGCCATGCCGTTGAGCTTCCCCTTATCGTTGCAGCAGAGCAGCACGCCGTCCTCCATATACACCGGCTGGAACAGCCCCTGCACCTCCTGCTGGATGGCTTCCAGTCCGTCCGCCATCTCCTTCACATAGGGCGCTTTCCCCGGTTCAATTTTCAGTATCCGCATTTTATTCCTCCGTTTCCGTTGTCAGCCACTGTGCGCCATCCACAAGGTCAAAGCTCTCATGGGTGGCGTCCTGTTCAAAATAGATCGCCAGCAGCTCCAGCAGCTTCTGCCCCTCGGCACGCCGCACGGCAAAGCCGCTGTCCCGGAGCTGCTGCTCCACGACGGCGTAGTGGACAGCGCCGTCCGTTTTTCGTTGCCGTAGCACGAAGCAGAACTCCCGCGAGGACGCCATCATGGCCTGTGTGTCGTCCAGATGCTGCCGATCCTGTGCCAGCAGCCTGCGGATGGCGGGGTTGCCATCCTGCTCCAGCCGCTGGCGGTAGAACTGCCGGTTGTCCTGAAAGGACTCCTTGGAGTCCAGTGCCAGCAGTTCTATCTCCGCCATGGCCTTCAGTACGTTCAGCAGCGCCATTACCCGCGACCGGACACCCTGCTCCGGCAGGACATTCAGGTTGGTGGGCTGCACAAGATAGAAGGTCAGCTCACCGTCCGCAGTCTGAACGCCGCCTGCCGTGATGTCCTCGATGCCCACAAGCTGGCGGGTGGACTTTTTTCTGTTTTTCATGTTGGTTCCCTCCACTCGTAGTATTGCTGCCCGAAAAAGAAAAACGCCGCGGCGTAGCGCAGGAAATCCAGCATACTGACGCCGTCATGCCGAATGCAGAGAAAGGCCAGCGCCGCCGTGACCACCATGGGGACAATAGCGCCGGTCTGGGCCAGTGCCACTGCCGACAGCAGCAGTCCGATGCCGATAAACGCCACATCCCGCAGCGCCCACAGCCACAGCATGGGCCGAGCCGTCAGATTTTCGGGGTAAATATAAATTGCTCTCACCTCCTATGAGATGCAGAGCGGCCGCAGGTTTTCCTGCGGCCGCTCCTGTTACTTGGTTATTCCGTTTCTGCATTGTCCAGCGCATTCTCAATGAGCTGGATGAGGAATTGCTTCTGCTTGAGGTTGTGTGCTGCCAGATACTCTTTCAGCCTGTCGAAGAGTTCTGCCGGGATCTGTACCGCCAAGGTCCGCTCTGCTTTCATTCCGCCGCCTCCTTCAAAGTGTTCGGTGAAGATGCGCTCCACATATTCTGCCAGCGTTGCCAGCTCCATTTCTTCTTTCTCTGCCATGATTCTTGCGTGAAGCTCCGCCGGGATCATGGCGCAGAGGTTCTTTTTGCCCTCCATTGGCCTGCTCCTTTCCTTGATTTTGCAAGCAAAGCATATCGAAAGAAGTCATGGAAAGCTATTCACCAAACTCCACGAAGAAGCTATGTGAAACGGAAGCAACATCACCAATGCAGCTATACCGCCCGAAGGACTGCGGCGATCCGTCCCATGATGAATTCCACACAGGGGATCGCCACGCTGTTGCCCAGCGCCTTATAGCGGGCGCTGTCAGACGCGCCGGGGATATCCGTCCAGCCGTCCGGAAAACCCTGTAACCGTTCGCACTCCAACGGAGTCAGGCGGCGGATGAGATAGGCGCAGGCTTCTGCCTGCTGGCAGACGAGGTCGGTGGCATCCTTATGCTGTCGGGCGCTCTGGGTGCTGACCACCTCGCAGTCCTTGAATTCATCCACCCGCTGACGGGCATAGACCGCGTGGCGATCCATAGCGGTCAGCGTATAGGCAAGCTCTTCCTGACAGCCAAGTCCATTACCGCCATTTTGCGGCTGGCGGTCTACGATATTCCCGGCGATGCAAATAGCATCAGGCTCCTGCTCCACCAGCGGCACGTTGTTGCCTCCTGTGCCGTAACGGGCTGACATCGTGGGCGCTACCTTGTGCGGACCGGTGTAGCGGCTGTCGATGCCGTGATTTTCATATACAAGCGGCTGATGTCCATGCTCCTGCGCCCGCAGCGTACCAGACACATTCTCCGAGCATTCCATGACATTTCCGCCCTGATCGTTGAGACACAGGACAGACGGCATACAGTTCCCGCTTGCCGAGCCTTTCAGCGTAGGAGCCAACTCCTCGCCGTAGCCGATGCTTCCGGCAGACGCTCCGGCACCGGCAGAAAAACCGGCGGCTACAAAAGTCTGCTGCTTCATGCCGGGACTGGCTTGCAGCGCACCTGCAACGTTGTGCAGATCCCGCACCTCATCCCGCTGATTGGCGGCAAAAGCTGTAATTTCTCCTTCATCCGGCTGCGTCACAAAAGTTTGCATTTGCATATTGGTGGTTGCCATCAGCGCGCCGGACACGCCGTGCAGGTCAATGCCCTCGTCCCGCTGGTTGATGTGATAAGCATCCAACCCAGTAGGCTGACCATCCGGCCGCATAAGTCCTGCCTGTATCTTCAGTGCACGCGCCAGCTTTTTCGGCAATTCCTTGCCGCGCTCAGAAGCTCGGCGCAAGATACCCAGACAGGCTTTCGGGGTCAAATAGTATTTTGTCGGCGGATCTGCCTGCAAAATCTGCGACAAGGAAGATCCTTTTACGTCGCTGGGCGACACCCCAGTATTGAGCGTCAAGGCACCGCCACGCCAGGGAGAAATCATCTCCCAATAGGATTCGCCCAGCAGATTGCCATGACCAGGGGTAAGGTCCAGGGACATGAACGGAATCGCGCTTAACTCTGACAATTTCTTCGAGGACGATCCGGAAATCTTCGCCCTTGGGCGTTCCGCTGGAAAAGGCTCCGGGGACGTTCTCCCACAATAAGTATCGAGGTCGTACATGGATATCTGCTCTGCCTCGTAATTGGTCTGCATATCTCATCTCCTTTACCAGCCTGACCTGCTCCATAAAAAGGCCGGAGCGTGCGCCGGCTAATCCGGCTCTCGCTCCGGCCACGGACAGGTCCTGGCACGGGCTGCCGCCGCAGATGATATCCACAGGCGACAGTTCCGCGCCGTTCAGTTTCGTAATGTCGCCCACATGGATCATGTAGGGAAATCGCAGCTTTGTGACCTCGATAGGGAAGGCTTCGATTTCCGATGCCCACACCGGCGTAATGCCGCTGCGGATGGCAGCCAAAGGAAACCCGCCGATGCCATCAAATAGGCTCCCCATCGTCAGCACACACTCACTATTCATTTTACCGCCGCCACCACCGTGCGGGTCATATTCACCGCACTTTGGGCGGTATACACGGCAGACATGATGTTGGCTTTTGTGGTAGTGTCCAAGCCAAATGCCCCTGCGATACGGGGGATCTCTCCGGCCGAGAGCATCAAGCCAAGCCCCAATAGGGCATGATCCTTGAATACCATCAACCCTGCCACAAGGATGGTCGCCTGCAAAAATGCCGTCAGGCATAGGCCGATGACCTGCTTGCACCACTGGATGAAGCCGTCCCCATAGCCTCGCGGTACGCTGAACATATACAGGCTCCCCACGGCGATTTGGATGAGCAGGATGCCACCGCGCTTGAGATTGGCAAAGAATACTTTAATAATCGCATAGGCCATAAGTGCAAGGCAGAAGATGACCATCAGTCCGCTGGTCACCGGCCCGAAGCCCCGCAATGCGATAGACGCGCCTGCCGTCAGGCTCTCCACGGCGTCAAAGTCTACCAGCGCCTCCTTAGCCACATCTCCGATGCTGCGTGTGCCATATCCGGTGATGCCTGCGGTCAGATCCGCCTGCAGCGACACCGCCAGCGCGTACAGCTTCACCGGCACTTGGGTAAAAAGAGAGACGGCCAGAAAGCCTTTCATGGCGTTCAAAGCCGTCTCTTTTACATTGCCCCGGCCCGCGGAGTATTCCACACCGGTCTCAAAACAGGACACCACCAGCCCTACGGCGTACAGCGCCCAGCCCAAATAGGAGAAGAACAGCACCACGCTCTGCACCCAGCTCATGTCAAAGAGCTCCGCGCCCATGCTGCCCATCTCCGCGAAAAAGTTGCCGAGAAAGCCCACGATCTGACCGTAGAACCAGTCCACGATCTGTCCCAGAACTGTTTCGGCTACAAAATCCCAGATAAATATTTTGCTTCACCTCCCGCAACTAAAAAAGCACCCTGCCGCAGCAGAGTGCTTTCCAGTGGATATTTAATTGTTATGTTCTCCCTTGATGCCGAAAATATGGTACATATAGTTGGTTCTGGCATCGGCAATATGGTAAATCAATACAGATTCCTCCACAATGCGGTAGATACAGACATATTTCCCAATGAATAATGCCCGAAAGCCATACCGTCCCAGCAGTTGGGTCTCTTTTAAAACACCTAACTGGGGAAAGGTTTCCAGCTTCCTTACCGAAGACAATATCATTTTGGCAAATTTTTCCGCAGATTGCGTACCGACTGTGTTTTTATGATACAGCAGCAAATCCCTGTATTCCAGTTTCGCTTCATACAGCCATTCAATCCGCATCCAAGACCTCCTGCGTCAGGCGCTCCATATCGTCCATAGAGGAGGTTTTTGCTCCCGCCAATCGGGATTGTTCCCGCTGCAGCAGCATATACAGAAGGTCAAGCTCTTTCTCCCGCTTCTCCCAGAGATCCATCGGGACAAAAACCATCTCGCCGTCGCCGTTCCGTGTCAAATAGATAGGCTCCTGTTTTTCCTTCGCCAGCCGAACCATTTCGTCATACCCGTTGCGCAGGGAAGTTGCCGAACGAATCATCATTTTACTCAGCTCCTCTCATTGCTTAATTATGCCTTTATTATAAACGAATTATTCCTGCACGTCAAGAAGGACTGCTAAACTTGGGGTATCACGCTTTCTTCTTCACATCGTCTGTTCCCACGCTTGGTCGGCCATATCCTGAAACACCTCCAGATAGTCAGACACCGCAGTGGACAGCACCTCATAGTCCTGCCGGGTAGGATGATACACATACCAGTCTACTTTCCCGGAGTCATCCCAGATGTGCGGCTCCACTCCGTTTCGAAAGTTGTGATTGGCGGTCATCTTCAGCCCCAGCAGGTCTGAGAAGCGAAGGCGCAGGGTGTCCACCTGTCCCTCGCTGCGGTTGAGGATCGTGATCTGCAGGGTATTGTACTGACTGCCGATCATGCCTGTGACGAATTGGATCTTTGCCCGGTTCATCTCACCAAGACGCACATAGTAGGCTCTGTCCACATAGGTGGCATCGGGATAGCAGCTCCCAACGATTTTCCGAAGCTCCTGTTCGTAGAAGGTTATCACCTCACACCCCTACAATGTCCCACACATACAGCGGCGCGGTGAGGGTGAATACCAGACAGGCGAACAGGGTGGCGGGAGCCGTCCATTCAAACTGTCCTGTTTTCCGATAGTCAAAATAGCTTGTACCCACCTTCACAAAGAAAAACACCGCCAGGATCAGGTCGATGGCAGGGAATACCACGTTGTTCACCACCGTCTTGATCTGCCCGGATGCCGTCTGCCATGTACCCTCCACCGCGCTGGCCACATCGCCGGTGCCGGTGGCATAGGCCGCCACGGAGAACAGCCAGCACAGCAGCGCTGTTACACCCAGCAGCACTGCGGCGCGTTTTACCGTTTTCATCGTCATTCCTCCTTCACATCGTCATTTCCTGTGTCATCTCCGTCTGCTCCTGCCGCAGCTGCGCCAGCTTCTCTGCCGCCCAATCCGGAATGCACTCGTCCCGGATAACACCTACGAACTCACTGCGATTCCAGCGGGTCGTTTCGCCATCCACGAGACAGGTGCAGAGTACAGACCTCCCACGGGCGTGGGGCAGACAGCCAAAGCCGCTATGGGCCAGCCAGAGCTGGTTCTCCGGCTGCCAGCAGTCCTCCCGCAGTGTGTCCGGTGACAGCACCAGCACCTTGCCGGTGAAGTCCTGCTCTCCGGTATCTGGCAGGCAATGCTCCGCACCAAACAGGTGCAGCCGCGCCAGCTCTCCACGATAGTCGCTGACAAAGCCGTCCAGCACGGCGGGATGGCTGTTCACCACGAAGGTCAGGCGGTGTCCGCCGTCGGAGGGGATGAATATCCTCCGGCTCCACTGCTTGTTGACCTCGTGATACCGCCCGTCATAGGCATGCTCCTGCAGGGTATTGGCCAGCACGAAGCCCACCCGTTTGTAGCCGTATTGGTCGATAACGCTTTTGGCGCAGCCGTCCCTCAGGTGCATCCCGTCAAAATCCCGCCGAATCGCCAGCTCTATGGCCCCGGCGCAGGCGCAGTTGGCGCGGAAATTGGCGCGCCACAGCTCCAGCTCGCCCCGTTCCCGCGCTTCCTTGGCCGTGTAGGGATACATCCCCTCATTCAACGGCATAGATCACATCTCCCTCCGCCAGATGGTGCGCAAGCTGTGCCGGACAGCAGCCGCAGTTCAGCAGCAGGATCAGCACATCGTCCGGCACCGCGTCCAAGTCAAAATCCTCGTCATCCCTGTCGCATTCCGCGATGCACGGCGCATGGCACACAGCCGTCAGCACCTCCACAAGCTGTGAAGCCGCTTCGCACAGTCCCGCCAGCGCGTCCACCATCTGCTCCGCCGTCATCTTCTGGGGCATCAGCAGGATCAGGCTTCGCGTCATCTGCGCGGACAGGTCTGCGCCGTCCAAGCCGTGCTCTGCCAGTTCTTCCGCGGGGATGGTCAGCCCGCGCTGATCCAGTGTCATTTCGTTTTTCATGTTCATTGTTCTCCTATTTCATGTAAAGGCCGGTGGGGGATATGCACCAACCGGCAGGCTTTTCCGTTGCTGTCATAATCGTCAAAGAGCGTCATCTGCGGCGCGAAGATCCGGGGATCGTAGTTGGTCATGATGTATTCCGCGTAGGTATCGTTTTTCTTCTTGGACTGGCTGTTGGGGCGCTCCACCTCGTAGATAAAGAAGTCATCGTACAGCTCGCGGATATATGCGCAGTTGTTATAGGACACCATGGCGAATCCCCTGTGCGCCGCCAGCGCGTCATGGAGCCGCTGGTGGTCGCTGCGGGGAAATTCCACCGTGTAGCACTCCGCCTCATAGTAGGGCGGGTCGCAGTAGATCACAGTCTGAGGATCGTTGCGGGCGGCGATGATGCTCTCAAAATCACGGTTTTCCAGCGCCACATCCTTCAATCGGCGGGAACACTCCCAGATCTCGTGGAAAAAGCGCCGGATGTCGCAGGATGCCGTGCCATAGCTGCCGCCGCTGCCGTTATAACTGTAACGCTGCAATTTATAGAACGCCGCCGCGCGGCGTACATCTCCCAGCGCCGCACGCTTCAGCAGCAGCCCCTTGACCTCCGCCGCCTGCGATGCCGGGAGCATGACCTCCGCCAGCTCCAGCTGCTTCTGCATATACTCCGCGGTGAAGTCCTCACCCTGGAGGAACCGCAGCAGCACATCAAACTCGTCATGGGCGTTGACGGGGATAAATTCCAATTCCTGCACCAGCTCCAGCGGGCGGTGCTTCACGCAGAAAAACAGGTTATACAGGTCGTGGTTCAGGTCATTGTAGATTTGCAGGCAGCCCTTCGGCACGGCGGTATTCAGCGTAATGATGCCGCTGCCGCCAAACACATCCACCAGCGTCTGATAGCGGGTGGGCAACAGCATCTGGATGGCCCACATGAGCTGCGCCTTGCCGCCCACCCATGGGATGAGCTTTTTCGTGCGCTCCTTCATTCCCCGAATTTCTCCAGCGCACGCTCCAAGCCGCTGATGGCGGCGTCCAGTCCCTTGCGCATCTTCTCCAAGGTGCGGATGGTGTCATAGACTTCGGCGGCGGTCTCCGCGTAATAGTAGCCCCGCTGGTCTGCCGCGATGGGAACGGTATCCCTGCGCAGGCGATTTACCCGCTTCCGCAGCTCGTTGCCGCTGATGGCCAGCGTCCGTTCCAGCTCCCGGCTGCTAACGGCGTTTTTTCGCCCCTTATATCCGTTCTCCAGATATCTGGCGATGGTTTCGTTTGTCACTGTCATGCTCCTTTCCGGCGGCCGCTCACCGAAAAGGGCGCAAAAAGAGGGATCGCTGTCCCTTTTCGGTAAGCGGTCCCTTTGTTATCGTTGTTTGTCTGTCAGCGGCGGCACTCTCTGCGGCCGCAAGGTCGGGTACGCCTTGCCGCAAAAAATACAGCGGCGGCAATTACTGCCGCGATAATGCAAATCGCTTTTTTCATAGTGTTTTTCTCCTTAATCTTGTAGTCTTTCACACACCACCACATACCGCTGTCGCCCACCCGAAGCATAGGGATGGCAGGTCAGAAGCGTCAGCAGGTCGCGTCCTTGCTGGATTTTGATCTTGTCCATCTCATGGGGCTGGATGATCTGAATGTCAGCCACCGTGTAGGTCAGCGTCTCCCATAAGTTTGTCAGCGTAACAGTATCGCCCGCCTGCAAGCGGTCGATATGCCGGAAGTAGTCCGCGCCGCGCCAGCCCCGGTGTCCGGCAATGACGCAGTTGGTGTTATCCCCGCCGATGGGCGCGGAGGTGTTGCCCAGCACCGCCGCGCCTGCGGCAAGGTGGTCATCGGACGCGCCCAAGTAGACAGGCATGGTCAGTTCCATAGCTGGTATCTCCAACACGCCGATGATCTCATCTTCAATACCGTAAGCGGTCAGGTCGGCGGCGGGCTCCTCGCAGGCTTCAAGGTCGGTGAGGTTGCACTGCTTTTCTGCGTAAAGCTGGCGGTTGTACTCCTGTAGAGCCGCCAGCAGTTCGGGGTATTGCTGCTCCGGCTTTTGTTCTTCGAGGAAGCTCTGCACGGCAGCGTCTGTATCGGCTTGCAGCCTATGTCCTGTGAACACCGGCCATAGCATCACGCAGATGCCCGCCACGGCCAACAGTACCGCCAGTACAAGGGATGTCTTACGCATGGCGCACCCTCCTTACCAAAAAGTAAGCGCCGCCAGCCACAACCACCGTGCCAAGGCCGATGGCAAGACCGGTGAGGTAGTGGTGTGTCCACGAGGAT
>ERZ827043.1005-NODE-1005-length-31432-cov-18.873124_pt1 | contig 31432 bp, 28 predicted proteins | sample MGYA00519923_ERZ827043 | MGnify/ENA primary metagenome ERZ827043 (study PRJEB31778, sample SAMEA3449251) | human gut metagenome | biome: human gut; feature: human-associated habitat; material: faeces | place: United Kingdom | collected 2010/2012 ... | reverse complement strand
CAGCCTGAAGGCGCTGATCGACAAGATCGCGGAGCTGGGCATTGAGCCCAGCGAGCAGGTGATGTTCATCTGCCACGCCGACTGCGAGGTGGAGGCCCGCGCTGTGGCCGAGGAGCTGAAGGCCCGCTACGGTGTGAAGGAGGTCTACATCAACTACATCGGGCCTGTCATCGGCAGCCACACCGGCCCCAACACCATGGGCCTGTTCTTCGTGGGCACCAAGCGCTGACACATGATTTCACATTCGGAGGGAACGCACATGGAATGGCTGGAGCTGAAGATCGACACCTCGCCGTCGGGGCTGGACGCGGTGACAGCACTGCTGGAGCAGCAGGGCATCACCGGCGTCATCATCGACGATGAAGCGGATTTCAAGGATTTTCTGGAGCATAACCGGCAGTATTGGGACTATGTGGATGAGGACCTGCTGCGGGAAAAGGCCGGCGTCAGCCGCGTCACCTTCTATCTGGAGCGGAACGAGGATGCCCTGAACATCGTGGCGCAGGTGCGCATCGCCATGTCCGCCCTGAAAAAGGAGCATCCGGAGTACGGCCCGATGCTGCTGACCATCGACAACGTGGCCGATGCGGACTGGGAAAACAACTGGAAGCAGTTCTACAAGCCCATGGAGATCGGGGAGCGGCTGCTGGTGGTACCCCAGTGGGAGGAGACCAAGGCCAGAGGGCGGATGAAGCTGGTGCTGAACCCGGGCCTCACCTTCGGTACCGGCAGCCACGCCACCACCCGGCTGTGCCTGCAATCGCTGGACAAGTACATCCATGGCGGCGAAAGAGTGCTGGATCTGGGCTGCGGCAGCGGTATCCTGTCCATCGCGGCGCTGGTGCTGGGGGCCAGAGAGGCTTTTGCCTGCGACATCGACGAGAAATGCGTGGACGTGGCCTACGAGAACGCCGCCCTCAATGGCATCGGCAAGGACCGCTACACCGTGCGCTGGGGCGACGTGCTGACGGACAAGGCATTGCAGGCGGAGTTCGGCGGCAACTACGACATGGTGGTGGCCAACATCGTGGCGGACGTCATCATGGGTCTTTCCGGCAAGGTGCGGCCCTTCCTGAAGGAGGGTGGTCTGTTCCTGTGCTCCGGCATCATCGACGACCGCGCGGAAGAGGTTTCCGCCAAGCTGCGCGCCGAAGGCTGGACCATCGTGGAGCAGCACAACTCCGAGGGCTGGTACAGCTTCCTGTGCCGGTAAAAAAATCGCATAAAAGGAGCCGGACTCATGAAGTCCGGCTCCTTTTTTCGTCCTTATCGGTATTCCCGCGGCACGGCGCTGTCCACGTATTTGGGCCGCACCTCCAGACGCACCGTGTCCCCAACGGCACAGGGCACGTCCGTCACGTCCAGCGCCAGCTGGGTGGCGCCTACCACGCCCCGCACAGGGCAGCGCCGGCCGTTGACCAGCCCCGTCAGACCGTTGCTGCGCAGCAGTGCCCGCCCGGTGCGGAGCAGCCGGTACACCCTGTCCCGCAGGCGCAGGGCGTTGGATTCCTCCGTTACCCCCACGCCGCTGGTATAGCCCGCCGGCAGCAGAGCCAGACGCGTGGGCCGCTTGGTGCGGTACGCGCCGGTGTAGCCCACCTTCCAGCCAGACGGCAAGTCCTTCAACTCCATGACCTGCGTCTCCAGCCAGCCGATCTTCTCCAGCCCCAGTGGGTCCGGCACCGACAGCCGTCCCAGCAGCGCCGAGCCCAGACGCACCGCGTCCAGCTGCATCTCCGGATACCGCAGAAACGCGGAGGAGGCGCAGACGTGGCGCAGACCCGTCTCGATACCGGCCCGCTCCAGCAGGGCCGCTCCCTCCTGAAACTGCTGGTACTGCCGGCGGGTCAAGGCTTCGTCGGCGGTGTTGGCGAAGTGGGTGAACACCCCCTCCACCCGCATCGATGGCAGGCTTTTCAGCAGGGCGGCGGCCTCCGTCACGTCCTGCGGCAGGAAGCCGAAGCGGCCCATGCCGGTGTCCAGCTTCACGTGGACGCGGGCAGTGACGCCCTTTTCCACGGCCACGGCGGACACCGTCTCTGCCGCAGCGCAGGAGCCCACCGTCAGGATGGCGCCGCAGTCCAGCAGGACGGCCACATCCCGTGGTACTGCGGTGGAGGACAGCATCAGCACCTCCGCCGCGATCCCCGCCTGACGCAGAGCCGCAGCCTCCTCCGCCGTGGACACAGCCAGCATATCCACGCCGTGCTCCGTCAGAAAGCGGGCGTAGTCCGTCAGGCCCAGCCCGTAGCCGTTCCCCTTCACCACGCCGATGATGCGGGCCGACGCGGCTCGCCGCAGCCTGTCTAGGTTCCGCGCCAGCGCCGCGGCGTTGATGACCAGTGTGCGCACAGTATTTCCCTCCCTCCGGTGATTTCTGTATTTCGATTATACCCCTTCTGCGGCGGTACGCAAGTGAGCCGCTGCCGATTTAAGGTGTTCGGCGGAAACACTTAATAAAATCGCAAGATTCGACAGTCTCCGCCTGCAAAAAGGGGCATATCGCGGATATGCCCCTTTTCGTTATTCGCTGTCGCCCGGCAGATACCCGGGCGCCACCAGAATGATCTTGTTGCCCACGTCGTAGTGGCTGTCGGCCTCCACGCGGCTGGACAGCAGGTTGCCGTCGCCATCGTAGATGTTGCGCCACGTCCGGACGTAGTAGCCGGTATGGCCATACTGGTCGATGACCTCCTCGCCCGGGGCCACGTCCGGCGACTCCTGATACACCGTCTGATAGTCCGTGACGCCCAGCACGGCGTTGGTCATCACCACGTAGTGGTCATCCACCTTGGTGCCCAGAATGGTACACGTCACCTCGTTGGTATTGTCGTTGTAGGACGTGACGATCTTGATAGGATAGTCGCGGCTGTTGCGGAAGGCGAAGTCCGGCCCGCCCCAGCTCACCGTGGCATCGCAGCCCATGGGCATATAGCCCGGATTGAACATGTGGCAGTAGCGCAGCACGATATCCAGATCGCTGAGCAGTACCGCGTAGTACAGCGTGGAGGACACCTGGCAGATGCCGCCGCCGATGCCGGTGGTGGTGCGCCCGCCCTCGTAGACGCCGGCCTCCTGATAGCCGCGGGCCGCCGTGCGCTGGCCCACCGTGGAGTTATACCAGAACTCCTCACCGGGGTTATAGATCCTGCCGTTGATGGCCGCCGCCGCCAGCTTGATGTTCTGGTGACGGCCCCAGGGTCCCGCACACTTGGTGGTGTAGGTGCCCAGCACGTCGCGGAACATGCACTCCTCCAGCTCCTCGGTGGACACGGTGGGGAACTCCACCTCCGCATCGGCCAGGAATTCCGTACCCGCCGGTGCGGCGTCCAGCTGAGCCTGCACCGCCGTCACATCGAAGGAAAGGCCCACGCGGGACTCGGTGGGCTTCCCCGTCTCCTTGTCGCAGACGGCCTCCACCTTCTCTCCCGCCAGCTGGTCGTGTATCGCCTGCACGTCCACGGTCTGGGCCTTCTTCTCCTCATAGACGCAGGCCACCGGCGTCAGCTCCCCGCTTTGCAGCATGGCGGCAAGGTCGCTCTCCAGCTGCGGCGCGTCCAGCATGCGGCCGTCAGCGGGCTTGGTGATATACAGGCCCTCGCCCTTTTCCAGACGGTAGCCGCCGTCCACCACCGTGCAGTTCAGCGATGCCGCCAACTTCTCGCAGGCAGCATCCAGCGCCGACTGATCCACGTCCAGCGCCGGTACGGCGGAGGTCTGGGCAAACCAGCTGCGGATCAGCTCATACCCGCCGCGGAGCCATGCCAGCGCCCCGCCGCCCCAGCTTTCGTACCGCCGGGACGCACCGGCGGCCACAGCCGCCGCCTGGGGCGTCACGGTGACGCCTAGCTCCTCCAGCGTGACGGCGCCGATGTTCTCACCGCTCTCCGTCAGGGTCACGGCGGTGTCATGGAGGACCCGCTCGCCCTGCTGCTCCCACAGCGCTTCGATCTGCTGGGCAGCCTGTCCCGACACGTCCACCCCCAGCACATCCGTGTGGGGCAGCGCGGTGTCGTTATACAGGAACTGCACCACCGCGCAGGCGGCTATGTAGGCCAGTGCCAGCACGCCCACAACGATGCCGACGATCAAGCCCGCCTTTCTGCCGCCGGAGACCGGCGGCTTCTCCGGTGCAATCTGTTCCAGCCGTGCGCCGTCGGCCGCTTCTGTCGTTTTCACAGAGGACACGATGTTTTCTTCCATAGATGTCCCCCTCCTTCCCTTTCGCCACAGGGGTACCCTGTGCCAGCCCATGATACCATACCCCTGTGGGAAATGGGTTACGAATCCGTAACAACCCCTGCGGGCCGGCGCTTGGGAATGTGGATGGTCAAGAGGATCTCCTCGTCCGTGTCGCAGCGGCCTACCTCCGCGCCTACGCCCGCCGACTGCATCAGCCGCACGCCCCGCTCCACGCTGTTCAGGAACAGCCGCACGTCCTTGATGATGTACGTGGGACGCCGCCGCAGCGGCTCCGTCCGGTTCCGGGCGGCCAGGGCATCTATGTATTGCTCCGCCTGAGCCACGTTGAGACCCCGCTGTCCCATGTGCCGCGCCGCCGCCAGCTGCTGCTCCGGATCGGTGAGCCGCAGCAGCGCCCGGGCATGGCGCTCCGTCAGGCCGTACTGCCGCAGGCAGTCCGTCACCGGTGGCCCCAGCCGCAGCAGCCGCAGCTTGTTGGCGATGGCGGGCTGGGACTTGCCCAGCTTCTCCGCCGCCTGCTGCTGGGACAGGCCGTACCGCCCGATGAGGCGGGAGATGGCCGCCGCCTCCTCCAGATAGTCCAGATCCCGCCGCTGCAAATTCTCGATGAGAGCCAGCAGCGCCGCGTCTTCCTCCCCCACCGCCGCAATAAGACACGGCACCTCCCGCAGGCCCGCCATGCGGGCGGCCCGCAGCCGCCGCTCTCCCGCCACCAACTCGTAATAGCCGCCCTTGTCCCGCACCGTCAGCGGCTGTAAAATCCCGTAGGCGCGGATGCTGTCCGCCAGCTCGCGCAGCGCCGTCTCGTCAAAGCTGCGGCGGGGCTGCTGCGGATTGGGCCGCACGGCGCCAATGGCGATATAGCGGACGCGGCTGGACAGAAACTCCCCCTTCTGGTTTTTCCTCATGGTCTCCCCCTCCTTTCCCCCATTTTACGGCGTATTTGCCGCGAAATCAGGCAGAAACCGTCGGGAAATCCGAAAAATCTGTCCCTGCGCGCAAAAAAGACGCCCGCAGGCGTCTTTTTTATCTCCTGTTCATATCACTGCCGCTCCCGCTTCAGCCGCCGGATGTCCTCGCCGAAGAAGGGCAGGATCTCGTACTCCCCCTCCAGACGGGACAGCACGGACCGGCCATAGCGGCTGCCGATCTCCTCCGGCGCCAGATTGGTGCTGATGATGGTGGAGCGCTTTTCCATCAGCCGCCCGTTGACGATCTGGTACAGGGCGCTCTGGACGAAGGAGGTGGTCATCTCTGTACCCAGATCGTCCAAAATCAGCAGGTCGCAGCGCATGCAGCGGTCCGCGTCCTCGCCGCCGTCCTCGTCCCGCCGGAATTTGGCGTCCTCGAACCGTGCGAACACGCTGGCCGCCGTGTCGTACACCACGGAGAAGCCGTTTTCGCTGACCACCCGCGCGATGCAGGCGGAGAGAAACGTCTTGCCCAGTCCCGTACCGCCGGACAGCAGCAGGCTGCCGCCGCCCTTGGCGAACTGGTAGGCGTAGTCGCGGCAGACGTCGAAGTTCCGCTCCATATTGGCCCGAGGCGACACGCCGAAGGCCGGCTGCACCGCGCTGTCATACCAGTCGAAGCTGAACGTCTCGAAGCTGTCCTCCCCCAGGGGCAGCAGGCGGGACAGCTCCGCCAGCTGCTCGCGGGCGTAGTAGGCCCGCAGGCAGCCGCACACGCGGCCGTTGGCATAGCCGGTGTCGCCGCACAGGCGGCAGGCAGGCTTCTCCTCCAGATAGTCCGCAGGATAGCCCATGGCTGCCAGCAGCTGCGTCCGCTCCTGCTGTAAGGCCAGGTTCTCGTCCCGCAGCACCCGAATGGCGGGCAGCGGGTCCGTCCCCCGGGCCAGTGCGGAGGAGATGATGCGGCTCATGGTGCCCCGCAGCTCCGTCTCGATCTCCGCCAGCCGCGGCTCACGGGCGTAGAGCGCCCGCCGTCGCTGATCCAGCTGGGCGGATCGGCGCTGCTTGTCCTCGTCGAAGCGGGCCAGCGCCCGCTGCATGATCCTGCCGTCGTATGCCATGTCGTCACCTCTTGATGTACCGGCGCATCCACGCGTTCTGCTCCGCGCCCCCCTGCTGGCCGCTCTGGCCGCCGCTCTGAGCCGGTGCGCTCTTGCGCTCCTCGCCCTTTTCCACCTGCTGCGGCGTGTGCCAGCCGTTTTCGTGCCAGCGGCGCAGGATGCCGTTGAGATAGCGCCAGTTCATATCCTTCTTATAAAACACCGTCCGCTCATAGGCCATGGCCACCGTCTCCGGCGGGAAGCCCATGTCCATCCAGTCCGCGATGTAGCGGCTCTCCGCCTCCACCGGCGGTCGGTCAGGCAGGTGCAGCGCCTGCATGTACGCCCCCATCTTCTGGCGGCGGCGGCTCCACGTCCGCAGGTAGGCGGCGGCGCTGTCCTGATCGAACAGGCCCAGCTGGGCCCAGTGATAGCCCTCCTTCTCCACCTGCCGCATGGTGGGCCGGCGTCCCTCGCCCCACTGTGCTCTGGCCCTGTCCACACAGTGGCACAGCAGCAGATAGATCACGTCCGCCGGCAGGCCCAGATCGTCGTACAGCCCTGCCAGTATCTGCAAGTCTGCGGTGCGCAGCTTTTTGCCCAGCTGCTGCTCCGCCTGGGGGATCAGCAGGCGGAAGCCCTCGTTGTCCGTCAGCAGGGCGGTGATGTCCTCTGCGGAGTAAACGGGCTTTTCCGCCGCCGGTTCGGGGCCGGGCGTCTGGGGCCGCGGCAGGAGTCCCAGCTCCTGCAATACCCGCTCCGCTGCGTCCAGCCGCAGGCGGCTCATGGTGGGCAGCACCTTTTCCAGCTCCTCCGGCGTTACGCCGCGGCCGAACCGCTGCAGCGCCAGATACAGCAGGGCGGCATCGCCCTCCCCGCGGCGCAGCAGGCTCTCCACTGCGGCGGCGGGCAGCGTGATATTCTCTTGTCCGCCCCGCAGGATATAACCGCTCATGGCTCCGGCCTCCCTTTTCTCAGTGCTCCCTATTTTACATGAAAAGTCCGTCGGCGTAAAGCAGGGACGGTCACATTTTTACAAATTTCCGCTTTTCGTCAAAATAGGCTTTCCACAGCGGGAAATTGTGCTATAATGGATGTTGTATTGATATCTTTACCGATAGAGACAACATAATTTTTGCGAAGATACAGAGGAGGTTGACCTATGGCGAATCGGGTAACAATGACCATCTGCGGCACGGAGTACACGCTGGTGGCAGAGGAGGACGCGGCCTATATGGAGAAGGTAGGCGCCATGGTGGACGGCGAGATGCGCCAGCTGATGGACGGCGCTCACATGAGCCGCGACAACGCCGCCGTACTGGCCGCCGTGAACCTGGCGGATGAGCTGTGCAAGGCCCAGGAAAACGCCGACAATCTGCGCCGCCAGCTGAAAACCTATCTGGACGAGGCCAGCCGCGCCAAGAATGAGGCCGCCGAGCTGCGCCGCAAGCTGCAGTCCCAGCAGAACCGCAAGGGATGATGGAGCTCCTCTCCCCCGCCGGCGGCCTCGACTCCCTCATTGCCGCCGTCCAGACCGGCGCGGACGCGGTATATATGGGCTTCGGCGCCTTTAACGCGCGGCGCAGTGCCAAAAACTTCACCGATGAGGAATTCGCTTCGGCAGTGGCGTACTGCCATCTGCGAGGCGTGCGGGTCTTTCTGACGCTGAACACCCTGCTGACGGACCGTGAGCTGGAGCAGGCGGCAGAGTCGCTGCGCAAGGCCAGTGATATGGGCGTGGACGCCGTACTGGTGCAGGACTGGGGTCTGCTGACCCTGGCCCGCGAGATCGTGCCGGACGTACCGCTCCACGCCAGCACCCAGATGAGCCTGTTCACCATGGGCGGAGCCAACGAGGCCGCCGCGCTGGGACTGGAGCGGGTGGTGCTGGCCCGCGAGCTGGCCCGCGATGAGATACGCGAGATCTGCGCCGGCTGTCCCGCCCAGATCGAGGTTTTTGCCCACGGCGCACTGTGCATGTGCTACTCCGGTCAGTGCGAGATGAGTGCCGTGGTGGGCGAGCGCAGCGGCAACCGCGGCGCCTGCGCCCAGCCCTGCCGCCTGCCCTACGGGGTCAACGGGCCCTGCCGCGGCGGCCATCCCCTGAGCCTGAAGGACGCCAACCTGTCGGCGTATCTGGCGGAGATGGAGACCATGGGCGTGGCCTGTCTCAAGCTGGAGGGTCGGATGAAGCGGCCGGAGTATGTGGCGGTGGTCACCGGCATCTACCGGCGGCTTTTGGACGAAAAGCGGCAGCCCACGGCAGAAGAATCCCGCCGGCTGGAGCAGGCGTTTTCCCGCAGCGGATTCACCGACGGCTACTGGCTGGGCAAAAAGGGCCCCCAGATGTTCGGCACCCGTCCGGAGAACGCGCCGGAGCCGAAGGAGCTGTTTGCAAAGGCCCGTGAAATGTATGAAAACGGGCGGGAAAACAGAAAAATACCGGTAAATCTCCGCCTGTCAGTACGGCGAGACGAACCTGTGCGGCTGAGCGGCGCCTGCGCCGTCCACGGCGGCGCGGCCTTCGCCGTGGACGGCGCTGTACCGGAGGAAGCCCGGAACCGCGCGGTAACAGCGGAGGAGCTGCGGCAGCGGCTGAGCAAGACCGGCGGCACCGTATTCACAGCAGACCGTATCGAAATCGAGCTGGATGAGGGACTGACGATACCCGCCAGCGCCGTCAACGGTCTGCGCCGGGAGCTGCTGGAGGAGCTGGCAAAGCGGCGGATGGACATCCCACCCCGCCGGAAGCTGCCTGCCCTCCCCCTGCCGGATGCGCCGGAGGGCGGGCAGGCTATGCGCTTCACCTGTTCCGTGCAGAAGGCAGAGCAGGTGACAGCGGCGCTGCTGGCAGAAAAGCCTGCGGCGGTGTATGTTCCTGTGGAAGAACTGGAACGGCTGGGCCCCGAACTGGACTGGGGCGAGACGGAGCTGTGCGCCGTGCTGCCCCGCATCTTCCGGACAGCAGACGAGACGCCCCTGCGGCAGCTGCTGGAGCAGCACCCCGAGGCGTCGGCGGTGGCCATAGGCAATCTGGGCCATCTCCCCATCGCCCGGGGACTGAACCGGACGCTGCGGGGCGACTTCGGACTGAACATTTTCAACTCCCGCGCCCTGCTGTTCTGGCAGGGGCAGGAGTTGGCCAGCGCGACAGTCTCCTTCGAGCTAAGGTGGCAGCAGGTGCGGGATCTCCGGAAGTACCTGCCCTGCGAGGCCATCATTTACGGGCGGCTGCCGCTGATGGTGACGGAGAACTGCGTCACCAGATGCAGCGTGGGCTGCACCCACGGGGCAGGCAGCGTCCTCACCGACCGTACCGGCGCACGATTCCCTGTGCTCTGCGGCTACGGCTGCCGGTGCGAGATCCAGAACAGCAAGACGCTGTTCCTCGCCGACAAGCCGGAAATGCGGCGCTGCGGCCTGACCTATGGGCGGCTGCGGTTCACTACGGAGACACCGGAGCAGTGCGTGCAGGTGCTGCAGCGGTATCAGAACGGCGGCAACTGGGCGCCGGAGGACCTGACCCGCGGCCTGTTTTACCGCGGCGTTGAGTAAACTCGCGGTATAATCACGATAGTATATTACAGATAGTTTTCAATATTTGAGGAAAATTTGCCTATGGAACTGAAGATCAAAGCTCTGTCCCCCAAAATCGGGACGGACATCCCCCTGCCCCGCTTCGCCACGGCGGGCGCAGCGTGCATGGACCTGTACGCCTGCATCGACCAGCCGGTGACGCTGGCCGCCGGTGAGCGGCGGCTCATCCCTACCGGCATCGCCATCGCCCTGCCCTCGGCGGACTATGTGGCGCTGGTGTTCGCCCGCAGCGGGCTGGGCATCAAGCAGGGTGTGTGCCTGTCCAACGGCGTGGGCGTCATTGACAGCGACTACCGCGGCGAGATCGGGGTGGGTCTGGTGAATCTGGGCGGCGAAGCCTACACCGTCCAGCCCGCCGACCGCATCGCCCAGCTGATGGTGACGCCGGTGGTGCAGCCCACGGTGGTGCCGGCGGACACGCTGGACGAGACGTATCGCGGCACAGGCGGCTTCGGCTCCACGGGGCGGTGAGCGGTATGGCGAGGATCATACTGGCCTCCGGCTCCCCGCGGAGACAGGAGCTTTTGCAGCGGATCGGCATCCGTGACTTCACCGTCCGCGTGCCCCGGGTGGAGGAGTGGTATCCCGACGGGTTGACGCCGGAGGAGATCGTGCGCTACATCTCCCGCGAGAAGTCTCAGGCTGTGGCGTCCACGGAGAATGAGATCGTCATTACCGCCGACACCATGGTGTTTCTGGACGACAAGAAGCTGGGTAAGCCCGCTGACGAGGCTCAGGCGCTGGCCATGCTGACGGCGCTGCAGGGGCGGCGCCACACGGTGTGTACCGGCGTCACGGTGCGGCAGGGGCAGCGGGCGCTGACCCGCGCCCTGTCCACGGATGTCTATTTCCGCACCGCATCGGAGGCGGAGCTGCGGGCCTACATCGCCGGCGGCGAACCCATGGACAAGGCGGGGGCCTACGGCGTGCAGGGCCAGGGCGCGCTGCTGGTAGAGCGCATCGACGGCGACTTTTTCAACGTGATGGGGCTGCCGGTGCTGCTGCTGAGCCGGATGCTGGCGGAGTTCGGCATCACCCTTCTGGGCTGAAAGGAAACGGTCAATGAAGCGATTTTTTACCAAAACAGGTATCTGGCTGCTGGGCGGCGCGGCGGTGATCGCCGTGGTACTGTGCATCATCTCGGCCATGGGCTCCGGCACCAGCTTTCTCCACAACGCATTGGGCGTTATCGCGTCCCCCTTCCGCGCAGCGGGGTCCGCGGTGGTGAACTGGGTGGGCGGCATCAGCGACCACTTTGCCAGCGTGGAGGAATTGCAGGCGGAGAACGAGGCCCTGCGGCAGGAGAATGCCCAGCTGCGGCAGGAGCTGCAGAGCGCCCAGCCCGCAGCGCAGGAGAACCAGCGGCTGCGGAAGCTTCTGGACCTGCGGGAGCAGCGATCCGACCTGAAGTTTGAGGCGGCCCGCGTCACCCAGCGGGACGTGTCCAACTGGGCCAGCACACTGGTGCTGAACCGAGGCAGCCAGCACGGCGTGACGGAAAACGACTGCGCCGTGGACTGCTACGGCAATCTGGTGGGTGTGGTGACGGAGGTGGGCCTGAACTGGTGCCGCCTGACCACCATCCTGGACACCGGCTCCCAGCTGGGCGCTATGGTGTTCCGCACGGAAGAAACGGCCATCGCCGCCGGAGATCTGGCGCTGATGAGCCAGGGCAAGCTGAAGCTCACCTATCTGCCGGACTCCTCCACCCTTATCACGGGGGATCTCATCGTCACCTCCGGTCTGGGCGGGTACTATCCCTACGGGCTGACCATTGGCTCCGTGGAGGATGTGCGCACAGACGACGGCGGGCTGGCCCGCTACGCGGTGCTGGAGCCCCGCTGCGACCCGGAGGGGCTGACGGACCTGTATATCATCACCGACTTCGACGTGGTGGAGTGACCGCGGGAAAGGAGACGCCATGACTCGGCGCGCCATCGTGCAAAAATGGATACTCTACTGCCTGTGTGCGCTGGTGCTGCTGGCGGTGCAGGACCTGATCCTGGTACGCATCCGCATCGGCGGCGTCCACCCCTTCCTGCTGCCGGCGCTGGCGGTCATTCCCGTAACGCTGGAGCGCAGCGGGCAGTCGCTGCTGTACGCCCTGTTCTTCGGGCTGGCCTGCGATCTGCTGATGCCCACCGGCGTGTTCGTGTGCTTCTACTGCCTGGTCTTTCTGGCGGCGGCGGTCATCGCGCAGCTGCTGTCCGGTCAGGTCATCGTGGCGGGATTTTTCTGCTCGCTGGCAGCGAACGCCGTGGGCCTGCTGCTGTGTGGGCTTTTGCAGATCCTGCTGCGGACGTACCAGCAGAGCATCTCCACCGGTCCGGCGCTGATGCTGATGGGCAAGGAGCTGCTGCTGTCGCTGGCGGCCACGCCGCTGGCACATATCTCGTTTTACAAGGTGTTCCGCCTGACGCGGAGCGCATGACCAAAAGGAGTTTCCCATGATGCAGAACCCACATCCGGCCAAGCGGAGGGTCATCGCCCTGCTGGCGTTTTTCGGCGCGTTCCTGCTGCTGTTCGCGGCGGTGCTGTACGACGCCCAGATCCTCCACGGCGGCGAAAACCGCGCCAAATCCATCTCCAGTAATGCCGCCAGCGAGACGGTGACGGCCTCCCGCGGCATCATCACCGACCGCAACGGCAAGGTGCTGGTGTCTAATCGGCTGGCCTATACGCTGGTGTTCGACCGCAGCGGCTTTGACGATGATACGGCGCTGAACGCCGCCATCCTGCGGCTGGTGCAGCTGTGCGAGGAGACGGGGACCGGCTGGAACGACACCCTGCCCATTGGGCGGGTGGGCAACTTCCTGCGGTACTCCAACGCGCGGTCGGAGACGTTTGACAAGTTTATCGAAAAAAACGATCTGACCTCCGGCGCCAGCGGGCGGCAGCTCCTCTCGGAGCTGCGGGAGCTGTACCACGTGGACGAAAGCCTGTCGGAGCGGGAGGCGCGGCTCATCGTAGGCGTGCGGTATGAGCTGCACAGCCGCGACAGCTACACCTTCGCCGAGGATGTGTCCACGGAGGTGCTGAGTCTCATCACCGATGGACGGTACGAGGGTGTCACCATCCGCACCGCTTCGGCGCGCGTATACAACACTGCGCTGGCGGCCCACATTCTGGGCACTATCGGCCCCATCTGGCAGGAGGAGTGGAGCAGCAGCGAGGACACCGGCTATGTGGGGTACGCCGACAAGGGGTACTCCATGAACGATCTGGTGGGTAAGGACGGCGTAGAGAAGGCATTTGAGTCCTACCTGCGGGGCACGGACGGGCGGCGGCTCATCACCACCGACGAGACCGGCAAGATCACCGGTGAGCTTTACACCCGTGAGCCGCAGCCGGGCGGCACGGTGGCGCTGACGCTGGATATCGATCTCCAGGCCGATGTGGAGGCGGCGCTGGCGGAGACCATCTCCGGCATGATCGACAAGGACAGCAACGAACGCGGCGGTGCGGCCGCCGTGGTGAGTGTAGGCACCGGCGAGGTGCTGGCGCTGGCCAGCTACCCCACCTACGACCTGTCCACGTTCAACGAGGACTACGATGAGCTGGTGAACGACCAGCGTCTGCCCATGTTCAACCGCGCTACCCAGGGCATCTATGCCCCAGGCTCCACGTTCAAGATGGTGACGGCGGTGGCGGCACTGGAGAGCGGCATCATCACGCCGTCCTCCATCATCCAGGACCGCGGTATCTACACCTATTACAAGGACCCGCAGCCCATGTGCTGGATCTACAGTCAGACCGGCTCCACCCACGGACGCATCAATGTGTCTCAGGCCATCACCGACTCCTGCAACTACTTTTTCTATGAGGTGGGGCGGCTCACCGGTATCCGGACACTGGACAGCTACGCCTCTCAGTTCGGGCTGGGGCAGTCCACCGGCATTGAAATTGGCGACTCCAGCGGCGTGCTGGCCTCCCCTGAGTGGGCGGAAAGCCACGATCAGGAGTGGACCGACGGCCAGACCATTACCGCCGCCATCGGCCAGTCCTACAACCTGTTTACGCCGCTGCAGCTGGCCAACTACGTGGCCACGCTGGTGGGCGGCGGCGACCATTATCAGGCTCATCTGCTGAAGAACGTCAAAGCCTACGACAACTCGCGGCTGCTGTACATGTACGACGATGAACCGATGAATACAGTCGAAATATCCGATTCTACGTTGAGTGCTGTGACCAGGGGCATGCACGAGTTGACGGTGTCCGGCTCCGTGGCCTATGCCTTCGAAAACTGCGTGGTATCCGCCGGCGCAAAAACCGGTTCGGCTCAGGTGGGTACCGACATCGCCAACGGCGTGTTCGTGGCCTATGCGCCCTATGAAAATCCCGAGATCGCCGTGGCCATCGTCATCGAGAAGGGCGGCAGCGGCGCGGCGCTGGCCAACACGGCGGTGGAGATCATCAACTCCTGGTTCAGCCGCGCCCAGGACGGCACTGCCATAGGCGAAAATACCCTTTTGAAGTAAGTGTGAGGTCTTTCTATGTTTCCTGTTTTTGATCCGCGGGACGCCGCCTGCAAGTCCCCCTTCGGCGCGGTAGCCTGCGGCGCTGAGGTGTCCTTTACCCTGCGGGACGGTGACTACTACGCCTGTGAGCTGCTGGTACACCGCGAATTCGCGGGGGTGGACGAGGTATGCCCCCTCCCCCCTGCCGAGGGCGGCTTCTCCGGCATATACACTGCTCCGCAAGAGCCGGACCTGTGCTGGTACGCCTTTCGGTTCACCCGCGCGGACGGCAGCACCGTGTGCTACGGCCGCAGCGGCTGGTGCGGGCAAGACGCGCTGGTGCGGTGGCAGCTGACGGTGTATGAGGACACGCCAACTCCCGCATGGTTCGGACAAGGCGTGACGTATCAGATCTTTCCGGACCGGTTCCGGCGCACCTCTGTGCCGGATGTCGGCGGTATGGTGGGCCGGCGGTGGGTCCACGACAACTGGAGCGACCAGCCTGTGTTCCTGCCGGATGAGCAGGGACAGATCACCAACCGCGATTTCTTCGGCGGATCGCTGGCGGGCATCACGGAGAAGCTGGACTATCTCAAGAGCCTGTCGGTGTCCACCATCTATCTCAACCCCATATTTGAAGCGGACAGCAACCACCGCTACAACACGGCAGATTACCACGCCATTGATCCCATGCTGGGCTCTGAGGAGGACTTCCGCACGTTGTGCCGCGAGGCTCACGCACGAGACATCCGCATTATTCTGGACGGTGTGTTCAACCACACCGGCTCCAACAGCCGGTACTTCAACGCGGAGGGATTCTATCCCGAGCCGGGGGCGGCCCAGAGCACGGAATCTCCGTATTTCAGCTGGTACAGCTTCCACCCGTGGCCCACGGACTACGATGCCTGGTGGGGCGTACACACCCTGCCTGCGGTGAATGAGGAACAGCCGGACTACCGGCGGTTCATCATTTCGGACAAGGATTCCGTGGTGCGGCACTGGCTCCGCAACGGGGCCGACGGCTGGCGGTTGGACGTGGCCGACGAGCTGCCGGATGACTTTATCGCTGCCATCCGCGACGCCATCCAAGCGGAGAAGCCCAACGGCTATCTGCTGGGTGAGGTGTGGGAGGACGGCAGCAACAAGATCGCCTACTCCCGACGCAGGCGCTATCTTCTGGGGCGGGAGACCCACGGGCTGATGAACTATCCCTTCCGGACGGCGCTGTTGGCGTGGCTGGGCGGCGGTGACGCCGCTGCCTTCCGCGACGACATGGAGACCATACGGGAAAACTATCCCCCCGCGGCGTTTTACGGGGCCATGAACTTTCTGGGGACCCACGACACGCCCCGTATCCTGACCCTGCTGGGTGTGGAACGGACGCCGGAGGACAAGGGACAGCGGGCGGCATACCGCCTCTCCCCCACCGAGCTGGCGCGGGGACAGAAGAAGCTGCGTCTGGCGGCTATGCTCCTGTACAGCTTCCCAGGCTCCCCCACCCTGTACTATGGCGATGAGGCGGGAATGCAGGGATTCGAGGACCCGCTGAACCGCGGCACCTTTCCCTGGGGCAGTGAGGATGGATCGCTGCTGGCCTTCTTCCGGCGGCTGGGACAGCTGCGGGCGGAACGGGTATCCATGCAGTGCGGCATCATCCGCTATCTCCACGCCCAGGGCGGCGGACTGGTGGTAGAGCGGCTCCACGGGACGGAGCGCACCGTGACGGCACTGAACGCCGGTGATACGCCGCTGGAGCTGACGCTGCCGTGGGACGGACGGCTGTGCATCGACGCCGTGACGGGTCAGCAGTTCCTATCGCAGAACGGCACGGTACGCTTGACGCTGCCGCCGCTGGATGGCGTGATACTGGTGTGAGAAGATAAGCAGATACGGATGGAGGGTGTTTCACGTGAAACACCCTCCCCCTTTTTCTGAGGCGGCACGTTTCACGTGAAACATGCGTCAGGGCGCGCAGTTCGACGTTTCACGTGAAACAGTTTCTGTTTTTTGCAAATTCTCTATTGAATCCACAGGCGCACCTGTTATATAATACTCCCAAGGCGGCGCTGTCCGCTGCCTTTGCCGCGCCTCCACACGGGGCGAGACCGCTGTTTACGGCGGCGTCGGGCGGGATACTATATAGAAAGAGGAATTTGCTGTGTCCAAGATCATCGCCATCGTCAACCAAAAAGGCGGCGTGGGTAAGACCACCACCTGTGTCAATCTGGCCGCCGCTGTGAAGGCCAAGGGTAAGCGGGTGCTGCTGTGTGATTTCGACCCGCAGGCCAACGCCACCAGCGGCATGGGCGTGGACAAATCCGTGTCCAACGGTGTGTATGACGTGCTCATCAACGGCACGGAGACAGCAAAGGCCATCGTCTCCACCCCCTACGGTGATGTGCTGCCCAGCAGCAAGGCGCTGGCCGGTGCGGGTGTGGAAATGATCGAGATGGAGAACCGGCAGTTTCTGCTGAAGGCCGCGCTGCGGCAGGTGACGGAGCAGTACGACTTCATCTTTATCGACTGCCCTCCATCGCTGGAGCTGCTGACGCTGAACGCGCTGTGCGCCGCCAACAGTCTGCTGGTGCCGGTACAGGGCGAGTATTACGCGCTGGAGGGTCTCAGTGACCTGATGAACACAGTGCGCATCGTGCGCCGCAGCATGAATCCGTCCCTGGACATTGAGGGCGTGCTGCTGACCATGTTTGACGGGCGCACCAATCTGTCCATCCAGGTGGCGCAGGAGGTCAAGCGCTTCTTTGGTGTAAAGGTGTACAGCACCGTCATCCCCCGCAACGTCCGGCTCAGCGAGGCGCCCAGCCACGGACGGCCCATCACCGCTTACGACCGCAACTGCCGCGGAGCTGACGCCTACATCGCGCTGGCGGAGGAATTTTTGAAACGAAACGCCTGAAAGGAGACGCAGTATGGCAAACATATCCAAGGGCCTCGGAAAGGGTCTCGGCGCTCTTATGGGCGACGATATGATGGCCCTCCACGAGGAAAAGACCAGTCTGATGCTGCCCATCAGTCAGGTAGAGTCCTGCGCGGCCCAGCCGCGCAAGCTGTTTGACCCCGATGCACTGGCCGACCTGGCCGACTCCATCCGGCAGCACGGCATCATCCAGCCGCTGACGGTGCGGAAGCTCCAGTCTGGCTATTACCAGATCATTGCCGGCGAGCGCCGATGGCGCGCCGCCCGCATGGCGGGGCTGACTCAGGTGCCCGCCGTGGTCATTGAGGCCGACGACCGCAAGGCCATGGAGCTGGCCATGATCGAGAACCTACAGCGCGAGGATTTGAACCCCATCGAAGAGGCCGAGGGGTACAAGGTACTGATGGAGCAGTACAACATGACCCAGGAGGAAACGGCCAAACGTGTAGGCAAGTCCCGTCCCGCCGTGGCCAACGCCCTGCGGCTGCTGAACCTGTGCGAGCCGGTGCGGGCCATGGTGGAGGACGGCAGGCTGTCCGGCGGACACGCCCGTGCGCTGCTCCCCCTCCCTGCCAAGCAGCAGGAAACGGCGGCGGAAGCCGTGCTGAAAAGTGAGCTGTCCGTGCGGCAGACGGAGCTGTTGGCTAAGAAGCTGATGGCGGAGACGCCGGAAAAGCCGGCCAAGGACCCCTTGTCCGTCAACTACGCCGAGGAGGCCGCCCGAGAACTGGGCGAGCGGCTGGGCCGCGGCTGCCGCATCGTCAGCGGCCGCAAAAAGGGACGCATTGAGCTGGAGTACTACGGCACCGACGATCTCAACGATCTGCTGGACGCGCTCCACGCCATCAAAAAGAAATAACTGGGCTGTTTCACGTGAAACAGCCGGAAATCGAGGTTCACAATGCTTGATATCAAATTTGTACGGGAAAATCCCGAGGCGGTAAAGGAGAACATCCGCAAAAAGTTCCAGAACGCCAAGCTGCCTCTGGTAGATGAGGCCATCGCCCTGGACGCCGAGCGCCGCCAGGCCATCGCCGATGGCGAGGCGCTGAAGGCGGAGCGCAACAAGCTGTCCAAGGCCAACGGTCCCCTGTTCGGACGGCTGAAAAAGTGTAGCGATGAGGCGGAAAAGGCCGCCATCCAAGCGGAGATCGATGCCAACAACGCCGCCGTCAAGGCGGACGCGGAGCGTATGGCCCAGCTGGAGGCCAAGAAGGAGCACGCCGAGTCCGCGCTGAACAAGATCATGCTGGTCATTCCCCAGATGATCGATCCCTCCGTGCCCATCGGGCCGGACGATAGCTGCAACGTGGAGGTGCAGCGGTTCGGCGAGCCAAAGACGCCGGACTTTGAGGTGCCCTACCACACCGACATCATGGAGCGCTTTGACGGCATCGACATGGACGCCGCGGCCCGCGTGTCCGGCAGCGGCTTCTACTACCTGCTGGGCGATGTCGCGCGGCTGCACGAAGCAGTGCTGGCTTACGCCCGCGACTTCATGATCGGCAAGGGCTTTACCTACTGCATCCCGCCGTTTATGATCCACGGCAACGTAGTGGAGGGTGTCATGAGCCAGACGGACATGGACGCCATGATGTATAAGATCGAGGGTGAGGACCTGTATCTCATCGGCACCAGCGAGCACTCCATGATCGGCAAGTTCATTGACCAGATCCTGCCGGAGGACAAGCTGCCCCAGACGCTGACCTCCTACTCCCCCTGCTTCCGCAAAGAAAAGGGCGCCCACGGCATCGAGGAGCGTGGCGTGTACCGCATCCACCAGTTCGAAAAGCAGGAGATGATCGTGGTCTGCAAGCCCGAGGACTCCAAGGCCTGGTACGAAAAGATGTGGCGCTGGTCGGTGGAGCTGTTCCGCAGCCTGGATATCCCTGTGCGGCAGCTGGAGTGCTGCTCCGGCGACCTGGCGGACCTGAAGTGCAAGTCCTGCGACATCGAGGCCTGGTCCCCCCGCCAGCAAAAGTACTTCGAGGTGTGCTCCTGCTCCAACCTGGGCGACGCCCAGGCCCGCCGCCTGAAGATCCGCGTCCGCGGCGAGGACGGCAAGCTGTACCTGCCCCACACCCTGAACAACACCGTGGTGGCCCCGCCCCGTATGCTCATCGCCCTGCTGGAGAACAACCTGCAGGCAGACGGCTCCGTGCTGGTGCCCAAGGCGCTGCAGCCCTACATGGGCGGCAAGGAGCGCCTGGTACCGCTGCACTGATAGCGTATCGTAATAGTTATCCGTAATTATACTCTTAGTATAGGAGCTTTTACACATGAAGAAGTTTTTTGCGGAATTCAAGGAATTCGCCATGCGCGGCAACGTCATGGACATGGCCGTCGGCGTGATCATCGGTACCGCGTTCGGTAAGATCACCACCTCTCTGGTGAACGATGTGTTCATGCCGCTGATCGGCCTGCTCATCGGCGGCGTGAATCTGGGACAGCTGAATATCGTTCTGAAGCCGGAGGTGCTGGACGAGGCAGGCCAGGTGGTCACCGAGGCCGTTACCCTGGGCATCGGCACGTTTCTGAGCACGGTCATTGACTTTGTTCTGGTGGCCTTCGTCATCTTCCTGATGGTCAAGACCATCAACCAGCTGCACAAGCTGGGCAAAAAGGACGAGGAGCCGCAGGAGGAGGAAGAACCGGCTCCCACCAGCGAGGAGCTGCTCACCGAGATCCGCGACCTGCTGAAAGAGCAGCAGAAATGAGGGACCTCCTGACCGCCGGCCTGACGGCCCTGGACCTGGACCTCGCTGCCGCGGACAAGCTGGCGCGCTACGCCGAACTGCTGCTGGAAAAAAACAAGGTGATGAACCTCACGGCCATCACCGCGCCCCGGGACGTGGCCACCCTGCACCTGCTGGACTGCGCGGCGCTGGCGTCGCAGCTGGATCTGTCCGGCAAGCGCGTCATCGACGTAGGCACCGGCGCAGGCTTTCCCGGCATGGTGCTGGCGATCTTGACGCCGGACGCCCGCTTCACGTTGCTGGACAGTCTGGGCAAGCGGGTGGACTTCCTGAAGGAGGTCCAGACGGACCTGGGCCTGAAAAATGTGACCTGCGTTCACGCCCGGGCGGAGGAATTCGCCGCGCAGCACCGGGAGCAGTTCGATCTGGCGGCCTCCCGCGCTGTGGCCCAGCTGAACGTACTGTGCGAGCTGACGCTGCCGCTGGTAAAGGTAGGCGGACAGTTCGCCGCCATGAAATCCGTCTCCACCGACGAGGAGATACGTCAGGCCCGCAGCGCCATCGCCCAGCTGGGCGGACAGCTCTCCGGCGTCACGGACTACACCGTGCCGGAGACGGACGTGGTGCACCGCATCGTATCCATCGAAAAAACACAGCACACACCGAAGCAATTTCCCCGGGCCTTTGCCCGGATCAAAAAAGCGCCGCTGGTATAGGCGGCCCGTGAAAGGAGGAAGTCCATGGGCAAGATCATCGCCGTGGCGTCCGGCAAGGGCGGCACCGGCAAGACCACCTTCACCGCCAACGTGGCGCTGGCGCTGGCCCACATGGGGCAGCGGGTGCTGTGCCTGGACTGTGACATCACCCTGCGGAACCTGGATCTGGCGCTGGGGCTCAGCGACCGGGCGCTGATGGACTTCTCCGATGTGCTGGAGGGCCGCTGCACCCTGCATGAGGCGGCGGTGCCCCATGAGCGATACCCCTCCCTCTCCCTGCTGACCGCACCCATGGCCGACCGCCCGCTGTCCCTGTCGGTGCCGAAGCTGCAAGCGCTGGCGCGTGAGATACGGGAAAGCTACGACTGGTGCCTGATCGACGCGCCCGCCGGACTGGGCCAGGGCTTCCAGATGGCAGCGTGCATGGCCGACCAGGTGATCGTCATCACCACCACGGACGTGTCCGCCATGCGGGACGCCCAGCGCACCGCCGCAGAGCTGTCCGCCTTTCCCAGCGGGACGGTGCATCTGGTGGTGGGGCGCGTGTCCAAAAAGGTGCTGCGTCAGCTGCACACCACCATCGACGACGCCATCGACGCGGCGGGCCTGCCGCTGCTGGGCGTGATACCGGAGGACCCGGACGTCCCCTACTGTCTGAACCGCGGACTGGTGCTGCGGGAGCAGAACTACTACGCCGCCCGGGCCTATGAAAACATTGCGAAACGCATCATGGGGCAGAAAACCCCGCTGATGAAGATATAAGGAAAGGAGCCCTCCATGAATATTGCATTGATGGCACACGACAACCGGAAAGAGCTGATGGTCCAGTTCTGCACCGCCTACTGCGGCATCCTGGCCAAGCACACCCTCTGCGCCACCGCCCGCACCGGCCAGCAGATCGCCGACGCTACCGGGCTGACCATACACCGCTTCCTGTCCTTCGCCCACGGCGGCGGACAGCAGATCGCCGCCCGCATCGCCTATAATGAGATCGATATGGTGCTGTGCTTCGGTGACCCCAACCAGAAAACGCCGGACGCAGACATCACGTATATTTCCCGCCTGTGCGACCAGAACAACGTGCCCTTTGCCAGCAACCTGGCCACCGCCGAAATGCTGGTGCTGGGTCTGGACCGGGGCGACCTGGACTGGCGTGACATCGTCAACCCTAAGAACAAGCCCTTTACGGCTTGACAACCATCGGCAAATCGCATACAATAAGGGATAACCGTGCAGACCTCGCAGGAGTAGCCTGTACACCGCCGCTGCAAGAGAGGTGCGCCATCGGCTGAAAGCGCACCGCGGCAAGGCACAGGTGAAGACAGCGAGTTAGCGGGGATGGAAACATCCACGGCGCGCTCCCCGTAACAGGAGCAAAAAGGGCCGCAAGGCCGAATTTGGGTGGCACCACGAAGTGTTTTACGCTCTCGTCCCAATGCAGGGACGGGAGCGTTTTTTCGTCCGCGCCGCCGACACAAACACAAAGGAGAACGCTATGCAGGCTGTTTTGGACTTCATCAACAACCACGTGCGGGACATCTTCATCCCGCTGACGGCGCTGGCGCTGCTGCGGGTCGGTATGTGCCTGGCGCAGCTGAAGCGCATGGCGCGCCTTCGGGAGAAAAAAGGTGCCTACCACGCCGTCCGGGGCCACTGCGAGGAGCTGGGCGTCTGGTTCGGTGCGCTGGCGGGCCTGCTGCTGCCTGTCATTGTACCGGGTCTGTGGTATGCGGGCCTGGCGCTGGCCATAGTCGGCGGCGTCATCGGCCAGCGCATCGGCATGAAGAAGGGCCGGGCCCTGGATGATATCTACCGCGAGGTCGCCTGGGAGCTGAAGCATGAGGCGGAGGCCGAGGCCGCCCGCGAGGCCGCCGCCCACACGCTAACGTCCGGCGCGGAGGAGCTGCCGGAGACAAACGAGCAAAACGAAACCACCGAAGATAAAGGAGAGACGGAAAATGGCTGAGATGACCCCCCGGACCCTGTCCGGCTTTATGGAGCTGCTGCCCAAGCCGCAGCAGCAGATGGAGCGCATGATGGACATCCTGCGCCGCACCTATTCCCTGTACGGCTTCACCCCGCTGGACACCCCGGTGATCGAGGCGGCGGAGGTGCTGCTGGCCAAGGGCGGCGGCGAAACGGAGAAGCAGATCTACCGCTTCAACAAGGGCGACGCCGACCTGGCCCTGCGGTTTGACCTGACGGTGCCGCTGGCCAAGTATGTGGCCCTGCACTACAACGACCTGTCCTTCCCCTTCCGCCGCTACCAGATCGGCAAGGTCTACCGGGGCGAGCGCGCCCAGCGCGGCCGCTTCCGTGAGTTCTATCAGGCGGATATCGACGTGATCGGCGACGGCAAGCTGGACATCACCAACGAGGCCGAGATGCCCGCCATCATCTACCGTGCGTTCAGTGAGCTGGGGCTCAGGCGCTTCTGCATCCGGGTGAACAACCGCAAGATCCTCAACGGCTTTTATGCTATGCTGGGCCTGACCGACAAGGCCGGCGACATCATGCGTACCGTGGACAAGCTGGACAAGATCGGCGCAGAGAAGGTCCGTACCCTGCTAATCGACGAGGTAGGCGTGTCCGCCGAAAGCGCCGACGAGATCCTGAAATTCATCGCCATCACCGGCAGCAACGATCAGGTACTCTCCGCCCTGGAGGGCTACGCCGGCCGGAACGAAACGTTTGACGAGGGCCTGGACCAGCTGAAAACCGTGGTAAAATACCTGTCCGCCTTCGGCGTGCCGGAGGAGAACTTTGCCGTGGACCTGACCATTGCCCGGGGCCTGGATTACTACACCGGCACCGTGTACGAGACGGCGCTGCTGGACCACCCGGAGATCGGCTCCGTCTGCTCCGGCGGCCGGTATGACAACCTGGCGGAATACTACACCGACAAGCAGCTGCCCGGCGTGGGCATCTCCATCGGCCTGACCCGGCTGTTCTACGTGCTGGGCGAGCAGGGAATGCTCAACGGCGATCTGCCCACCGCTCCGGCGGATGTGCTGATCCTGCCCATGACCGAGGACCTGTCCGCCGCCGTCACACTGGCCACAAAGCTGCGGGACGCCGGCGTACGGACCCAGCTGTACACCGAGCAAAAAAAGTTCAAGGCCAAGATGAATTACGCCGACAAGACCGGCGTGCCCTATGTGGTGTTCCTGGGCGAGGACGAGGTGAAAAACAACGTCATCGCCTGCAAGGATATGACCAGCGGCGAGCAAACCACCCTGGACTTTGCCGCCACCCTGGCGCGGGTGCGCGACGGTCTGGCGGAGCGGAACAAGGGCAAGGTCATCGTGGAGAAGTAAGCGCCTTACCCTACGGCGCAAAGCATTTCCGGCAGACGGGTGTAGGGGCGGCGTTTTTGATAAACAATCCGTAATAATTCAATAGGGTTATACAAAACACAATCATAAATGGGAGGAAAACAACAATGATGCAGATGCGTACACATACCTGCAATGCGCTGCGGCTGGCCGATGTGGGCAAGTCCGTGAAGATCGTGGGCTGGATGGAGAATGTCCGCGAGGTGGGCGGCAATCTGGCCTTCGTGGTGCTGCGTGACTTCTACGGCACCACCCAGGTGGTGGTGGAGGACGAGGCCGACCTGAAGGTCATCAAGGGCCTGAACAAGGAGTCCACCATCAGCGTGGAGGGCACCGTCCGCGAGCGCGCCAGCAAGAACCCCAAGCTGCCCACCGGCGAGATCGAGGTGGTCCCCACCAAGATCGAGGTGCTGGGCCGCTGCCGCTATAACGCCCTGCCCTTCGAGATCAACCGCAGCCGCGAGGCCGACGAGACCCAGCGGCTGAAGTACCGCTATCTGGACCTGCGGAACCCGGCGGTGAAGCAGAACATCATCCTGCGCTGCCAGGTGGTGGCCGCCCTGCGCGCCGCCATGATGGAGCACGGCTTCCTGGAGATCACCACCCCCATCCTGACCGCCAGCTCCCCCGAGGGTGCCCGCGACTATCTGGTGCCCGCCCGCAAGCACCCCGGCAAGTTCTACGCCCTGCCCCAGGCGCCCCAGCAGTTCAAGCAGCTGCTGATGACCTCCGGCTTCGACCGCTATTTCCAGATCGCCCCCTGCTTCCGCGACGAGGATGCCCGCGGCGACCGCAGCCCCGGCGAGTTCTATCAGCTGGATATGGAGATGGCCTTCGCCACCCAGGACGATATCTTCGCCGTGCTGGAGGACGTGCTGCCCCCCATCTTCGCCAAGTTCGGCACCTACAACGTGGCCTCCTCCGCCCCCTTCCGCCGCATCCCCTACAACACCGCCATGGAGACCTACGGCTCCGATAAGCCCGACCTGCGTATCGACCTGACCTGCAAAAACGTCAGCGAGTTGTTCGTCGCCAGCGAGTTCGAGGCCTTCAAGGGCCAGACCGTAAAGATGGTGCCCATCAGCGACTGCGCCCTGACCCGCAAGCAGGTGGAGAAGCTGCTGACCGACTGCGAGGTCCAGTCCGGCAGCAAGGCCTACTGGTTCAAGGTGGACGAAAACGGCCAGCTGGCCGGCGGCATCGCCAAGTTCGTCGCCCCGGTGGAGGCCGAGCTGGGCAAGATCATCGACCTGAAGCCGGGCACCCTGGTGCTGGCAACCGCAGGCCAATACGCCACCAAGTCCGTGGGCGTGCTCATCAAGACCTTCGGCGCCGCCTGCGAAAACCACTTCGACAAGGAGCGCTATGAGTTCTGCTGGATCGTGGACTTCCCCATGTACGAGATCGGCGACGAGTCCGGCGAGCTGGAGTTCTGCCACAACCCCTTCTCCATGCCCAACGGCGGCATGGAGGTGCTGCTGAAGGCCGAGCGCGGCGAGATCGACCCGCTGGACATCTACGCCAACCAGTACGACCTGGTGTGCAACGGCGTGGAGCTCAGCTCCGGCGCTGTCCGTAACCACGACCCCGAGATCATGATCAAGGCATTCGAGCTGGTGCGCCTGGGCGAGGAGGACGTGAAAAAGAAGTTCCCCGCCATGTACAACGCCTTCTGCTACGGTGCGCCTCCCCACGCGGGTATCGCCCCGGGCGTGGACCGCATGGTCATGCTGCTGGCCGGCGAAAGCTCCATCCGCGAGATCATCCCCTTCCCCATGAACAAGAACGCCCAGGATATCATGATGGGCGCGCCGTCCACCGTGGAGCAGAAGCAGCTGGATGAGCTGCACATCGCCATCGTGGGCGAGGTGGAGAAGGACGACTGATGGAGACCGTCAAGCTCTACTACGAAAACGCCTTTCTGCAGGACTTCACCGCCGTGGTGGAGTCCTGCGGGGCTGTGAAGGGCGGCTTTGCGGTGGTACTGGACCGCACGGCCTTCTATCCCGAGGGCGGCGGACAGCCCGCCGACCACGGCACGCTGGGGGATGCCCGCGTGCTGGACGTCCATGAGAAGGACGGCGTCGTCGCCCACCTGTGCGACCGTGAACTGCCTGTGGGCGCTGAGGTCAGCGGCCATATCGACTGGGCGCGCCGCTTCGACCATATGCAGCAGCACTCCGGCGAGCACATCGTCTCCGGTATGCTGTGCAGTGCCTTCCACTGCGACAACGTGGGCTTCCACCTGGGCGCGGATACCGTGACCATCGACTACAACGCCGACATCAGCTGGGAGCAGGTGCTGGACATCGAACGCCGCGCCAACCGGTACATCTGGGAAAACCACCCCATCCACATCTGGTATCCCTCCCCGGAGGAGCTGGCCGCCCTGCCCTACCGCAGCAAAAAAGCTCTGGAGGGGCCTGTGCGCCTTACGGAGTTTCCCGGCGCGGATCTGTGCGCCTGCTGCGGCACCCATGTGGCCGCCAGCGGCCAGGTGGGCCTGGTGAAGTTCGTGGGCTGGCAGAAATTCCGCGATGGCGTGCGGCTGGAGCTGCTGTGCGGCCAGCGGGCGCTGGACCATCTCTCCGCCTGCTGGGAACAATCCCGCCAGATCGGGCAATCGCTGTCGGTAAAGCCGGAGGCGTCCTTTGCCGCCGTGGAGCGGATGCAGTCCGAGCTGCTGGCCGCCAGGGAACGCGCCGCCGGATTGGAAGCGCAGGTCTTCGCCCACACAGCGGCGGAATACGCCGGCAAGGGTGACACCGTGCTCATCACCGAACCGCTGGAGGGCGACGGTGTCCGCCGTCTGTGCGACGCCGTGGCCCAGACGTGCGGCGGCCGCTGCGCCGTGTTCTCCGGAACAGACGGCACGTACCGGTACGCGCTCATCCATGCCGGACAGGATATCCGGCCGCTGGTGAAGGACATGAACGACGCGCTCCATGGCCGGGGCGGCGGCCGGGATGGCTTCGCCCAGGGCAGCGCCGCCTGCACGGCGGAGGAGATCCGGGCCTTTTTCTCCCGCCGGTAAACTGCTTCGCTGCGCGAAATAATTTTGCGTTATTTCAACAAAAAACACCCCCGAAATGTGCAGAAAAAGCGCATTTCGGGGATTTCCTTTTATGGATATACATGATACAATAAGAGACACTGAATATTTCGCACAGAAAAGAGTGATACCTTGCCCGAAGAAAACAAGCTGGGCGTCATGCCCATTTCCAAGCTGATCTGGAATATGTCCCTGCCCATCATCGCGTCCATGCTGGTGCAGGCGCTGTACAACATTGTGGACAGCGTGTTCGTCAGCCGTGTCAGCGAGCAGGCGCTCACCGCCGTTTCGCTGGCCTTCCCCGCCCAGAACCTGATGATCGGTCTGGCTACTGGCACCGCCGTAGGCGTCAACGCCCTGATGGGCCGGGCACTGGGTGCCGGACAGCGTGAACGCGCCGACAAGGTCGCCAACCACGGCATACTGCTGGCGCTGGTGGGCTTCGTTATCTCCGCCCTTTTGGGCGCCACCTGCTCCGACCTGTTCTTCCGTTCCCAGACCCAGATAGAGAACATCATCCGCATGGGCAACGACTACCTGCGGGTGGTGACCATCGGCTCGCTGGGTATGTTCTGCCAGATCATGTACGAACGGCTGCTCCAGGGCACGGGGCGGTCTATCCTCAGTATGTACACCCAGGGTCTGGGCGCCATCATCAATATCATTCTGGACCCCATCTTCATCTTCACCCTGAACATGGGCGTTACCGGCGCTGCCGTGGCCACCATCATCGGCCAGTTCTGCGGCTGCGCCCTGGCCATATACTTCAACCACAAGAAGAATACCGACATCACCCTGTCCATCAGGGGCTTCCGCCCGGACTTCCGGCTCATCGGCGAGATCTACGCCATCGGCCTGCCCAGCGTCATTATGATCGCCATCGGCTCGGTGATGACGTTCCTGATGAACAAGATACTCATCACCTACCACGCCGCCCACGAGACGGCGGCCACCGCCTTCGGCGCGTACTTCAAGCTGAACTCCTTTATCTTCATGCCCGTCTTCGGTATGAACAACGGCGTGGTGCCCATCGTCGCCTATAATTACGGCGCCCGGAACCGCAAGCGCATGGTGGAGACCATCAAGCGCGGCGCGCTGTACGCCTCTATCATCATGGTCTTCGGCACCGTCCTCTTCTGGGTCATCCCCGGCCCTCTGCTGAAGATATTTGACGCCACCGACACCATGCTCTCCGTGGGCATACCCGCCCTGCGGATCATCTCCATCAGCTTCTGCATGGCCGGCGCGTGCATCGCCCTGGGCGCCTCCTTCCAGGCGCTGGGCAGATCCCTGTACTCCATGATCACCTCCATCGTCCGCCAGCTGGTGTTCCTGATCCCCATCGCCTACGTGCTGGCCCGGTATGGCGCCTCCGTGGGCAACAGCGACCTGGTGTGGTGGAGCTACCCCATCGCGGAGGTATTCTCCCTGACGCTGACGCTGTTCTTCTTCCGCCATCTGTACAAGACCGTCATCGCCCAGCTGCCCGAGGGCCGCGAATAAGAAAAGCGGAACTAAACCCCGCCGCGCTCCGTCTTAGTGGATAGAGGGCGGGCCCATCGCCCTCCCCGCCCCCGGGCGGTGTATATACACAAACAAATAGAGACAGAAAAGGAGGCACGACCCCCATGAAGAAGTTTTTGGCATTTATCCTGGCCCTGGCCTGCGCCCTGTCGCTGATGGCCTGCGGCAAAAAGAACAACGACGACAAGCCCGACCCCGACCCCGCGCCGGAGCCCAAGCCCACCGTCACCACCGCCGAGTTCACCCACGGCTATGTGGACATGGCGCTGGACCTGCCTGAGGGCTGGAGCTGGGAGCAGGTGTCTGATAACGGCACCGACAAGACCGAGGGCATCCGCTTCTACAAGACCGATGACCCCACTGTCAGCTACACCCTGCTGTGCTGGACGGGCGGCTATGGTATCTGCGGCACCGGCGTCACCAGTGAGGAGATCACCCTTGCCAACGGCATGAAGGTCTGGCAGCACACGGAGGAGGACACGGAAAAGGGCACCATGGTCATGGCGGACATCTTTTTTGAGGACGTACCGGGCAGCTATGTGGCTTCCCCCTCCGAGACCATGACCACCGAGGTGTGGAACGCCAACCGCGATGCGCTGCTGTCCATTCTGGGCACCGCCCAGATCGGCCGCAAGAGCGTCAGCCAGCAGGCCGCCATTGACGCGGCCAAGGCGCAGTACACCGGCGCGTACGATCAGGTGTACGCCACCTATGACGTCACCTCCGGCGCGTGGACAGTGAGCTTCAGCAAGAGCGCCGCCGGCGCAAAGACCGACCGTCTGGTGGTGGACGCCGCCGGAAAGGTCATGGCCGCCGGAAAGTAACCGAAAACAGCCGAAAACCGCCGCAGCTGCGGCGGTTTTTGCTTTGTGTGCTTGACAACCACCCCGAAACGTGCTATTCTTTTCCTGATACAGGCGATGACGGGCGTGGCGGCCCTGAGCCGCGGGAGGAAATGCCCGCCGGAAGCCCCGTTACCGGCAGAAGAGTGTGGAAGTATCCAAATTCAGGTGGAACCACGGACTATGTTTAGTTCGCCCTGAGCCTTACCGGCTCAGGGCGTTTTTTGTTGCCAAAACACTTCATATAGGAGGAACCTCACCATGAAAAACACCGAAAAGACGATGGACAAGATCGTCGCCCTCTGCAAAAACCGCGGCATCATCTTCGCCGGCAGCGAGATCTACGGCGGCCTGGCCAACACCTGGGACTACGGCCCCCTGGGCGTGGAGCTGAAGAACAACATCAAGAAGGCCTGGTGGAAGAAATTTGTCCAGGAGAACCCCTACAACGTGGGGCAGGACGCCGCCATCCTCATGAACCCCCAGACCTGGGTAGCCAGCGGCCATCTGGCCGGCTTCTCCGATCCCCTGATGGACTGCAAGGAGTGCAAGGAGCGCTTCCGCGCCGACAAACTCATCGAGGACTGGTGCCACGAGAACGGCTTTGAGCTCAGCAAGCCCATCGACGCCTTCTCCCAGCAGGAGATGAAGGACTTTGTGGAGGAGCACAACATCCCCTGCCCCAGCTGCGGCAAGCACAACTTCACCGATATCCGCCAGTTCAACCTGATGTTCAAGACGTTCCAGGGCGTCACCGAGGACGCCAAGAACACCGTCTATCTCCGTCCTGAGACGGCCCAGGGCATCTTCACCAACTTTGTGAACACCCAGCGCACCACCCGCCGCAAGCTGCCCTTCGGCGTCTGCCAGATCGGCAAGTCCTTCCGCAACGAGATCACCCCGGGCAACTTCATCTTCCGCGTCCGCGAGTTCGAGCAGATGGAGCTGGAGTTCTTCTGCAAGCCCGGCACCGACCTGGAGTGGTTCAACTACTGGCGCACCTTCTGCCACAACTGGCTGCTGGGCATCGGATTGAAGGACGAGAACCTCCGCCTGCGTGACCACGACCCCGAGGAGCTGTGCTTCTACTCCAAGGCCACCACGGACTTCGAGTTCCTGTTCCCCTTCGGCTGGGGCGAGCTGTGGGGCGTGGCGGACCGCACCGACTACGACCTGACCCAGCACCAGACCGTGTCCGGCAAGGACCTGACCTACTTCGACCCCGAGACCAACGAGCGCTACATCCCCTATGTGGTCGAGCCGTCTCTGGGCGTGGAGCGCAGCGTCCTGGCCGTGCTGGTGGATGCCTACGACGAGGAGGTCGTGGACGCGGAGAAGAACGACGTCCGCGTGGTGCTGCACCTGCACCCGGCCCTGGCGCCCTACAAGGCCGCCATCCTGCCCCTGAGCAAGAAGCTCAGCGAGCCCGCCCGCAAGATCTACGAGGAGCTGAGCAAGGAGTGGATGCTGGACTTCGACGAGACCGGCTCTATCGGCAAGCGCTACCGCCGCGAGGACGAGGTGGGCACGCCGTTCTGCATCACTGTGGACTTCGATACCGTGGGCGACGCGGAGAAGGCCGGGGACAACTGCGTCACCGTCCGTGAGCGCGACAGCATGGAGCAGGTTCGTGTGCCTATCAGCGAGCTGAAGAGCTACCTGGCGGAGAAGCTGGCGTACTAAACGAACAGAGGCAAAAAAAGAAAGCCCTTGCGGGCTTTCTTTTTTTGCTCTATTCCCGGCCCTCGGGGAGCGGGGCGATGATGGTCTTATACAGGCGGCGGAAGAAGGCGAGCGTCAGGACGAGGGAGAAGACCTCAGCGACGGGGTAGCTCCACCAAACCAGGTCGCTGTTGCCCACGGACACGCCGTAGCGGGCCAGGACATAGGCGATGGGGATGAGGAACACCAGCTGGCGGACGATGGAGGTGATCATGGAATAGAAGGACTTGCCCAAGGCCTGGAAGGAGCTGCCCAGGGCGATGCTGGCGCCGGCCATGCAGAAGCTGAGGGAGATGATGCGCAGGGCGGGGATGCCCACGGCCATCATGGTGTCGGTGGCGT
>ERZ827043.1001-NODE-1001-length-31513-cov-28.493833_pt1 | contig 31513 bp, 36 predicted proteins | sample MGYA00519923_ERZ827043 | MGnify/ENA primary metagenome ERZ827043 (study PRJEB31778, sample SAMEA3449251) | human gut metagenome | biome: human gut; feature: human-associated habitat; material: faeces | place: United Kingdom | collected 2010/2012 ... | reverse complement strand
GGAAGTGAGTTATATGTAACAATAATTTTAGGACATTTAACACTATCTACGTAATCTTTAATCTCTTTAATAGTAACTCCAGCATAAACTCCAAATATCTTCTCAGTACGTCTTTCATTTGGATATTGTTGAAGTTTATTCTCAACTAAGCTAGTAAATGGAACACAAATAACATAAGGCTTATTACATTCAATTGCCATTGAAGTTCCTCCACATCCAACTTTTCCTTTATCAAATAAGCAGTTAGTTGGCAACTCATTAATCAAATTGTTTAAATATGTTTTCATAATTTTAATAATTTAAATAGTTAAAGTTTTTGTCAATATTTTTATTTTCTTACTACTAAAAGTGAGTAAAAAACTTGACAGTAAGATTCAAAAAGTGGCAGGATTTTCACCTGCCTAGAATTATTAGTTTTAGTTTCATACTGCAAATATAATACATAAAAATTAAATTTCCAAATAATTCGGGTATTATTTTTAATAAAAAATTATTTTTTTTTTCTTTACACTACAAATATAATAATAAATTTTTATTCTGCAAAACTTTTCTTGATTTTTCTTACCCAAAGTTTTGTTAATTTTTTGCCATTCTCTTTTTCGTATCTTTGATTAGCATATTTTATTCAGTCTCAATTTAGTGCATTTAATTGAATTGCAGCTCTATTTAATGATACTCCAGATAAGCACAATTCTACTAATTTATCTATATTCTCATTATATCATTCTTTTTTGCTTTGTTTATTTATTTTTATATTATTTGCACTCTTAAAATCTGCTAATAGCTCTACAATTAATTCATCTGGAAGTTTTAACCATTCTGAATTACTCTTAGTTTTATATGCTCTATATTTATCTCTATAATAATTTTCATCATCTCTATTTCCTTCTTTTGCTATAAAAAATTCTATCATCTCATTTGGAATAGTATTTTTATAAGCAGTTAGTCTGCCACTTATATTAGTAGTGTAACCAACTTTAATAAAATTCGTTTTAGTTAATTTAATTACGTAAATCATATTGTTTTTATTAATATATAATAAAAATACAAATAGTAATATTTTTTTGAAAATAATAAAAATAATACCTAAAAAATTTGGAAATTGGAAATTTTTGTTGTATATTTGTACTATCAAAATAAAACAAGTATTAACTTATAAATAATAAAATTATGAAAAAAATAAATAAAATTTTAGTTGGTCTTTTAATTGCATCTTCAATTGTTGCAGGTTTTAGAGTAAATGAAGTCTATCAGGAAAGACAACATAAAACATTTGAATTAAGATTAGAAAGAGCAGAATTAAAACATAAATTAGATTCAGTAATGTGGGTTAATCCAGCAAGTGAAGAAGTATCTAATTTATATGAAGAATATTGTGATTTAACACTTAAAATTAATAATATAAAATAATGAAAACAGATATAAGAAGTTTAGTCTTTACAAAGAATCTATTTAAAGAGAAATTTAATATAGATATAGAATGATGTAAAGACGATTATTCCAGGTATGATGGAACATTTAATTGGAATGGAATTGATTATATAATTGAAGTTAAAAGAAGAAGATTCAATTCTAATAAATATCCAACCACTATTATTAATAGGGATAAATTTGATATGCTATCAAGAAATAATTCTATATTAGTAATAATATTTGATGATGGAGTATATATATTTAAAGATATAAAACAAGCCTTTATAAAGGATTCTATGAAATATGGTTGTTCTACAACAGATTTTGGAGGAACTTATGGCTATTCATTAAAAACAGAGTTGTCTTTAAAGAAAGCCATTAAGATAGATGTAAATACAGAATTTAGTAATTATATAGCAAATGACGAATAATGAGATTATTACCAAATACTATGACTTCTGCCAAGAGTTAAAACTTAAATTTGGAATGGATGATGATTGTTTTCAAATTTGTCTACTGGCTTTACTAGAGACAGATAATGCCAAATTAAATAGTTTATTGGCCAAAAATGAATTAAAATACTGAATTGTAAGAGTATTTAAAAACAACTGGTTCAGTAAGAATAGCAGATACTATTATGCATATAAACGATATTATGATATTTTTATAACAGATAAAATTAATGATGATGGAGATCTGGAAGAATATAACGAATTACCCGAACTACCAGATTAGCACTTTAGGCAGAGTTAAAAGTGTTAGAGGAGTTATTAAACCTATGCAATCCAATAGTGGATATTCTTTTGTTTGTTTATATAATAAACAAGGTAGAAAAAATTTTTATATACATCGACTAGTAGCAGAAGCGTTTCTTTCAAATCCTAACAGTTATTGTGAAATAAATCATATTGATGAAAATAAATGCAATAATGTTATAGAAAACTTAGAATGATGTACAAGGTCTTATAATCTTACTTACGGCAATAGAATTAATAATTTTGTTAAAAACTGCCAGAATAATAAAAGCTCCAAGCGAATTGTGCAGTTAGATACAGATAACAATATTATTAAAGTATGACCTTCAATAAATGAATTAAAGAGAAATGGATTTGTTATATCAAACATTATTGCTTGTTTAAAAGGAAGACAATTAACTTCCAAAGGATTTAAATGAAAGTATTATGAAACGGAAGATTAATATTGACGATTTACTTACTGAGTATGAAATAGACTATAGTATGTTTACAAATATGGATGATAGACTATTAAGTATATATCCAAAATGACTTGAGCTTAATAAGGCAGATAAGACAGTAATCATATTATATGCTGAATATCACAGTTATAGAGAAGTGGGAAGAATATTAGGAATTAGTCATACTACCATAGCAAGGTGTATAAGTAATATTAGAAATAAAATATGTGGAAGGATATGTTAGAAGAATGGAAACAATACAAGGATTTTCCTTTTGAAGTAAGTACTCTTGGTAGAGTTAGAACTATGCAAAGGGTAGTCAAATATAAGGATGGCAGAGAATATAATTACTCAAGTAAGATTATAAAACAATACATTACTAGAGAATATAGTTATATTGTGATTTCACTGCATTCCAAAACATATAATTTTAGAGTGCATAGATTAGTAGCTGAAACGTTTATACCAAATCCAAATAATTTACCTCAAGTAAACCATATTGACGAAAATAAGTTAAACAATAGAGTTGAAAATCTGGAGTGGTGTACTGCTAAGTATAATTTAAATTATGGCACTCATACTAAGAAAGTTGTTGAAAAATTAACAAATGGCCCACTTGCTAAAAAAGTAGCTCAGTATGACTTAGATGGCAACCTAATTAAAGTATGAGATTCTATAAGAGAAATAAAAAGATGCTTGGGATATGATAATGGAACCATTTCCAAGTTTTGTAGGAACAAAGTAAATTGGAAACATTGTTATGGGTTTATTTGGAAGTATTTTAATAATTAATACTGTTATAGTTATATATACTATGTCAGGAATTGATATTCTTATAAGGAAAAGATTATGAAATTACTTATATAGAGGATTACCATTTAATGAAGATTGAATGATTAAGCCTTGGGTGTGTAGTTGGTGTTTAGGCACCTGAATTGGTATAATTAGTTTATTTTGATTTGGGTTTAGTTTGCCGAACTTATTATTAGTATTGCTAGTTGCATACTATAACGACTTAATTAAAGATATTATGATATTATTAAAAGATGCATCTACTAAGCTGATAGATGTTATATACAAACTTATTGATTAAAAATTATATTTTATGGAAACAGAAGTTATTTATCACTACAAGAATGGAAAGTTAATTTCTATATTTACTTATACTAAAAAGTGCTAATTATGAAACAATTAACAGAAGAGCAGTTTAAATATTTAAGAGGATTTGAAGATAGATTTGTAACTGCAACTAAGTCTAATTATTGCAGAAATGTACAAAAGCAGGATGTAATTAAGCTTAAAGAGATTTATGAATGTTTAATTGAACAAGAATATAGAATGAGCGTAGCTTGTGCTACTTGTATACTTAATCTTATAAAGAGGATTGCCCCAATCTATTTTGAATATCAAGAAAAACTAAAGGAAAATGAAAGTAAAGAATCAGGAACTGCCGAAGAAAATAGGGAGACCGAAAAAGGAAGAAGTAAAAGAGGATCAAATAGACGAACAAAAAACTAAATATCTTTATGCAGCAAGATTATTTAATAAAGGGTGGTCCAGAAATAAAGTAAGTGAGGAACTTCAAACTAAATATGGAGTTGGGCAAACTACTGCTGCTAAATATATTAGAGAAGCTTATAAGATTATTGCAGATAAAAATGATAATCTTATAAAGAATTTAAGACATATACAATTAACAAGATTGGAAACATTGTTGGATATTGCTATTAGTAAAAATGATGTAAGATCTGCTACTGAGGTTATTAAAACAATAAATTCTATGTTTGGATTAAATCAACCAGAAATTCAAGTTAATATTCAAAATAATGAATGCCAATTTAAATTTGGAGATCCTATTATAAATGACAAGGATATATAAAGGATATAGGCCATTTATGTACCAATATAAGGTTCATATAGCTATGGCAGATGCTTATAGATCTGGAAGGATATTTACAATTAAAGCTAAACGACAAGTAGGTAAATCTTTCTTAGCTGAAAATGAATTATTACGATTTGCAATTAACTATCCAAAAACAGTCAATTGTATAGTAGAACCTACTCTTGGACAATCAAGAAAAGTGTTTAAAGAAATAGTTAATGCTATAGCTGAAGCAGATATTCTTAAACGTAAGAATGAAACTTTGCTTGAATTAGAGTTTAATAATGGCAGTTCTATATTATTTAGATCTGGAGAACAAATGGATTCGTTACGAGGATTCTCTGTAAGTGGATTACTTGTATTAGATGAGGCTGCTTACTTAAAAGATGAAGTATTTGAAATTATTAAACCTACTACTGATGTGTGGTCTGCTCCAATATTAATTATTAGTACTCCAAGGTTTCGAGAGGGTTTCTTTTATGACTGCTTTACTAAAGGGTTAGATCCAAAATACGACAAGTTCTATAAATCATTTGATTGAGCTTTAGAAGATACATCTATGCTTTTAGATAAAGAGAAGTTAGAGATGTATCGACTTACAACCTCAAAAAATAAATTTAGAACCGAATATTTAGGGGAATTTGCAGATGATGATGGATGTTTATTTAATAATATAGCTAATTGCATAATTGAGAAAAAACCAGATTATCAGAGTCTTTATATAGGAATAGACTGGGCTACTGGAAGTGGTAAAGACTATACTTGTGTTACTGCTTTAAATGAATCTGGGCAAATGGTCTTTATAAAGTATTTTAACGATAAAACTCCAACAGAGCAAGTTGATTTATTAACAAATATACTAACTGAGTATCAAGGATTTATAAAGATTGTACAAGTTGAACAAAACTCAATTGGTAGTGTCTTCTATGATATGTTAGTTCGGAAGAATCCGAAAATCAGGATTATACGATTCTTAACTACTAATAAGAGTAAGGCAGATATAGTTAATAAGCTTCAAGCTGCTTTGGAGAATGAAAAGATAGGATTATTAAAAGATGATAAACTTTTAAATGAGTTAAGACTATATGAAGCTTCATATAATCCAAAAACTGGAAATGTTAGTTATAATGCTCCATCTGGATTTAATGATGATACAGTAATTTCATTAATGCTAGCCTATGACTCATTAAATACAAACAAAGGACATTATAATATTAAAATTAAATAGTATGAATGTAGCAACTAAATGGGAAGAAGTATCTTTAAAGAAATTCCAAGCTTTAAATACATTTATTATGAGTGATGTAAAAATGACAGATTTAGATAGGAGTATCGAGATCTACTCATTACTTACAGATAACCCAGATGAAGCAAGGGATGCTTTATTAAATATGACCGTAGATCAATTATCTGCAGAACTTAGTAAGATTCATTTTATTGTAAATAAATATAAATCCAAAGTTCCAGAAACTGAGTATGATATTGATGGTAATAAATATACAGTTCAATTAAATCTCAGAAATATGACTGCTGCTCAGTATATTGATTTTCAGAACTTTTATAAAGATTATGAAAAGAATCAGAAGTATATATTCTTATGCTTTTTAATTCCTAAAGGAAAGAAGTATAATGAGGGTTATGATGTAATGGAACTAGCAGAAGATTTATATGATAAGATTCCAATTACTATTGTTACTGATGTAATGGTTTTTTTTTGCAAATTATTAGAGAGCTTAACCATAGCTACCCTAATCTCTTCAATGCGGGAGATGAAGAAATTGATGAAAAAGGAGAAAGATCCAGTAAAGAAACATCAATTACGGAAGAGGATAGTTCAAGCGAGACAAACTCTGAATTTAGTCAAAAATGGAACTGGATTTGTTGAATAGACAGAGTTAGTGAAGTAACAAGGTTAAACTGGCATCAAGTATATGATATGCAGATTCAAGAGTTTTTGAATATTATTTGCTACTTACTTGATAAAGGGAAAGAAGAAAAAAGACAAATAGATCTTTGAAAAGCTAAACACTAAAATGTCAGTTTTTATTTATTTTAACTACTAAAAGTGAGTAAAAAACTTGACACTTAAATAGGGAGTAAATCTCCCTATTTGTGTTTAGATACTCAATATGAGAATGATATATTTTAGTAAAAATGGCAAATCAAGTTTTGGATTTTCCCAATTTAGAAGCTGTCTTAAAACAATATGGAGAACAATTACTTTCTATATATAGGCAGAAATTACTACAAACTGGTTCAGATGATACGGGAACTCTTGGTAATACACTTAATTATATAGTTGAAGATCAAGATGAAGTATATGAAGTTAGTTTGCAAATACAAGATTATTGGAAGTATGTTGAGGATGGCAGAAATGCAGGAAAGTTTCCTCCTATCAGTGATATAAAAAGGTGAATACAAACTAAGCCTGTATTACCTCGTCCATATAATGGATTACTTCCAACTATTGATCAATTAGCATATTTAATAGCAAGAAAGATTTCCAAAAGAGGAATTGAAGGCAAACATATATTAGAGGAATCATTAACTGAATTAGATGCTTATATGTTATTAGATGATGCAATTACAAAAGATTTAGAAACACAAGTTGATAATGTATTTAAAAACTTTTAAAAATGGCATTTATACCAAGTAAATTAGGAATATATAATGCATCAAGGAGTTTTCCTGTTAAATGGAATAATCCTGGATGGGGAATTACTGGAGAATATGATTATTGGACTTGGGGAGATGATTATACTGAAGAAGGGCCTTTAAATGTAACTATACAGGATCCAAGTAAAGAAGGATGTACAATACAATTTTTATCTCCTACAACAATAACTACTGATTCTTCTACTGTATTTCATTTTTATCCTAGAGGCATTACTACTGCTTTATTAGAGGAAGATTTACCAATTAATTTACATAGTAAAGCTCCTGGATATTATCCTGCTAATGGCACCATTAAAGTACCAAATACTGGTGGAGAATATACAGTAGAGTATATATTAAATAGATCAGATATTATTAAATGAGATGCAGCAGTTGTTAATGCTACAGCTTTAGTTAATATGGAAGTTCTGGATTGGGATTCTTGCTCTATTAAGTTTAAATTCACAGTAAGGGCTAATACTCAATGAAATACTGATTTAACTGCAACTATCCAATTAGGGGCTTATTATGATACTAATAAATTTATTAGTTATAGTTATGGCTTTAAGATTGAAAAGAGTAATACTCCTGAAGATTTAAAGTTAGTAGTAACTCCTTCTTCTGGAACTTATGGAGCAGCTGCTTTTGTTACTGAAGAATTCCATTTAAGTACAACTAAAGCAGAAGAAACAATTACTTCATTTAATGTTACCTGCCCTCAAGCTAGTAATATTAAAAAGGATATTGTTGATAACTATTTTGTATTAACTGTTCCAGAGAATAAAACTACTAATAATTTAGAGTTTAGTGCAATGGTTACTGCAACAACTTCTGGAGGTTATACTCTTGAAGCTACAGTTCCAATTAAACAAGCTGCAACATCTTTAATGATTCCTAATACTAATTATGAAGTAAGTTGAACTGCATCTACATTAAATATAATTGGTACAGGTTCTAATAACTTAGATGATGTTGTATTTAGCATTCCTGTAGGTTGGATTAGTGGTCAGAAGTTCTCTGTGAATCCTCAAGGTGTAGCAACTATTAGTTTGAACATTGCAGAAAATTCAGGTTTATCTTCTAGACAAGCAACTATTGGAGTATCTGTTATAAAGAATAGTTCAAGTATTATTAATTTATCTATTAATATTACACAATCTGTTAAATCTGATATATCTCCTATTTGGAAAGATTATGTTTGGAATGAGATAATCAGTTCAGATTTTATTGAATATCATCTAGATTATGCAGGGGATATGGTTTATGCTGGCAAGGCTTATAAATATCCAGAAACTGATAGAGTAGAGTTTTTATTAAATAATGTAGCTGAGAATTATCTATCTAACGGTATTATATTTAATACTTCTAAAACTATAATATCTCCAGAATATTTGAAACCATTTACATTAATAACTTCATCTGGAAATGAAAAGCCAATTACTTTTTTCAATGATTGGAGTTATAAAGATAGAGATCTAACTAAAGGCACTATGTTAAGTGATCCTATTACTGGTTTAGTTGATCCAAGACAATATTTAGTAGCAAGTTGAATTTTACCAACTGGAACGGGAGTTGTTAATAGATTTTTTTATGTAGATGGAGCACAAACTGCTATGGATATTAGTTTAAATTCTGGAATTAATGGATATACATATACAGAAGATTTAAGCAATAAACTATGGCCTTGTGGGAGCTATTTAATAGTAGGATTTGTAGAAGACGGAAATATTAGTGATAGACAGATTAGATATGATATAGATACTACAGGTAAAGATTATGTGTTGTATTATACTAATTCAGCAGGTGGATGAGATTCATTACTTGTTGAGGGTAATGTTAAAAAGAATGATGAGATTAAATCTGAAACATATACTCGCAAGGTATTAAATACATCACAAGAGTTTGCAAGAAATAAGTATTTGAATACTATAACTTCAAGCTGGATTCTTTATACTGGTTATTTAAATGATATTCAAGCTTCTAAGATGTTTAATCTAATTGAGAGTACTAAAGTATATTTGCATAATCTTAAAGATAATACTATCACTCCAGTATTGATTACAGATACAAATTGCGAATATAAAACTTATACTAATCAAGGTAAAAACAAGTTCTATTATACAATTAATGTGGAAGCTTCTCAAGATACTTATCGTAAATAATTATGGAAGTATATAAAGACATTAAAGGATATGAGGGACTTTACCAGATAAGTAATACTGGTAAAGTCTTCTCTATAAAAAACAATAAAGAACTGAAGAGTGGATATACTCCAGCTGGATATACAAAAGTTCAATTGTGAAAGAATAAGTCTGGCAAGTGATTCAATATTCATAGATTAGTTGCAGAAGCGTTTATTCCAAACGTAGAAAACTTACCACAAGTAAATCATATAAATGAGATAAAGGAGGATAATAGGGTTGATAATTTAGAATGATGTACAGCTCAATATAATGTTACTTATGGAAATAGATTAAATAATAATAAAAAACCTGTAATACAGGAAAGCTTAGATGGCACTTTTATAAAGAGATGAAATTCAATTGCTGATACTAAAAAATATGGGTTTGTTCCCCAAAATATAGGACAGTGTTGTATTGGTAATATTTCACAACATAAAGGATATATTTGAAAATATGCGTAAAAATATTAAATTATTTATTGCAGGAAAAGAAGTACATTGTTCTGAAGGCATATCATTACCAATGACTTATACTGTAGAAGATTTTCAGAATCCAACAATAGTAAAAAATTCATTCAGTAAGACCATAAGCATTCCAGGAGACAAAAATAATAATAAGATTTTTGGAGAGATTTATAAGTTAGATAGATTTCTCCATATAAAAGAAGGTAATTTCTCTGGAGTATATTTTGATCCTTCAAAACGAGTTGATTTTGGAATTTATAATAATGGCTATTTAGTTGAATCTGGATATATGCAATTAAATAGCATATCTATAAAACAAGCTGTCATTACTTATAATATTACTTTATATGGAGGATTAGGAGATTTCTTCTATGGACTTAAATATAAAGAAGATGGTACTATTAGGACTCTTGCTGATTTACAATACTTTGTAACTGATGAAGATGGGAATACACTTCCTGCTGATACTGAACTTAATTTTTATATTAACAAAGATTTTGTAAATACTTGTTTTGACTGAAATAAAACGAATGAAGGCAGTCAAATCTATGACTATTTAACATTCATTCCAGCATATAATGGTTTATATGAAAACTTTGATAATGAAACTTGTTTAATAAATACTAATGAAAATAGCATATTTCCTACTAGTAAGACAGATTCAGGAGTTACATATACACCTTATAATGGGTATGGATTAGCTAAATTAAATAGAGCATATACAGAATGGGAGATGAGAGATCTTAGAAGTTATATGCAGAGGCCAGCTTTAAAATTGAGTAAGTTAATTGAAACTATCTGTAGAAAAGAAAATTCTGGATATGATGTTATAATGGACCCAGATTTCTTTAATTACTCAAATCCATATTGAAATAAAGCATTTGTTGCATTGCCTTTATTAGGATCTACTGAAGATGAAGAATCAGATAATATTACAGAGAATGCCAAACTTACTAAATATAATGATTTATTTTGGTGCGGATTAAAACCTGGAGGAACAACTACTTCAGTAAACTGGGGTAGATTTAGTGTTACAGGGAGTGATGTAATAGTTCCTGGGGAAGGTCAAGTAATTGATTTATCTGCAACTCCTGCTAATACTCTTGTTAATATTAATGTTGATTTTCAGCTATTTTATAATGCAAATGTTTCAGCAGGTAATGATTTATATTTATCTTATGTAAGGAACGGAAGAGCTGGAAATACAGATTATAGGAATGATCCTTACAGAACATCAGTAACAGCACAGATATTGATATATGATGCTGAAGATACTTCATCTCCTAGTAGACCTATAGCATACTCTCCTTTATATAACTTTACAAATAAGATAAACACTCAAGTTCAATCAGGACCTGGAACTTGGTTTAATTATTATCCATTAACTGATGCACCTGTAGAAGCTATTTTTGGTCACTTTGTAAAAGATAGTGGAAATAGGTATTATTTTAAAAGTGATAATAATACTAATACTTTCAGATTTACTGTAAAAGATATGCCTAAAGTTAATAAGATTTTAGTGAATATACAAATTGCAAGAAGAACTGAGAGTTTATACAATCAAGATGCAGTATGACAATCAGATAATATGCATCCTAATAATGTCACAGCAAATAGAGTGGCTGGATGGTCAGAATTTTTATATGATGAAACTCAATATACATTAAAGGCTTCTTGGCCTTCAGCAGTTACTTCTGATGCTTTAATTACTAAGCAGAAATTATTAAAGACAGAACAATCTCCTGCTGATTACTTATTAAGTTATGCAAAACTATTTGGATTATATTTTACAAAAGATATTGATAGTAAAACAATTAGAATACATACTAGAAATAATTTCTTTAAGAATATAATCTCTGATTGGAGTAAAAGAATTGATTATTCTAAAGACTTCAATGTAAATCCAATATTATTTGATAAGAAGTGATACACTATGTCATTAGAAACTCCAGAAACATATTATGCCAAGAAATATGATAGACAATATGATATAGATTATGGTCAGCAAAGATTAAACACTGGATATAATTTTAATAGTGATAATACTGATTTATATTCTGGAAATATATTTCAAAATGTAGTATCAGCAAGAGATGCAGATAAGTATTTTAGAAATTTCTTTAATTCTGGAAATACTTATGTACCCGCATTTATGAATGATAATATTACATATAGTTTATTTAATAGAACTTCTACAGAAGTAAAGACTAATGATCAGGATTTATATGGAGCTAATTTTATAGACCAAGGTAAGACTACAGAATGGTGGGATGTTCCTGGAAATGATATATTTGCAAAAACTTGTTTTTATACATTAGATAATAATGAACAAAGTCTTGAAGAGATAAAAAGTACTTTATTATTTTATAATGATGATGTTAATATGAAAGATATAAATGGTAATCCTATTTATTATTGGATTACTGATGATGTTACAGAAATGTCAGTTCTTAATGATGGAGAACCTTGTTATATCTATACTAATAGTGAAAATAATTCTGCAGGACAAAAAATAGCTATTAGAAGAAACATATTACCACAATTTATAAGATACACTATTTCTAGTAATTTTATATCTTCATCTTGAGATTTTGGGGTTCCAAGAGAAATATACATTGATAAAGTTAGTTATTTAGAACAATCTACTTTATATAGTAGATTCTGGAGTGAATTTTATAATGATCAATTTGATGTAAATACTAAAAAAGTTACCTGCTTTGTAAGATTGGATGATTTAGATGTTAAGTATGATTTACTTAGACAGTTCTATTATTTTGAAGATTCTTACTGGGTACTTAATAAGATTGATGCTTATGATATTAATTCAGATTCTACAGTTAGATGTGAATTTATTAAAGTTCAAGATATTAATAGTTATTTAGCTGGAATTCAAAATTTAGGTGAGTATATATCATTTGACGATTCAGATCCAGTTGTAGATTATAAAGCTGGGACTAAAAAGATTACAGTTACTTCTAATATTCCTTGAGAATTAGGATGATATAGTCCAAATGAAATTGTAAGCATTACACCTGAATCTGGGCAACCTGGAGAAACAGAATTAACAGTTACTTATAATGAGAATACTACATATAATCAAAGGAGTTTCTATTTTAGTCTTTATAAACAAGGAAGTATAAATGGCCCTCAATGTATGTTTACTCAAACTCCAGACCCAAATAAAGCTATTCTTATTACAGGAAAGCTTCAAACTTCTACTGGAGGTATTCCTTCTGGCGTTAATCAGATTCTAACTGAAAATGATAATTTCTTAAATGTCACTTATATGAGAGATGATGGAAGTTATAGAATATATGCTCAAAATGGAGTTCAATTTTTATTTAGAGTATCTGACGGACCAACAGGAACAGTTAAATATACAGAGAATTTAACACTAACAGAAGATACTGTTAAAAACGTAACTATAAACTAATATGGCTGAAGAAATTAAAAAAGTAATTAGTGTAGATACTAAAACCAGTTCAAAGTCGATCAAGCAGCTACGAGAAGAAGTAGCTGGCTTGACGGCTGAACTTGAAGATCTTGAGATTGGTAGTACTGACTATACTAAAAAGCTTGAAGAACTTGTTAATGTTCAAAATAAGTTAGGTGTTGCTACAGAATCTATGCAAGGTAAAACTGTAAATGCAGTTAAGGCGTTTGACAGTATAAATCAAGTAGCAGGAGGTTTAGCTGGAGGAGTTTCAGCTGTTAGTGCAGCATTCACTTTATTTGGAAAAGATACAGAGAATCTTCAAAAAACTATGGTTAAATTGCAAGCAGCAATTGCTATAGTTCAGGGAATTGGAGGATTAAAAGGTTTAGGTGAAGGTATTCTTAATGGAGTAAAATCATTTAAAGCATTATCTGTAGCAATAACTGGTACATCAGTTGCTATGAATGGATTTAAGGCAGCATTAGTATCAACAGGAATTGGTGCTCTACTTGTAGCAGTTGGTTTGCTTATAGATAAACTTACTTCACTAAAAGATGAAGCTAAATTAACAAGCGATGAAATAGAAAATATTAGACAAAGAAATGAGAATTTAAGAACTCAAGCTAAAGAATCATTTTGAAGAGAAGAGTATGAAAACCTAATCAAATTAAATCCAGAACTACAAACTGAGATAGAAAATGTAATTAAAGCTACTGATGCATATAAGGAATTATCAAAAGTAGGAGCTGCTGTTACCCTTCAAACTTTTGAAGAAAGGGAAGCTAAGGCATTTTTGAAAGATATTATAGAATTAGATAAGGCATTTAGGAATGCCCTAACTGCTTATGATAAAGATTTACTATCAATAGGTACAAGATTTGGTAAAACAGAAGAGGAAATCTCAGAATTATTTAAAAATACATTATCTAGACAACAATTCTTAAAAAAAGTAACTGGGAAGGATGTAAAAGAGGCGAGATTAGAATTACAAAGAGTTTCTGAAAGTTTAGCAGATAACACTAAATACTTAGACGAGACTAAAAATCCTTTAAGGGATTATCAAAATCTTGTAAAAACAGGAAATAAAATTCTTGAAGATAGAAAAAAAGCAGAAGAAGAAGCGGCAAGAGCTAGAAAACAGGCTTTAGATAAACTTCAAGATGAAATAAAAACTAAAAAAGCAGCTATTGATAAATATTGGTCTGATAATGAAAAAACTTTATTAAGTGAAACAGATAGAGAAAATTTAATTTTAAAAGAAAATTATCAGTTACAATTAAATGATTTAAAATGGCTACTCGATAAAAAAGAATTAACTCAAGAGGAATATTTAAAAAGAGTTAAACAAGTAAATGATGCATATAATAAAGAATATTTAGAAGATCAGAGAGAAATTTATAAAACAGAGCTTCAAGATAGATTATCTGCATTACAAGAAATGCAAGATAGGGAATCTCAATTATTTGCAAATAAAGAGGCTGCATTATCTGCAGGTAAATCTGGAAGTTATGAAACTAGAGTTCAACAATTTGGTTCAACGGATTTTTATCAATCTGGAGAAGATGTTCAAAGACAATATCAAGATACATTAGCTTATAATGAACAGTTATATAATCTCACTAAAGATAGAATTACAAGAGAGAATGAATTGATGTCTCAACAGCAAGCTATTTTAGATGAGCAATATAACAATAAGCTGATAACTGAACAAGAATATGCCAATCAATCTCAAGCAATTAAATTACAGCAAGAAGCTAATGATATAGCTTTATCAGAAGCAGCTAATGCAAGAGAAGAAGCAGATCTTCAAGCATTTAAAGATAGACAAGCTAAAAAGCAACAGGCTATTCAAGCTACTATGAATGTAGCTTCTTCTTTAAGTGGAGCTTTAGCTAATGTATTTAAACAAGAAGCTAGTGATGATTCAAAATCAGAGAAGCAAAGAGAGAAATCATTTAAAGTTTATAAAGCATTAGCTACTACTCAAGCTATTATTGATACTATCAGTTCTGCCCAAGGTGCATATAAAGCTATGGTGGGTATTCCATTTGTAGGACCTATTCTTGCTCCTATTGCAGCTGCTACTGCTGTTATAGCTGGTATTGCTAATGTAAAAGCTATCCAAAATGAGCAGCTTCCTTCATCTGGAGGTTCTGGAAGTGATGCAGGAACTACTGCTCCTGCTGCTTTAAATACAGCTCCTGTAGAATATACTCGAAACTTACTTGGCAATAAAGAGACTGATGAATTGAATCAACCAGTTAAATGTTATGTAGTTGAGAGTGATATTACTACTGCTCAAACTAAAGTTGCAGTTACAGAATCAAATGCAAGTTTCTAAAGTGAGTAAAATTTATGACACACTACTATGTAAGTTGCTGATTATCAGTGCTTATATAGTAGTGCTATGTCAAAATTTATTTATCTTAGATACAAATTTGAGTAAAAAACTTGACATTTGATAGTATATAAATATATAAAAATAAAAGATTGTAACAATATTACATTTTTAAAATAGCTTATATATTAATAAAAAATGGAAAAAATGTATAATGATCTTCCATTATATCAAGCAATTATTGCTGATGATTGTGATGGAATAGAGTTCGTAGCATTGACCAGTAAACCTGCAACCCAAGTTAATTGGCTTGCTTTTGGGGAATCTCAGAAGTTCTCGATGGATGAAGAAAAACATATAGTTACTTCTTGTTTAATGGTATGTGATATACCTATATTTAGACGGGATAGTAAAAACGGAGAATATTATATTCAATATGATAAAGAAACTCTCCGTTTAATGGCTGAAAAAATGATGTATGATAAGAGAACTACTGATGTAAATATTGAACATTTGGAAGATTCAGTAATTCCTGGAATAATTCTTCAAGAACTATATATTAAAGATATAGATAGAGGAATTAATCCAGTTGAATTTGCTGATTGTCCAGATGGTTCATTATTTGCTACTTATAAAGTAAATAATCCTGTTATATGGGATGCAATTAAAGCTGGCAAGTTTAAAGGGTTCTCTATTGAGGGATTGTTTACTTTAGAAAGACAATCTGATGAATATGAGGAACTTAAAGAGATTCAAAAAATGTTGAGAAAAATAAAAAGAGTTAAATAGAATGTATAGTGGAGTTATATATCTAGCAACAAATCTTATAAATGGCAATAAATATGTAGGACAAACAAATAATTTCTTGAGAAGAAAGAATGAACATAAATACAGTTCTAATCTTACATATTTTCATAGAGCGATTAGGAAATATGGATTCAATAACTTTAAATGGGAAATTCTTCAAATCTTTTGTTGTTCTTCTACAGAATTATTGAAAAGACAACTAAATAATGCAGAAATTAAATATATTCAGTTATTTGATACATTAAATAATGGTTATAATTTAAATGAAGGTGGAGGTTCTAATACTGGATTTAAACACAGTGAAGAATCTAAACACAAAATGTCTTTAAAACAGTCTGGAAGAGTATTAAAGGATGAAACAAAATTAAAGTTAAGAGAATGTAGATTGGGAACTAAACAAACTGAACAGCAGAAAGAAAAAGTAAGTAAACGTATAATTATGACAGATATTAATGATACTTATATATGCACTTGGAAATCTGCTATGGACGCTGAAAGAAACGGAAATTTTGATCATAGTGCTATTATAAAATGTTGCAAAAATAAACAAAACTATCATAAAAATTTTAAATTTAAGTATGAACAAATTAACTAAACTGAGAATCGAACTTAGTAAACTCTTAGCAAAATTTAACGATGTTAAGACTAGTGCTGGAGTTCTAACTTACGATGGTAGTGAGGATGAGGATCTAAGGGCAGGTATGAGTGTATATACAATGGATACTGATACTGGCGAATATGCACCTGCTGCTGATGGTGAGTATGTTACCGAAGATGGCAAAACGATTGTTGTTAAAGACGGTAAAGTAGAGTCCATTACTGATCCTAAAGCTGAAGTTGATCCAGAAGAGGGTATGAGAACTGTTGAGGTTGATGCTGCTTGTGGAACTAAGAAAGTAAAAGCTGAGGAAGTTACTGATCCTGCTGTTGAAACAGACGGTGTTAAAGAAACTGAGACTGATGCAATCGACGCTATTCATCGCGAAATTAATGAGCTTTACGATATTGTAGATAAGCTTGTTAAGAAAGTAGCAGAACTTGAAGGAAAATCAGAAGCTACTGAAAAGACTGTAGAAAAAATGAGTAAGATGAGTGCTGCTTTTTCAGCAGAGGAAACACTTGAAAATAAAACAACTGCTCCTATAAGTGGGATAGCAGAAATAGATAGAAAGCTTAAAAACTTTATTGGTTAATTTATAAAATTTTAAATAATTATGGCAAATAGTCCTGTAATGACAACTCTTCCTGCTTATGTGGAGCAAAGACGTCTCCCTCTTATTAAGGAAGCGGTTTTAAAAGCTAAGAGTGCAAGTTTATTTAATCTTCAGACAGATATTAAAACTGATGCTGCTCTTAACCTGTTATCTACCGATGTTCAGTTCGGTGATGGTCTTACTTGTGGTTGGGATGAGTCTGGAACTCAGACTCTTTCTCAGAGAATTCTTAAGACTGGTAATATTAAGATTAATATGGCATATTGCGATAAGGCTATGCTGAAATACTGGACTCAGTATGCAGTTAAGGTAGCCGCTGGTCAGAAGACTCTTCCTTTTGAAGAGGATTTCGTAAATGCTGTTGTAGAGAACGTAAAAGAGGCTATTGAGATAGCTATCTGGCAGGGTGATACGGCTTCAGAAACTAATAACCTGAAGTATTTTGATGGTCTGTTAAAGATCCTTGGTGCTGCTGATGGTGTTGTTGATGTAACAATTGCTGGAACATCTGCCTATACTGACATTATGGCAGTTTATAATGCAATTCCTGAGAAGGTTCTTGATGGTGCTTCTATTCTTGTTGGTGCTGATATGTTCCGTAAGTTCGTAAATGAACTTGTTGAGAAGAACTATTTCCACTATAGCGGAGAAAGCCTTGATGGTGAGATTTATCTTCCTGGTTCGCAGGTTAAGGTTATTGCTGTTAATGGTCTTAATGGAACTGATAAGATTGTTGCTGGTCAGTTAGACAAGAACTTCTTCTATGGTGTAGATATGATGAACGATGAAGAGAAATTCGAATTGTGGTATTCACAGGATTTCCGCGAGTTCAGATTAGCTATTGAATTTAACGCTGGTGTACAAGTTGCTTTCCCTGACGAAGTAGTATTAGGTGCCAAGGCTTAATTTCAATAGATTTTATTAACTTCTAAATGATATTGAAATTATGGCTTGTTTAATAACTATCGCAGGAATCACACTTGATTGCCAACCTTCATTGGGTGGAATCAAACAGGTATGGATTACCCAGTATGCAGATGTTAAAAGTGTAACGGTTGATCCTGAGAGCAATATGATTTCAGCTATTACTCTTGAGTCTTCAGCTAAATGGTATAACTACCAATTTAGAAAGGCTACTGGTTCTCTAACCTCAACTTTAAATGTAGATGAAAGTGCTGGTGTTAATTATGTAAGTAATGAGCTTGCTCTTGTATTTACAAAGATGGAAACAGCAAAACGAGTAGAGATTGCAGCTTTATCAATTGGTCAGCTTGCAGTTGTTGTTGAAGATAGCAATGGTAAGTATTGGTTCTTAGGTAAAGATGATTATGTAAGCGCTTCCGCTGGTACGGGTGTTACTGGTACTGCTAAAGGTGATCAGAATGCTTATACTCTGACACTTTCAACAGATTCAGATTCTTATCCTTATGAGTTATCTGCAGAAGCTATCCAAAGCGTTGTAGGTGCTTAATAACAGAAAGAGGGGCGAGTATTAATTTACTTGCCCCTTATTTTGTTTATATACCACATAATGAATAATTTATATTTTATAGAAAAATAATATGGCAAACAAAACTGAAAAGACAATTCTTCCCTATCTTAATGTCCTTGAAGTCGAAACAATAGATAAGTCAAATGTGACTAAAGTTATTGTTATTGACAAGGATGATGAAGTTAAGGTTATGGATGGTTCTCAGTTAGGATCAAGTAACTATCAAGATCTTCAATTTAAGCCTGAAATCAATGGGGTTGAATTAAATGGAAATATTCCTTCTAAAGAATTAGGAATTCCTTCTATTGAAGATGTTGATAATCAGATTACTGAGAAACTAGCTGACTATCCAACTAAAGAAGAGGTAACTACAGAGATTACTGAAGCCACTGCTGGAAAGCAAAATACACTCGTTCAAGGTGACGGTATAGTAATTGAAGAGAATACTATTTCTGCAGATTATAATACTATTCGTAACAAACCATCTTTAAATGGAACTGAATTATCTGGAGCAGCTTCAATAGTACCTGCCATTAATATTCAATCAGTCCCATCTAAAGTTACTTTAGCTCCTGTATTTGGTAATCAAACTGGAGAAGCAGTTGAACTTCCAATATATAATACAGAGACTAATCAAGCTGGTATTGTTAATGGTCCTCTATACGCACAATTAGCAGATAAATATACCAAAGCTGAAATTGATGCTTTAAATACAGCTATTAATAAAGAGATAGCTTCAAAACAGGGAACGCTTACAGCAGGAAAGAATATATCTATTATAGATAATGTAATCTCTGCTTTTGAGAATCATTTCTTACTTAATTTAGATGAGAATGATCCTGTAAGACAGAAACATATCTATGACTTTATTAGAACTAATCTGGACTTCTATTTATTCTGCCAGATTACATATAAAGGTGATATTATAGTTATTCCTGTTGCAACTATTGAGCATCCCGAAACTATTGATTTATATGGCTATTATTTTCAAGATAATGGTGTATTAGTAGTTATTAATGCAATCTTAGTAAATAATGGTAATATGACTGTTAAAGTTACTGAGGTTGATCTTACTAATAAAGGTTATACTAAAGATGAAGTAGATGAGAAACTTGCAACTAAGCAAGGTGTATTTACTCCACAAGCTCCATTAGCTTTTAATGAAGATAAATCCCAATTATCTGTAGATTTATCTGGATACCAACCAGTTGGTGATTATGCTTTAAAGAGTGATATTCCAACTAAAATTAGTGAGCTTACTAATGATTCTAACTTTGTAAGTGAAGCAGAGGTTTCTGGAGATTTAGCAGGTAAAGCAGATAAGACTTATGTTGATGAGCAGCTTGCTACTAAACAGCCTGTAGGAGATTATGCAACAAAAACAGAACTTGCTGGTAAAGCTGATTCTTCTGTGGTAGAATCTCTATCTACTCAAGTAGCAACTAATACTTCAGATATATCAATTATTAAAACAAAACAAGAAGAAGATGGAGATAAGATTGATTCTCTTGATAAAGAGATGGCTACTAAGCAAGATTTGCTTGTAAGTGGAACTAATATCAAAACAATCAATAGTCAGTCTTTACTTGGAGAAGGTAATATAGAAATTGAAAGTGGCTCTAATATTCCATTTCTATTTATAAATTCCACTACTCATCTTTCTGGAGATTTCGCTGCTGTTAAGAATGCTATAGCTAATAAAACACCATTTGAGCTTTATTATGTAAGTATTCTAGGTTATGGTGATATAGCAGCTCCAGAAGTATGTTTTGTTTCAGGAGAAAATATTCAAGCTACTTTCCATTTTGAAAGTACTACAGCTAATCATACTGTAGTTCAAACTACTATTACTCCAACTGGAGTATCTGCTGATACTAGTTATCATAGTTATCAAGAACAGTTAGTTTCTGGTACTAATATAAAGACTATTAATGGTGAAAGTATTTTAGGAGAAGGTAATCTTGAAATATCTGGAGGTGGAGGGACTACTGACTATACTCAGTTAACAAATAAACCTCAGATTAATTCTGTTGAGTTATCTGGCAATAAGAGTTTATCAGATTTAGGTATTCAGCCTGCTGGAAACTATATTGAAGCTGGAACTGGAACTCAACCTCAAATAGAGACTATTACTGTTCTAACTCAAGCAGAGTATAATAGTTTATCAACTAAAGATCCTAATACACAATATTTAATTGTAGAATAATATGAATATTAGAGATGATTTAAAAACATTTTATGTAGGTGACAGACAAGGTACTGCTATTTATGTTGGCAGTACCAAAGTCTGGCCTATCAATCCTTGTAATCCACAAATAGTTACAGTTGCTAATCCAGTTCCTCAAGGTACTACAATAGTTGATCCTTGCAGTTATGTATTTAGCAGTTATGATGGAACTATAAATGATATACAAAGGGATTGAATGGGTAGAGGATCTGGCCTTAATTCTACAGTAATTAGTTTTACTGCCGATTTAAGTGAATTAGCCCTTAATATAGATGGTGTACTTCTTTGTAGTATTATAAGTTCTGCTCAAACATATGCAGATGTAAAGTTAAATAGTGGAGATTTAAGTAGAAAAGGAGGGTTTTTTAAAACATCTCATTTTGATCTAAATAACCAGGAGATTACTAATCTTAATGAAGCATATGGAAAATGGGCTAATGAATTTCAATTTTATGGTCAAACAATACATAGTGCTACTTTATCTAATGTTAAAATACCTACAACTACTAAAGAAGTAAGCGCAAATTATTTATTTATTGGAGTAATAATAGATAATAATGATTTCTCTGTAATGAATAATTTTCAAAATCTTGTATTAGTAGATCCAAAATGGGCATTTGCAGAAACAACTGATAGAGCTACTAATATAGATAATATAACGATTAATATTCCATTTAAAGGAGATTGTAATCATATGTTTCATAGAGCATTATATCTAACAACTATTCCAAGTAATTTTACCTTTACTGGAATTACAGATATAAGCTATATGTTTAATATTTGTAGTAGATTAACAGCTACACCAGAAATAGATTGTTATCTTGTTACAGATTGTACTAGTTTTGCTGCAAATTGTCCAGAATTAGTAACTGTAGGAGCTTTAAATGGATTAGGAGAGAATTTAACTAAAGGAGGAGTTCTTTACTTTGCACAATCTCCAAATCTATCTACAGATTCATTACAAACTATAGCAGAATCTATTGGTACAGCAGTAGCTTCTTATACAAGTATATCATTAAAATCTACTGCATATGATAAACTTACAGATGAACAGAAATCATTAATAGCTTCAAAGAATTGAAGTATAAATCGAATTGCATAATTATGAAAATTGAAATTAAAGAAAAATATAAAGTAGTTAGTCCAGAAGAAGGTTATGTACTTACTAACTATAAAGAAGGAATGGATATTAAAGTGTATAGTTCATTTACTGAATGTATCTGTCCTTTAAGTTGCGATTTAGAGCATCTATCAGAAGTCTCTTTAGATAAGGATGCTGAATATAAAGAGTTAGCTATTAAAGCTTCTAAAGAGTATGAGGAATCAATAAAAGTTAGATAATTATGATTATACTTAAGAATACTAAAAATACACAAACTTTCTATGTAAGTAAGAAATGTGGGATTGAATCTGGACAACTTCCTGTTGGTTCTTATACTAAGATTGAAGCAGATGAAAGATTCCAACCTAAAGGTAATTACATTTCTGAAGAGAAAGCAGAAGAGTTAATTGATACTAAAGTAACAGAAAGTATTGAAGATCAAGTTCCACCTTTAGTAGATCAATCTATTGATGCCAAACTTGCTCCAATTAATACTGAGATTACTAATCTTAAAGGAGAAGTTGAGGAGTTAGAGACTTCTAAAATGGAAGTATTCCAAGCTAATCAGCCTCTATCTTTACATAGAAATGGAGAAGGTCTGCAATTATCTGTAGATTTAAGTAATTATGCAACTAAAGCAGAAATTCCTGATACTAGTGATTTTGCTACTAAAGAAGAGCTTACAGCTGTAGAGAATAAGATTCCTGATGTATCTGAATTAGCTACTAAAGATGAAGTTGCAACTAAAGCAGATAAAAGTGAGTTATCAAACTATGTAACTACAGATACATATAATACAAAGATGACAGAGTTAGATGGAGAAATTTCAGCTATTCAAGCTCAGATTGGTAATATTTCAACTACTCTTGATACAATTAATGGTGAAGTAATCTAATATGGCAAATACAATTTCTGATAAATTAACGTATCTTGAAGGTACTAAAAGTGCCATTAAAGATGCTATTGTAGCTAAAGGTGTTGCTGTATCAGATTCAGATACCTTTAGAAGCTATGCAGATAAGATAGGACAGATTTCTGGAGGTGGTGGAGGAAAGGTTAATTTAAATGATTATGGATTAACACTTGCATTTTCTAATATGTCACAAGAACAATATGATAATGTTACATATTCATTTGATGATACTAGTTCTACAAAATGATTTTTTCAAGGCGCAAATTTAAATGGTATAACAATAAATTTAAATAGTCTATTTAATATTTTGAATTATAATTTAGAGTATACTTTTTATCAAATTAAATGTTCTGATATTTTATTTCCAGCAGAAATATATTGTAGTACTGCTGACTTTGCTTTTTATAATACTCAAATACAAGACAGTTCTCCAATAATTCAAAAATTTATTATTGAAGAGAATGTTAATTCTAGTTTTACCAGTACTTTTGCATACTCTGTTATTAATGTAAATGAAATTGAGTTTAATAGTTCTAGATCAAGTTGTTCAATTTATATGTCTGGTATGTTTACTGGAGTTCAAAAAGATAGAGTGACAATATTGCCAACTATGAAATTTAATATTACGGGTAATGTAATTAATATGGAAATAGGAGGATTCTACGAACAATTACCTGATAATATAACTGAACTTCCTGAATGAGATGTTACAAGTATAAGTGCAGCAGGACAAAACTTTTCTAATTGGCCTTTTTATAGTTGGGAATCTCCAAATACATCAATAACTGATATGGAAGGTATTATAAATTTAAGAGCGGAATTAAATTTATCTTTACTCCAGTCGTTAAATAGTGCAGCTATTGATAACATTTTGAATAAAGCTGCTGATTTAACTGGAGAAGTATCTCAAACTATTACATTTGCATCAGATGTTTATAATGCACTTACTGAAGAACAGAAATCATTAGCTGCATCTAAAAACTGAACTTTAGCATCAGCATAATTTTTGTCAGTTTTTATTTTTTCTTAGTACTTTGAGTGAGTAAAAAACTTGACATTAAAGGAGGCTTAGGTCTCCTTTAATTATTTTAATACATTAGTAAATTGGTTTATATTTTAAGAAAAAGATATGTAAAACTAATGTAAATTGCTGTAAAATATGAATTATACTTTATTAATGCAAAATACAACTACTAAAGAAGTTTATACATTTGATCTTGAAAATCAGAATTATTCTGAGAATATCTACTATAAGTTTGATATTACACTTCAAGAAGGAATGAGAGACGGTGAATATCAATATATTTTATTTACTAATCCAAATAAATTTCAAGTTATAGTTGATGTAAACAATCCATTTAGATCGGAGTTATATGGTAATCCAGTTATTCTGGTTACATATAATAATACTCTTACTAATGGTACTCAGATATTAGTTGCTGGTAAACCAATACCTATATTGGGAACAGGATTAATAAGAATTGGAGATTATGAGAATAATAATTATCAATACGACAAACAAAACAAATATATGGCTTATGAGCGAAAATAAAACTGGAGAAATATATTTGGTCCGCTCTAAGGTAACAGGAAAAATGTATATTGGACAAACTTGTAGGTCATTTGATATAAGATGGAAACAACATTGTGCTGATAGTTTTAATTCAAATTCAAGAAGTTATAATGATCACTTTCATAAAGCAATCAGATTATATGGTATAGATAATTGAGATTATAAAATACTTAAAATATTTTCCTGTTCTTCAAAAGAGTTGTTAAAGAAACAGTTAGATGCATCTGAAATTAAATATATAGCTTTATATGATACATTTAAAAATGGATATAATTCAACTCTAGGAGGCGGAGGTACAATTGGGAAAGATCCCTGAAATAAGGATAAAAAAGGAGTGCAAAAATGTAGTGAGGATACTCGGAAGAAAATGAGTGAATCTAGATCTGGAGAGAAGAATGGTATGTATGGTAGACATAGAACTGAAGAGGAGAAAGAAAATCTACGTAAAAAGTGAAGCAAACCAGTAAATCAATTAGATTTAGACGGCAATTTTATTAAAAGATGAGATTCTTGTAAAGAAGCACAAAAAAGTGGTTATAAAAATATTAACAGAGTACTTTATGGAAAAAATAAACAATGTAAAGGCTACAAATGAGAATGGGCACAAAAGTAAAATAATGATGTCAGCCCTAGATCCTTTTATTCAATCTAACATCGTTCTTCCAACGGAAACAAAGAAAAGAGGTTCTGATATGATAATGTGGGGAGAAGATAACAAATATCCATTATATCTATGAGATTTATACTTAAATGTTGCTACTCTCCAATCTATTATTAATGGTTCTGCTGACTTTATTGTTGGTAATGATGTTAAATGTAATGCTCCAGGATTTGAAGTAGTTGTAAACAAGAAAGGTGAAACAATAGTTGATATAATGAGAAAAATCACTATTGATAAGATGATATTTGGAGGTTATGCTATCCAAGTAATTAGAGATATGCTTGGAAGAGTTGCAGAGATCTATCATATTGATTTTATGAATGTAAGGTCGAGTGAAAAGAATGATATATTATATTATGCAACTGATTGGACAGCTTGGTCTGTAAAAGCTATAAAATATCCAAAATTTGGAGCTGCTGATGAAAATCCAGCTAGTATATTTTATAATAAAGGTTATATAACAAGAGGAGTATATCCTATTCCTGTTTATGGAGCTGCCATTTTATCTTGTGAAACTGAGAAAAATATTAATGAATTCCATTTAAATAACATCAATAATGGATTTATGGGTAATCTTATTATTAACTTTAATAATGGGGAACCTACAGATGAAATTAGAGAGGAGATTGAGAGGAATATTAATGAGAAGTTCTCTGGTTATCAGAATGCTGGCAGAATATTGATTTCATATAATGCAGATGAGGCAAATAAGACTACTATTGAAAGATTAGATTCTGATGATTTTGATGAGAAATATCAATCGTTATCTGAGAGAACAAGAGATCAAATATTCTGTGCTTTCCGAGCTAATCCTAACTTATTTGGAATTAACTCAGATTCAACTGGTTTTAATGAGCAAGAATTTGAATCTTCATTCAAGCTTTATAATAGAACTATGATTAGACCTATTCAGAAAGAGATTTGTGATTCATTTGATAAGATCTTTGGAATGCAGAATTCAATCACAATTTCACCATTTAGCCTTAATGAAGCTGATACTAAACAAGTTGAATAATGGAAAATAATTATAGAAATGTACTATTAATATCTGAAGATTATATAAAATCAGAATCCAATTTAGACAATAATGTTTCTGGTAAATATCTTCAGTCAGCAATTAAACTTGCACAAGATATTGAGCTTCAGTCATTAATTGGAACTAAGCTCTTAGAAAAGATTCAGAAATTAGTAATTGATTGAAAAGACCCAAATAAACCAGTTCATCCAATAGAACCTCCTATTTATGATCCTACTTCTATAGATGACCCAGAAAATCATAGATATAAAGAATTGCTAGATTACTATATTCAGCCTTATTTACTTTATCAAGTATTAAGTGAGATTACTATACCTATTTCGTTTAAGCTTAGTAACTTTGGTGTTATGAGGACTGATGATGAGAAAGATTTAACTTCTGATATTAATCAAGTTAATCTTATTAAGAAATATTATAGAGATAAAGCAGATTTCTTTAAAACAAGATTACAAAATTGGGTAATTACATATTATAATGATTTTCCTGAATTGTATTCTTATAAACCTCTTAAAGATATGTATCCAAATATGTATTCAAGTTCATCTTGCACTATTTGGTTAGGTGGAGCTAGAGGTAAAGGTTGGAGATATAATTCTTGTGAAGGTCCTCTGCAAAGAGCTTATGATTTCCCTTCAAGTGATAACAATAAAAAGAGTAAGTAAGATGACGTATTTTGAATTAATAAACAATTTAAAAGCTTGTGCTCTTGAAGAACCCAATATTAATTTTGTAGGAAGTAAGGATATATATGAACTTAATAGTATCCCAACTATTGAATATAATGTATTTTATATAACTCCAAATACATTTAATATGGATGAGGATACTATTACTTACTCTTTAAATCTCTATTTTATAGCAAGATGGGATGAGACTGATAATAATCAGCTTGAAGAGCAATCAGCTGGAATATTAGCATTAACTAATATAATTAACCGATTTAATAACCAATATCCAGAAGTTGATATTTCTTATCCTTTAATTTTTACTCCATTTTATCAGAAGTTCAAAGATATTTGTACTGGAGTATTTGTTAGAGTTGATTTAGCTGTAGACAATACTCTGGGTACTTGTTCTGATAATATGTAATGGAAAATAAATTAAACTGGTTTGGAAAGGTATTAGAATGAGTAGATAAATATGGATTACTAAAGATATTTAAAGCAGGGATTGGATTAATATTTATATCCTATGTAATGGTTATTACACTTAATCCCTCTATTGTTTATAATAAGGTTGTAACCTATATTGAACAAACTCACAATTCTAAAACTATTGCAAGAAATGAAGCAACTTTGAAGATTAAATATAAGCTTAAAGAATTGCTTCAAAGTACCAATGCTGATAGAGCTTGGGTTATTGAATATCATAATGGAACTACTGGATTAGGAGGACTTCCATTTACCTATGGAGTAATGAATGCAGAGGAAGTAAAACCAGGAATAAGACCTGTAAGTAGCCATTATAAAGATTTCCTGTTATCTGACTATACTTCAATTATAGAGTTTTCTAAGAATGATGGATGGTTTGGTAATATAGATAGTTTAGAAGCAGATGATCCAAGATTATATTATGCATTTAAATCCAACAGAGTGAATGAAATAGCAGTATTTTATTTAAAGACTGAGGATAAAGATATTGGCATTTTAGGTTTATCATTCTGTGATACACCTATGCCTTATGATACTTGAGTACATCTAAGAAGAACTGGAATACAGATAAGTATAATTTTAAATAAAATATAATATGAAATATTGGTTAAAATATGTAATTGCAGTAGTTATTATTCTGCTGATATGTTTACTAATTAAAGTAATTCCTTTTTGGATTACTGTAGTATTACTTGTAATAGGTGTAGCTTCACATCTATTTTATAGATATGTTATGATTAAAGATGTACTTAAATAATGAAGTATTTCACACTCGAAGAATTAACAAGATCTGATACTGCTTCAATTAAGCATATAGATAACACTCCAGATGAGAGTATAACAGAGCACCTGATAGAGTTGGTCGAGAAGCTTTTAGACCCAATAAGAGAGAGATGGGCAAAGTATTGTGATGACAATCAGCTTGGTAACGCAGGCATCAGGATTTCCTCTGGTTTTAGAAATAAGGAGCTTAATAAAGCAGTAGGAGGATCTTCAACTTCTGCTCATTTAACAGGGTATGCAGCAGATATATCTCCAATTAATGGTAATATGAAAGTATTCCAAAGTTGGATTGCTGAAGCTATTGAAGAATTTGATTTCGACCAGTTGATATATGAAAGGCCTAGGAATGGTATAGCAAGTTGAATACACTTGGGATTAAAGAATAAAGACGGGATGCAAAGACGACAGAAATTTACTATTATATAATGTTTTACTATTGTTATAAAATAATTTTAACTGCAGGTACATTAAGAGGCAAGTATTATATTGGGAAAAGGATTTATAGAGGTAAAGACATAAATAAAGATCCATATAAAGGATCAGGAAGGATTATTACTAATTATTACAAAAGATTCCCTAATGCATACCAAAAGATTATTTTGGCAACTTGCACTAATGCAGATGAATTATCTAAATTAGAATACAAACTAATTGGAGATAAATGGGACACTGATCCTATGTGTTTAAATTTGAAACCTGGAGGAGAAGGAGGCAATTACGGAGTCAAATTTAATTCTGAATGAAAGAAGAAACTGTCTAATTCTAATAAGGGAAAGAAACATAATTGCCCAGAATCTTGAAGAGTTAAAGTAGATGCTCATAACAAACAAAGATGTCGTAAAGTAGCTCAGTATGATTTAGATGGTAATTTTATTCAAGAGTATGAAAGTTGCACAGAAGCAGCCAAATCTGTAGGAACTGATAGAGGAGCTATTAGTAGAGTATGTGGTGGATTAGCAAATACAGCTAAAGGATTCAAGTGAAGATATGTTTAATAAAAAAGAAAAGGAGGGCAAATAACCCTCCTTTTTGTTTATTCCATTATCTCAAATAATTTCTCATCTTTAGGTATTAATTCTCCAGTTTGTAAATCTACTAAGAATTTACTATTTTCGGGAATTACATAAACGTAATTTACTCCATTTAAGCATAATTTATATGTAAAGTACTTCATATTAGTCAATATATGTTGCGTTAGGAATCTCTGGTTTGGGTGTTTCTTTTACTTCTTCCCAAACTAAACCTCTATTCTGGTTTTCTAGTTGAACTATTCTATATTCTAGTTCTTCAAGCTTTTTAAATAAATAATCATCCATAATTAATCAAATTTAGAAATAAACATATAATCTTTATCTTTTAATACTTTATCTATAATATCACCAAATCTTTTAGTAGCCTCTTTACATTCGAGCATTCATTTATCCAATTCTTTAATATACTCTTCTGTTTGTTTAATTGTTTCTTTAATATCACTTTCCATATCACAAATATAATATTTTTATTTATTAAATACAAATTTTTTATTAATAATTACATAACCTTCAGTTTGTTTACCATTTACTCTTTTCTGGCATTTTTTAACTTCATAATATTTATCAATTTCTGTTGCTTTTGGAGTAATAGTAATATCACTAATTTCATAAGCTTCTTTAACAAACTTTTTAATATCAGCGTTAGAATACCACATTCCAAGAGTAATTGATTGATTTAACTTCTTAGCTGCTTTATTATCTGCACTTTTATTTGATTTCTTTAATAGAGCATCTTTAATATCCGAAATGCAATATTTCAAGCTTGCCATCTTTTCGAATCCTAATTTACTAATAGCTTCTGGTAACCAAGGATATTTAATAATAGCATCATTTAAGAGTGGAGTATTCAGTTTAAATTTATTTTCCCATTCTGTTCTAACTTCTTTAATTAGTTCTTTAAATGGTTTATTATCAGATTCAAAATCAATCTTAATAGAGTTGTCTTCACATTCTATTACTTTTTTAAATCCATTCTTTATATATTCTTTATTAAGATTCGTTCTAATAGAATATAAACCTCTTGTCACTTTAAAGTTAAAAATATCTACCTTAGCCATATTTGGATCAAATGTAAATGTAAAATCATCATTTACTTGGATATAAGTATCAGATGTAAATTCTTTAAGTTTCTTTCTTGCAACTTCAGGCATTGCATTGTAAGCATCTACAGCAATCTTAGTTTCCTCAATATTCTGGATATTCTTCTTTTTAAAGTCTTCATAACTAATATCTGCATATCTTGTTGCTGAGTAAAGATGAGTTATCCAGTTTAAATATTTACTATTTCTAATTCTGCCAGCAATCTGTTGGATTGAAGTTGAGATGTCAAGAAGAGTTTGTGCTTTTTGAGCATCACTTACTACTACAATTCTTCCATTTTCATCATAAATATCAGAACCTTCAAATACTGTAGAAGTTAATAAATTTATTTTCTTAGGTTCATCTAATACTGTAGAATTATGAATTGATAATTTGGTTTTATTGTTTTTGGAATATATAACTCTGGTATTCTCTTCTGTAAGTTTAGCTTTCTGAATAAGATTCTTTATAAAGTCCACAGAATTTACAAATATATAAACATTACCTTCAACTTGATTATTAAGAACAGCATTAATTAATTTAATAGTTGAAGCTTCAACATTCTTACATTTAACGGCTTGTACCTTAGTTTCAATAACATCATCCCATTCTTGTTTTACTAATTCTAAATCTTTTAATTCATCTAATACGAATTCTTCTTCAAGAGGAGTTGCAGTCATAAATGTAAAATCTTTAAATAATTTATAGTTCTCTAAAACAGGTTTAATAGCATCCTTTCTAAAGCTATACTGATTAAATAGTATATGATATTCATCTACTAATAAACTGTATTCTTTAGTATTAACTGCAGAAATAACCTTCGGAAGTGAGTTATATGTAACAATAATTTTAGGACATTTAACACTATCTACGTAAT